>Ga0172377_10001441_pt1 | contig 23990 bp, 24 predicted proteins | sample Pumphouse3metaG_FD_119749 | JGI IMG/M metagenome (GOLD analysis project Ga0172377, IMG submission 119749) | Leachate microbial communities from a municipal landfill in Southern Ontario, Canada - Pumphouse #3 metaG | ecosystem: Engineered > Solid waste > Landfill > Unclassified | place: Canada... | reverse complement strand
GCGGGCCGGAGAGAGGAGTAAGGGCATGGATGATTACGTCTGGAGGCCAATAGTCTTAACAAGCGTATGCGTTGATTGTGGTAGGTTGACAACCATCGCGTGTAGTTCATGCAAAGATTGGCTGTGTAAGAGTTGTGGAGAGAAGCATGACGACCATGTATGTAATAGGTGTGACGAGTTGCGCCGGGGGGGCAAGGAGGACTGATGGACATACGCCATTGATCTGTTTTATGGTACAACTGTACCCTTATTGAGTACAACGAAAGGAGAATGAATGCCTTCTGGAAACACAATAACTATACTTGGACACTTGGGGCGAGACCCTGAGAGGCGGGAGTACGACGGCGGATCAGTGGTCTCGTTCTCGGTAGCCGTCTCGTATTACGCAAAGCCAGAAAACAAGACGGCATGGTTCAATGTTTCGGTATGGGGGGCCGTTGGCGACCGAGCCATGCAGTACCTCAAGAAAGGATCGTTGGTCTTTCTGTCTGGCGAACTGCGCCCACGTGAATACGAAAAAGACGGCAAGACAAGGACGAGTCTTGACGTAAACTGCTATTCATGGACGTTTGCAAGCGCGAAACCCGAACAACAGGAGAAACATGAGGCACAACCAACCCAAGAAGAAGACGACTTACCATTTTAATCCATAACAGAAAGATGCCTGTTTACGGTGTTCAATCAGGTTCCATTTTAGGAACCGCCTCAAACAGCAACCAATAACAAACAACGGTTGCAATGCCTGGCCCCGCCGAAGATTCCCCGGCGGGGTTTTTATTTGTACGCTAAATTGGCGAAGCGGGCAAGTGAAGCATCCCAATATACGGGGACTTCCCCCGTTGGGCCATTCCGTTGCTTCGCAACGAGAAGCTCTGTTATACTATCCCGATCGCGGTGGATAAATATGACATTATCTGCATCCTGCTCGATGGAGCCAGAGTCACGGAGGTCTGATAGAACGGGCTTTTTTTCTTTTCGCTGCTCAGTGTTTCTTGATAACTGTGATAATAGAATAATTGGGACGCCAACCTCTTTGGCAACCGCCTTCATATCGCGGGTGATCGAGCCGATCTCAAGATTTCTGTTGTCTCCAGCGGTCTGGTTGTCCATCAACTGGAGATAGTCAACAACGACGAGGCGTGTGTTGCGTGTTCGTTTACAGCGTAGGATTTCTGCCCTCATCTTCGGCCAACTATTGTATCCAATATCAAACGGGGCTATCGGCATGGCGGCCACCTCCTGCGCCGAATGTTCGATCATAAACATCTCGTCTTCGTTTATGCCATCTTTTCTCTTTATTTTGTTGGCCGATATTTTCGCCCTTTGGCAGACCATTCTCATCGTAAGCTCCTGGGCGGGCATTTCAAGGGAATAGAAATCAACCTGTCGCCTCAGTACGCCCGCAACGTTGCCCGTGATCGTAAGGGCAAGGGCCGTTTTCCCCATCGACGGCCTTGCAGCAATGACGGTAACGGACCCGTCGCGTATCTCCACCATCTTGTCGAGATCGTGAAGGCCCGTTGATACTATTCTATCGGCCATGAGGCCGGACTGGTACAGTCTTATATCGTCAAGATTCGATGCAATAGATTCCTTGATAGACGAATGCTTCGACACGGTACTACAGTCAGCAATCCCGTCGATAGCCGCGTGACCAAAAGACATGATTGTTTCGGGAGATATGTTCGGGTCGCTCGCCTTTGCCGCCATTAGCTCTGACTGGCGGATCAATTCTCTTCTCTGGTAGGACGACACCAAAATATCAAGATGGTGCTTTAGCGGAGCCAAAGATATGATGTCTGCCCGTAGTTGCTCTATCCCGACGATACCGCCAGCCTTATCCATTTCAACGGTGTCACGTAACCGCTGAACGACAGTAGCTATATCGGCAATCCCGCCGTGTTCGTAGCAGTACAGTATCGCCGCGTAAAGAGTCCTGTTATTGAAGTTGTAAAAAAAATCCTCGGTGGGCAGTGCGGCTACGATGTCAGGTAGAGATTCCGTGAACCGCAATGCCGTACCGAGGACTATTTTTTCAGACTCTATCGCGGCTGGCGTCTGCTTATGAAGACCCCTCGCCCGCTGTTTCACCCAACCCTACTCCGCCAGATAAGGACGAACAGGACCGCGCAGAATATATCTAATGCCAATAAAAACAGAAGGGTTGTGACGAGATCGGACCACGTTGCAAACAACCCGAGCTTGCGGTTTGCGCCGCATACGGTAGGCATAGTCGATGAATCGTTGGGCAACATCACCTATCCTTTCTCCTCGCGCACTGTGAAAGGCCCGGATCGACGGGGCCTCAGCCATTACCTTTTTGGCATGATCCTTAGCGGCCCGATCCTCTCGCTTCGTGATAAGAGACCGTTGGTATGCGCCCACGGCCTGAGTCGCCACACCAAGTATCGCCGCCAGGCGGCTCGGATTCATGTCGAAATGCTTGCGGATAATTCGCCGCTGTTCTTCGCTCAATGAGTATTTCAATCCTCTACGGTCTCCCTTCTCGCCTTGAGCGTCTTTATTTGTTCATCAAGCTCGGCAATTTTCTCCCTGCATTGCCGCTTGACGATTTTTGATGTCGGGTTATCATCCCACCACTTATAGTAAGAAGCCCGACACTTTTCCAATTCCTCGATTTGTTCATCAATGCTCATTCGTCTTGCCATCACTCAGCCTTTCTTCCATGTGTTTCACAAACGCCTCAAGACTGTCAACCGTGGCCCCCGTGAGAGACGATCCGCCAAGATACTTTTTGTACGCCGCCTCCTGCGCCTTCTTAGCCGGGTAGCATTGCTCGGCTAGGATTACCGCCTGCTCAACAAGGGCGGCATGGTGCAGGTGTTCATCGTCTTCGGCGGTAGCGGCCTGCTTCTCGTCGGGCGCGGCATCCTTTTTCGGGGCGCTCTTGGCAATCAGGCGCAATTGCTGAAGGTGTCTCTCGTAGTCGGAGGCGCGGAGACTGTTCGGGGCTGGCGGGTAACTGATACCATGATCGTTGCAATACTTTTCCGCAACTGCGATGCGATCCTTGAGCGTGTCAATCCCGCCATAGTACGCCTGTACCAGCGCCTCGTAGTCAAGCGGGACGGTATTGGGCAGACGACCGGAGCGATCACCGGCCTCAAATCCACGGGCGGGCTGCGTGTAAATCACCCGCTTCATGTCCTTGCCGATCTCACAATACAGGATGATGTCGGCGAGGGCAGTAAAGAACGCCCTCGCCTTGTTCGGCAGGGTCGGGACGATCATCTCAACCTCGCCCTTACTGTCCGCCATAGCGACGGCATACGGGTTCTCGACCGTATCAACGCGCACGGTTTTCTCCTGTGAGTGGCTGATAAAAATCAGGCCGCGCCCCAACTTTATGAGCCGTCCGACCTGTTTCTTCAACTCACGAGTGTTCGCCGCCCATCCCTTGCCGTAGCCAGCGTCGGCCAAGTTCTCTATTTCGAGCTTTTGACACGTGAACGACTCACACATATCATAAAGCTCATCGGCGGTGTCGATCACGATGGTCTTGTACCCCCATCCGTCGATGTTTCGCTCAAGAGCGCCAACGGCCTCGACAAAACCGATCCAGTTCTTTATCTGGTACTCTTCCACTTCGACGTGCTTCGTGCCGCGCTCCGTGGACAAAAACACGGCATCGGGGAACTGACTGGCAAGCGTGGTCTTGCCTATCTTGGGCGGTCCATACAGGAGAATAGCGTTCTCGTGCAGGTCGCAGTAGCCCTTACTCTTTGTCGGTTTCTGGTCTGCCATACTCAAACTCCTCGTATCTTACGTTCTTACCATACAGTATGTACTTTGCTTCGCGCACTTCGGGCGAATCGGACTTGCAGACCATGACGGACTGCACGTCCTTTGACTTACGCCGGTCCCGCCACTCATAGTAAGGGTGCTGTCTTCTTGTGCCCCGCATTAGTCCCCCTCGTTATCATGGTAAACATCAAGCGTGATCGACGAAACGTCGCTGAAATCTGCCGTGATTGAGTGCTCCTGCACTCCGGCACTCGCGCCCCCCGACACACAGATATACGCTCCCTCCGCCCTAACAAACCGGACGTTGCGAATATACACCGTCTCCGGATCGTCGTCCTTGAACACTATCGTCGCATCGACTCTCATGCCACTTCCTCCTTCAGGATATTATCAATCAATGCTTCAGGGATATTGTTCACGTCCTTTAGCCGCGCAACGATCCTGTCAAGCTCGTCGCGGACGTAGTTGTTGCGCTGCTTCACCAGCCCGATAACGTCCTTCGCATCAAGCCGATAGTGCCGCCTCTCGGTGTCAAGGCGGCGGGCTTCAGCATCGACAAGCGCACGCAACGCCCGCAGATTCCACTCAAGCGTCTGGTTGTGGTTCATTATCTCTCCTCGCTTTCGATGATTGACTCTACGCCGAACCCGAACGGATCGGCATCTTCCGGGAACATGGCGTGGTAATCACGCTCACGCTCGAACAAAATATCAGAAGCGTTAGCGGGATCGAACCACTCATAACTGTCGGGGAGCATCTCTACCTCCTTTGTTTCAAGTGCAAGGTACAGTAGAGTTGTCGGCTTGTCAAGGAAAATCTTTAGCGGAATAAAAGAAAAAGTATAAGCGGGCCAATAGCAATCACTTAGACCGTTCGCGCAAAACCGTTATCGACCGTATAGACGGTATCCATATACCCGACCGGACAGAGTGGTCGATTGCGCTGCCTACCTCGTTTTCTGAGACGACGACAATATCCTCGGCCCCGATATGCGCCAACACCCCGTACGTTATCATCTCGACCGTCTCTATCCCCTCGTTCGGGATGTCGTCCTGGTAAAATCCTACACCACTATCGCGCCAAACGACGGCCACAACGCTACCAATAGGCGGAAACTTTTGGTTCACTACATCCCCCGGTAAATTGGTCTTTCAACTATTCGTAGTTTCTTGTGTACGCGCTCAAGCAGTTGGACATCCCGTTTGTTGTGAAGAGCGATATAATCAAGAGCCTCTTTGTTACCATACGCCGCAAGCCGCCACTTCTCAGGATTGAGCGGCGTTTTCTTTACACCCTTAATCTGAAGTGCGTTTGCGATTGAGTCAAGCCTGTTGCTGTGCAGCTTCAGCTTGTTGCGGGCAATCGGATAGGTGTCAAGGATAAACTTCTCCATGCGCTTCGGGAGACTATTTTCTAATCCGAGCGCGTAGGCTCGTGAGCGAATATATGGTATATCAAATCGTCTGTCTGAGCCGTAGTGAACGTAGAGCACGTCGTAGTTGTCGAGTGCCGCCAGTAACTCCTTAACCACTCGATAGTCGAATTTGTAGGAAAGGATTTCATCACGAGTGATAACTGACGAATCGTACTCATTACGCCCCTCCTTCTTTATGAACCAGGATAGAATTATGCCAAAGTCGGCGTTAAGGTTGGTCGCCTCTATGTCAAGGTAGCCGACCCGTAGCCTCGACAGGGCATCGTCCTTTGTCCGAGTCCACCCCTTCGCCCTCATGCGCCGAAGGCGGCGCGTTAGAGCCTCATAAGAACGGTGCGGGCTTATCTTGTGGAGACGCTGGTACAGCGTCATCTCAGTCACGTTAGTCGTAAAATACTTGTTTACAATATCAATCTCTTCTGCCGTCCACTGATCCGCCATTGTTCACCTTCTTGTAGATGTTCTTCAGAATGATGATGTTGCACCTGGCGTGGTCAAGGTGCGGAAGCCCGGAGTCGGGATCAAAGAACTCCCCCGACATAAAGGCGGCGATATGACGGCCAAGCGAGTTCTTGTACTTTACGATGTCGGTGGCTTTCCGCCAGTTATTCGGCTCACGATTCTTCCCCTCAATACCGTGTTCCCAAACTCTCGCCTCGTCCTCAAGTTGTTCCCACGCAACAAGCGACATCTGCGGCTTGCCTTTCGGCTCAACCTTCTGATCCATCAATCCTCCTTTTGGGCGGGTCGTGCATGATAACCCTGTTGCCAGACTCGTCCTCGCTGTAGATATTCGTATGGACGTGGTACTCGTCTGGGTGATACCATTCGCAACACTCCGGGCACCTGACCCAACCCCTGAGTATCGGCCTGTAGTCGGTCAACACCGGCTTCATGTCCATCTCTACCCTCTATATTTTTGCAACAAGTCAACCACCAGCAACGGGTTTGACCATAGTAACCCTCTTGTCGTTTTTAGCCCATACTCCCTTCTAACGTGATCGCGCACAATCCTTGTCTTTAGTTTGGTGTCGTCCCATAGCCACGGCGGAGTAGCCCACGGCCCAATCTTTTCCTGCAACCACGCCCTCGTCCCGGCTCCCCCTAACATGATCTCGTCAAAACGCCACGCGGGAACAAACAGGTTCTTGTCGAACCTGGGGTCGTAGTGGACTATAGAATGAGTCCCCTCACGCACCGTAAAAACAGGCATCCCGTCAGACGGGAGATGGAGGACGAGCCTGAAGTGATCTCGCAAAACGGAACAGTGATACTGACCGTTGTAGTAGGCAGACATTACGCCGGTGAAGTCGTGGCGGTGGTGGTTGTCCCTATAATGGTAGATACAGTAATAGGCATACAGCCACTCGCAATCCCATCGCAAGTGGCTGTATATTGTAGGTCGAGCATCAACGCAAAAATCACCAAGATTGATTGTAGACGGGAAGTCATAAACGCTCCCGATCTCAAAAGAAAAGGTCGGGCAATACTTTTCGACGTCCCTCATTCTACCCATACGTGGCTTAGTCTCCTCCATTCATCGGCGTTTACCCCCGGCAGTCACTGCAAAAGGCTCTGCGAAATATCCACCTGTCCATATACGAAAAAGTCCTCGCTGTTGACCTTCCAGTCAACACCGGCACCGACACCAAGTAGTCCCCAAAACTTCGCGCCAGTCTCAAACTTCAGAAGGCCCGCTCCCTTATTCCCGACATCGACAATCTCGACGCGCCCGCCGACAGCCGGATAAACATACCACTCAAAGCCGCCGCCCAGTGGGTTCAATACCTTGCGGCCAAGAAACCCCGCTCCACCCTCAAAGTCGTCGCCCTTATCATCGGACGCATCCGACAAGTTAGGGGAGTAGTAGAAGCCACCACGCCAATCAAGGCCGAGGTATCTATCCTCAAGCCCAACAAACGACGTAAACGACGACTTCCCATCAACAAACCGCGCTCCAGCTTCCGCTATAATGGGCGGCTGCGCCTGTGCCGCCGATACTATCAGCAGCAGGCAAACGATTGTAAACAGATACTTCAAGCAACACCTCCGTTACGCTTATCTTTGATCGACTTCGTTGTGGCGTGGGTCAACTGAGACCCGAACTGAGCGGCCAGGATGTACTGGATCGCTGACGAAAGGGTCCATTCGGGAGTACCAAGCAACGCCCCGACCCCCCACGCTATCAGCACATTGATGACCACCACAATCACCATGTTCTCAAGCGGGAAGTCTCTAAGGACATTCTGCTTGAGCCAACTCACAATCGGGACCGTTATTGACCCCGATGCGAAGGTTACGATTAGGGACAGTAGCTCCATCCCATCCTCCTACGTTAAAGTTGTCTGAATATAATGTGGCCGGATCAGCCACGCAAGAAAAAAATCGCCTATCGCTGTATTTTCCCGTCTTTCACAGCGATATGGATATGTTCATCGGGCTTCCCGATAAGTTCTTCGTGCTGATAGATTTGCAGGGTTTCGTCCCTTTGCCTTAGAATGGACTCAAACCCGGCGAGATATGCCCGCAAGCTCTGCGGCTTGTCGCGCATCCGCATATCAGCCGCCTGAAGTATCGAATGATAGGACTTCTCATCGTCGGGGCGCCAGTATGATGTAACGGTTATTTCACCCCATCCCATCAACTGACAGAATACGTCAATCCAGCCAACCAGCTTCTTGAGCTTTGCATTTGCAACCTTATCGTATTTCTGCGGGAGTGTCAGGTTATACCAGCAATCCCGGTCACGATCATACTTGAACAGCATATCAGTTCCTTGCCGCCAAACTGTCCATAACATTAAGATCAGATGTCAACCAAACCTTGTTCAGCCTCCAAATCTCACCCTCTTTGCTGTCATCAAAGCCGCACCAAATGTTGTAGTAGCCGCAACTATCTTGGTCGTACTCGTCGCTGTTGATAAGCTCCATCGAGAAATACCCGGTGTCAACGGGTGTCCGCATAACATAACCCGCGATCCCCTTTGTCGTGCCTACGCCGCCACCGTCGATTGTTGCATTTTTGCAGTTGATCCTCTGAGCATAGACCCATGCCGCCCCAACCTGATTGTTCATAATATCGTCGATATATCCGTATACAATCGAGCGGCCCGGCGAATGGGTGTCGTACCCCTTGAGCGCAACCGAATCGTTATCACCCGTGACCGTCAGGGTCCGCGAGTTGTAGAAGAATCCGGGGTCAAACCCGATAATGGTGTAGGGGTTGATCGGGTCCGCGTCGAGATAGAAGGTTGCATACCCGCCGGAGTTCGTCGTTTGGGCCGCAACCGTAGACCCGCCCTTATTCTTAACAGTCACCTTTACCCCCTGCTTGGCAACGTCGGGAGTCTGACTCGAATCAATAGCGTAGATGATGATCGTTTCCGTGCCCGAACCGGAAGCGGTCGGCCCGTAGAAAACGCCGGAATAAACCGTTGCCGTGTCCTTGACGCGCTGGGCTATCTGCCCCATCGCCGTCGAGGATACGGTCGCCGTGGTTGCCGGAATCCCCGCAACCGAATCAATCGTACCGTCAATGTCACCAACGATGTCATTTGACCCGCCCGCCACGCCAAGCCCATACGACCCGCCAACCACGCTCATCCCCGTCGTTGCCCCGGCGATAGCAAGCCCGGTCGCCCCGTCGGCGTTATTGATCGTCATGGAGCGCATGGTCAAATCCACGTCGTTCGTCACGCCAGTACCGTCCAAGAGGTACTTGAGGTCTTCCGCCGCGTCTGCGTCACCGTCGATCTGGGCCATGTTGACCGAAAGAACGTCAGCGTCACCTTGTTCGATAGCTCCCGTTGATACTGTTGCCACGTTCACGTCAAGCACCGAATCCTCGTTGAATTGCACTATGGCCCCATATACCGCCGCAGAGTCGAGCGATGCGGTCCCCTGGTACAAATCGGATGAGTCGGTAGCGACGGTAGCGACCTGTGCATAAATGGAGTCGCCCGTGGGCAATTCGGAGATCGGCATATCGAGCGTGTCGCGCAGATACGCAAACACGGAGTCAATACGCGCCGGAATCGAGTCGGGGATGGTAATCGCCCCCGCGTTCACGGCACGGGCGAGCGAATCGATAGTGATATCCCAATATCCCCCGCTCGGCGAAGCAACGTCAATCGGCGCAAACCCGTTGGTCCCGTCGATGAACATGCCAGTGTCTCCGTGAATGTAAAACCCGCGCCCACCCGTTGTCCCGGCATCCCCGTCGAGTTCAAGCGCGTCGGCGTTTGATCCGGCCACTATCTGCATGCCGTCGCCGGTGTTCGAGTTCAAGAACTTCACGGCGGGCATTGTCGCCGACGTGGTGGACACGTAAAACCCCGTATCGCCGGATACGATGAGGAACTTATCTGCCGCGAGTCGGTTGACGGTCAGGGCCGCACCCGTTCCGTCAAGTAGGTATTCGAGTGAATCAGCCGCGCTTGCGTCACCCGACACCTGGACCACGTTGACTCCGATAGTGGCGATGTCAATATCTTCAATCGAGTTTGTATTCGCGGAGACGATGTTCGCGTTAACCGTCCCCGTGACCTGTGCGCTTGGGAAGTACGGCGACGGTCTGAACTCGTATGGACGAGACGAGCCGTCGGGCCACCATACAATGCGGAACTCGTGGAAGTACGTCTCGTCGATGTCGATTGAATCATAGAGGTACGTCGTCCCAAGAGAATCACGCACGTTGAGCAACTGTGAACTCCATCCAGCCGCCGCAAAGCTGCGATAGTATAACCGAGCCGAATCGGTTGCCTCCGGCATGAACCGCTGGAACGAATACGATTCCGTACCGAAACACAGCGGACCACGGAAAAGGAACAAGGCCGCCCCCGCAATCAAGAGGGCTACCCACAACGGCTTAAAATCCCATTTCTTCTTCATTGTATTGTCACCGCTCCTGTTAGCTTCACGGCTCCTTGTATGTTTACTCTCCGCGCGTCCGCAACGGCAGCATCACCGGTAACGGTGACGGATTCCGTGCCTCGCGTGGATTGATTTTCTTCGGTCTCATAGACCCAATAAGACAAATACAGCGTGTACGTTTCCGTGCCTGTCCACGTGATGTACGTGGTCCCCGATGTTCCCTCGACATAGGGGATCACCGTACGGCCGGTCGTGTATGCAGAGTCCTGATACCCAGCGTCCGAATACGTGAAGATGATATAGCTGGGATCGGACAGAGGGTTGTCCGGGGTCGTCCAGTCAACACGGAACGAATCGGTCTCCCCCGAATAGTCGCAATGCAGCGAATCGAGAGTCAGGGCTGACAGGCTCGGCGCGGTCCATGACCCCGTACCCGTCGTACTCGCCAGCGTCAAGGTGTCGTCTCCGCCGTCCGCCGTAGGGTCGATGGTGAAACTGTTCACCGTTGTCTGGTCGCCCGCATACGACGCAACAATCGTATGCGGATTGAACGAATAGGAGTCTGGCTGGTTCGATCCTTCGTACCGGATAGACACCACGTCTGACACAAGCCCGTTGTCGTTCGTCGTACCGGATACAACCGTCTGCCCGTAGTTGTTTGTCACCGTCACGGTCGCCCCGACTACGGGCAGGCTGTTATTTCCCTGCACGTAGACTTCAAACGTCCGCTCTATCGTGACTTCCTTCAGGTTCGTTTCAGACGGCCCGTCAACGGTTATGTCGGTGTGCGCCGCCGGAGAGATATACACCGCGTCCCTCACCGCGTTTCCCGTACTTTTCCAGTTGTTAGCTTCGTGTCCGAGGACAATCGTTTTCGGGTCGTATGTGGTTGACAGAAATTCCAACGTATCGCCCTGCATTAACACGTTCCATGCGCCATCGTTACCATAGCCGATCTGCACGAGGTTGCCAGACGAATACAGGTGGTTGTTGCGGAACGTCATCCCTTCAGCACCCCACGGCCCAACATTCCCACAGTATGCCTCGCCGAACGGCTCGCCCGTACTCGGATTGATCGCATCGGGGTCGCACCAGTACGCATCGAATGCGACAGCCGCACAAAGAGAATCTTCATGGTTGACCGTCGAAATTGCACGAAACGTGTTGTTTTCAATGAGAATGTTTTCGGCCACGCCTTGATAAGGACTTATCCGTAACGCCTGCGCAAGATGGCTCGTGTGCGCCGTACCGGGATCGTTGTCCGCGTTCGCCGTCACCGTGTTATGGTGTATCCAGAGATTCTTGATGTTCGCCTGTCGGATTCGCATACCGTGAGCGTCCATGTTTTGATAGTACGCGCCTGGCCCCTGATGGATGTCGATGTCGTTGTACGCTATCTCCGCCGTGTCCGTCTTTCCAGTCGTTCCCCATGACATCGACCCGATATACAGACCACGGCCACCGGTGAATTCGGTGCCCGAACGAATTGTGTTCCATCGAATCTTCGACCCACCAGTAAGGAATGTCGTCACGATACCGTAGGCGTTGGCTGTGCCGTAGAAGATGTTTCCCGACGGATACGTATAGTCGTCGTTACGAGCGTTGACGTTGATGTAGTTCGAGTCAAGCCAGACCTTGATATAGCTCCACTGGTCCACTCCGTCATTGCGCCCATAAAACACCGTAGCCGCATGGGGAGCGGTCATCACGGAACACTTGACCATCTTGATGTGGTACAGGTCCGCTTCTGTCCCAGAGTACGTTGAGAGATAAGGGTCGCCGTATGAGTAGGCGTTTTCGATCTTCACCGCCGATGCCTGGTACAGGTCACGACGATAGTACCCATACCCGCGATGGTACATATTCACATTACGCAGTTCATTGTTGTAGGTCTGGACACCAGACCCGGCATGGACGCAGTAGTTGACCCCGTGCCCGCGAACGTCGATCTGCGTATTGATAACTTTGTTGTTGTATCCAGACAAAGACACGCCTTCAGCCCCGGAGCAAATTGTATCCGCCGCATTGTAGTTACCAGCTATCGAGTCAGCGGGATCGTGGATGATGTACCCACCGTATATTTCACACCCGTTTGATGCCGTACTCGTTCCTGACCGCGAGAATGTCACGCCAGTATTGCCGTCGCCCGATGCGGTTCCGAAAACGAGAGTATCGGACCCAAGCCACAACACCGACCCGCTGACAGATGCGGAAAACGTGACCCCGTTCGTCGATGAACTGAGGCGCGACCCCTCCAGATAAAAGGTGTCGTTGCTTGTCGAAATCGTATAGGGCAATGATGTGATCGCCGTCCATGACGTTGGGGCTTCCTGTTCGTAGAACCTCAGGAAATCAACCTGCCCCGCGCCGTCCGCGTCGTACCATATCGGCACGTATCCGAGACCTTCAGCGTTCGGCACCGTCATGGCGTACCCGGCCCCGGATGCGACGATCACCGTTGAGTCAGCGTCCCATACCCCGTCCGAGTACCGCTTCATTACGATTGACGTGTTGTCATACACCGACCATATCAGGTACATGGTGTCGCCAACAATCGTCGAAGTCGGGTTGACCCTCGCGGGGATCGGATCGCCAGCGAATGTTGACACCACGGTCGAATCGCCTTCGCTCGTCAGGTGGATCATGGTGTTGGCGATGTTGTCGAAGTACATCACGTGGTAGACCGACCCGATCCGGTTGAACTGAAAGTATCGGTCGTCGTATGCTACGCCCGGTTCGTTCGTGATGGTGTGCTGGTCAAACGTCGTACCGTTCCACGTGTAGTAATAGAACCCGTCACCAGAGTTAAGAGTCGTTCCCGATGAGGCGTTATGGCACTGCATCACTACCACTGCGGGGTCGCCGTTCGGGTCTCCGATTGCCCCGACCCGGACCCATGAAGCGTCCGTTGCGCCAAGCACGGCTGGGACATCGACGACATATCCGGAGTCGTAAGTCGTGAACCCGTTTGTGGTATGATAGTATTTGACCATATCCCCGTCGTCACGCCGGAACATCCAGACTTCGTTGTCGGACTTCGCGTACAACACACCGAGTGACCGCGCACCAACGAACGAATACACCGACCCCATGTAGGCCGCGCCGGTTCCGGGATTCGATACGTACTGATAGTAGTTGCCTTCAGTGAAGGCGTGCATCCCGCCCGAAGTCGCCCAGCAGCTTGTATGAATACCATTAGTCTGTGAGCCGCAAATGTACGCCTCGCCGCTTGTCCACGTCTGCCCGTTGTCCGCCGAAACCGCCCATGCGGGTGCGGAACTCGACCCGTCATACGGAACGACCCACAAGTACCCCGTTGACCTCGCCGCCTTCCACCGTGGTGACGACAAGAGACTACGGTAGTCGGAGCCGAAGTCCGCAACGGTCACGGGCGTGGTCGTGTACTGCGCCTGCACCGAGACGGCGAGCAAGAGTATGACGACAAGGTACTTCATCGGGTAGATGTGCTCCTGATGGTAGCTTGCCTTATGACCGTTGCCCCAGACTCAGCCGCGGGCGGGCTTGACGCTACCAGCGTGTCCGTTATCATGTGAAGTGTGTCGTCAGCGGTATTAGACCCGGATGCAAATACCGCCCGTACAACGTCGGAACCCTTGAGGTACAACCAGTCGGGAGCCTGCAATCTGAAACGCGGGTCACTCACGTCCGCCGCCCTCCACACCGTTCCCGCCGACCATGTAGCCCCACGGTCGGTTGTGGTCGAGATCATTACGTCCATCGAATCCGCAGAAGACGTGTCGGCCCACTGCAACCAGTAGGCGTACCCAGTGTCAGTGCCGTATAACCATGACAGGGCTGGAAACGTATATGCTCCATCCCTGATCTGCGCTTCGGTTGCAAGTTTCGTCCAACTACCAAGAGTCACGCCAGCGGTCCCTGCGTAATCGGTGATGGTAAAGTTTGCGACAATGACGGAATCGGCTCCGGCAGTCAACGATGCCTGGACAATCACAAACCCAACCGAATCGTCAGTCATAATGATGTCATATGACCCCAAGACCGGCCCCGTCGAGGCCGCGTAGACGGGGAGAAAACTTGAGGTCACGATTTCTTGAAATCCGTCTGTCGAATCAACCATCCAGAAATCGTTGTCCGTACCAAGCCGATGAAACACGAGAAACCCGTCACCCAAATGACACTGGAGCCGCTTGCCAAATCCGGTCTTTGTCCCGTTGATAACCGGACCAAGATGCCATCCCGAGGGAGGCCAGCCGTCAGAGTCGGCTATAATTACCATCGACGAATCCGATCCGGTGCCCGCTGCGGCATCGACGTTGTATTCTATGCAGAACCGCCCGCCGACCTTGAACACCCCGCCTCGATTTGCGCCATCTATCCGGTCAAAAGCGGCACCTATGCTATCGCCTATCGTCCCCCCGATGATAGCGGTTGTCATCAAGCTGTCGAAGGTATCAAAGAACGTTACGACAAATGTGTCGGTATTGATGTCATTGTAATACCACCCGGATGGGGAAATGCCTCCCAACGTACTCATCGGAAGACTCGCTGACGACCAATTTGCACCATAGTCCGTCGTCGTGAATACCGTCATACGCGCCGTCGCCCCGTCGCTCGTCACGCGGCACACAAGAGCGAATTTACCCGCTGACTGGTTTGACACGGGGTTTCTGAAAATCTCCCACCCGTTTGTCGAAGACGTTACCTCCAGTTGGTCCTCTACCACTACATCCGATACCGCAAACCCCATGCAGGGCAGAAGGACCAGAAATATCAGAAGTCGCTTCATCGTCTCCACCTCTCAATCGCCGCGTTCTTTATTCGGACATACGGGTCCGTTGCGCTCGGTGTCGTTGTCAGTACCCACAACACCGTCACGTCGTCGCCCACGTTCAGCGTCCGCCCCGCCCCCATGATGAGGGTGTCCGTGCCAACCGTCGTGCCCGGGGAGAAATCAACAGACGCTGAGTCAACCTTCGTGCCGTTGACATACAGGTATGCGGAATCTACGCCCGCCGAGTCCATGGATGCATATGACGTTGCGGCCTGATAGACGAGCAGGTTCGTCGTCACCGAACACGGCACGTCAACTATCCACGTAGTCGGGAACGGTATGCGGGTCGCCGTTTCGTCACCAGCCGTATCGACTATGTTTATGAGGTGAGTCGCCCAGGTAGACGTATCCGCCCACGGAAACGTTCCGTACACTTCTCTGTTTGTGTAGTATTCAGACACCCAATGGATATGGGCACCCGTCAACTGCACCCGCTCTTTCGACCGATCAAACAAAGCCGAGAACACCTGTGACGAATCCACACCGAGAGAATCCCACGGGGTTGCTTCGTGGTCGTAATAGAGCGTCAAGCCCCAACCGAGAAACGATGAATACACTTCCGAGCCGATCCCGAAAAAGTCAACCGATGTAATCGAATCGACCGACAGGGCTTCGACATTGGTGATATCGTTCTGCCCCATTGCAATCCCGCCGGTCATCGTACCGCCCTTAAGCCTCAGAAACTTGGCAGCCGAATCCGCCCAGTTGGTCAGGTTCTCAAAGTTGTGGGCGTGGGAGTTATCGGCAACCGCCACGGCACCCGCCGTGTTGATGGTCGCGTCCCCTGACATAGCTACCGCCGAGGCTGTCCCACCGACGTTACCGACCCATATGTGCCCCGTTGCCAGCGACGCGCTTTGCTTGGCGTTCAGGGTCGCCAGTGAAACGGTCCCGGTCGTCGGGTCGGTCAGTCTGATGTTGTTCGAGGACACGTCGATATACGACCCGGCTCCGGCAACTTCAAACTTGGTCGCCCGCGCCTCACCGACAACGTATAGTTCGGTCCCGGCGTTCGTTGCTGCCGCACCGATAGCGACTTCCGGTGTCGTCGCCGTCGTTTTCATCACTATCTGCACGTCCGACCCCGCCGCCGGTGTCCGGCTCAACGTCAAGTACCCGTAGTCTGTCGATGAACCGAGCGTGAGAGTGTCTATCACATTCACCGAGTCGTCGATCTTGGCAAGTGCCGCCTGTACCGAATCGGACACCAGCTTACCCGTAACGTAGGCCGAATCCGCTACGGCGGTGGTCACATGGTACGCGCCGTCAAACGCAAAGTCCTCGTCAACGGAGTCAACGTGCTGCCCCTTGACGGCCTGATCGATAAGCCCACCCGCCGCATTATCGACATAGTTCTTCGTGACTAACTGCGAATCGGTGACAGCCGAGTCGTTCTTCGTGCCAATCCATCCCTTGCGAGTATAGAACGAATCAATTTCAGCCCGGCCCGGAACACCGAGAATCAGTACGTCATTATTCCCGGGTGTAACTTCCGTCGAGTCGTTGTCGTCGGTGATCTTCATCACCGTGTCAGTCCCGTCGTACCAGAAGGCGATATCCGGGTTAGCGTTCGTCGTATCAAACAGCCCCGTACCAGACCCGCCATATGCCAGTGCGGTGTCAACCATCTCGGCCCGAAGTATGTCCGCCGAGTCGGACACCTGCGCCGCCGTGACGTATGCGGAATCCGCCGTTGCGCTCGTCACCTTGTAGGCGTTGTTGAACACAAAATTCTCGGACGTGGAGTCAATGTCGTCACCCTTAATAGACTGATCCACCGGAGACACCAGCAGCACCGTGTCCCTGATTTCCGACCGAACCGCATTGGCCGTATCGCTCACGGCGGCAGCAGTTACTTCGGCTGTCGTGCCGAATCTGCCCAACTGGTTTATGAGCGAGTCCGCCATTGCCGAATCGAGGGTATTGTCACCGAAAATGATCTGCGGTGCCCCCGTCCCCCCATCGATGACATACGAGCGCGTCGCTCCGGTTGTGTCCCAATATGCCTTTGCAGTGTCTCCGTTCGGGCCACGATACAGGATGGTATCTGACAGCGACAGAAGACGGTTGACGAGGTAGCGGTTCGACCCGATGTTGGTCGCATTAAACCCCGGAATAGGGGCAGGGTCCTGAGCGAACAGATCGGGAACGAACAGCGCCGCCAGTGAGACGGCCAATAGTATTTTCTTCATCCGGCTACCACCTTGACTAGAATTCCAAGCACGATACCGAGTATGGCTATCGCGCCAGTCATGTACGCTTTCCACTGCTCCAGCTTCGCCACCCTGCCGTTCAACTGAGCAAGGTGGTCCTTCATATCTTCCGTGTTCGCGGCTGTGATAATCAGCAAATCGTGGTCTGTTTTGTTCTGCAGGTCGTCCCGGTTCATCCGTTCCCCCTATTGGCTCACCTTATCCAGTGTCTCTTGATCTCGCTTGTATTTCTCTACCTGTTCCCTTCGGGAAACGTCCTTCGCCCTAATAGGATACTCCGGGTTTTTCTCGTTCCACAAATCACGGACACGATCTCCCCTGTCAAAATCTCCGGCCAGATACAACTCCAACACCTTCCTTATGGCGTCGGACCTGCGGCCCTTCAACCTATCCTCTTTTTGCTGCAGGGTCTTTATTCTCTTCGACGCCCATCTTGGTATAGACCCAACAATGTCGAATACACCGTCCGCATTCCTCCTCGCAACAATCCCAACGTCTTGATACTTAAACAAATCGTCGCCGACTCTTCTGGCCCTATCCATAGCAACCTTAAAGTCATTTACAACAACAGGCGATAGTGCAAACTCGGCAGAGCTTCCGGCTGCCTTAGCAACCTTTTCGTACCAGTTCGGCTTACCAGCGGCTACGTTGTACCCAGACTCGTCATATTCAGTCGGGATCACAACATCACCCAAGACACCGATTGACCCAACGGCAGCTACGTTCGACAAAAGGCGACTCAGCGTATACTGGTCACTATCCCGGTAAACCTCCTCACCGGACAGTAGAGACTTCAACTTGTTCTTCGACCATAGCACGAACTCGCCACCAAAGTAGCCGCCAGCAGCAAGTCTCAGGATAGGGGCGAGTACGTTCCCACGCCTCGCCTCACGCATCATCATGTCCTTAATATACGTCGCCTGACGATACCCAAACCGCTTAAATATGACAAACGGCCTCAAGCGTGGGTCATTGAAGAAGAACGGGTCTTTTAGGAAATTCTTTTGAAGTTGCGAATCGGTGGCGAATCGGTACATACCGTCGAGAACCTTATCGTCAGACAACTCCGCAGCCTTCCAATCTATCCCGAAATCAGCCAAGCGCTTTCTTGCCCACCGACCATAGGCATTCTCCATCTTCGCGGCCTTATACCACCACCGAGAGGCGCTATCAAACGCTGCGGCAGATGTGTAAAGGTTCAGCCGGTTGATCCCGTCAAAGCCAGACCACTTTGACGTTATATCCGCGAACTTGCCCATAATCCCACCAGGGCGGTATCCCATCGCAGCGTGTAGGGACGATTGGTTGATAGCGCCCGATGTCCGCAGATACGACCTGTACTTAGGCGACATCAACTTAATTCCGCCACGGATGAAGTGGGAAAGTCCGAGATCGGGTATTGTCGATATGACTGGCTGTGTTATGTTTGGGATGACCGCAGTACCAAGCCCGATCTTACCGCCGAACTCAAACCCAACAATAGCGTCAATAGCTTTTCTGGCAGACCCCTTGAACCCGCGAATCTGATCGTACTGCCCCGTCCACATCTCGATCAGTTGTCGTGCGAGATTGCCTTCCTTGAAGTTTTCGTCGGAAAGTTGCTTCAACGTCTGGGCCGCCTCAGCACCGTCTGCTCCCCAAACACGGGCTTCGGCGATACGCTTGTTCACGTCGTTCACGTACTTGGTCAATACGCGGCGGGCGTCCCTGTCGTATACCGATGCGGGCAAATCAAGCGTTCTGGTCTTCTCAAAGCTAACACGCGGGAACAACTGGCGCATCGCCTCACGGCTAGACAGGTTTATGGCCTCACGAAGATTCTTCGCCTGCCCCGTTTCCATCAGATGCGTCAGAATCTCTTGGGTCCCCTTGCCCATCTTCTCATATACGGCTGCCAATGCCTTATCAGACTCACCGCCCGTCGCCTTTAATTGCTCGGCGAGCTTGGCAAGATCGTCATAAAGCATCTGGGCAACCTCATGCTTCAGCACGCGAGGGTAGTAGTTCTTAACATACCCGATGTCTATTCCGACCGACTTCGCCCTGGCTATCACGGCGTCAAGGATAGACCTGAACTTGTCATTTGATCCAGCCTCAAGATCATCCGCTAACTTAGCCGCATCATCCGCGCTCATCTTGTAGAGTCCGAGCTTCCGCAACGACTCGACATCAACGCCAACAAGCCTGTTATGGATGACATCTGCGGAGTTTATTTCTCCAACAATCTTGCGACCAAGCTCTGTTCCGAACCTATTTTGCGCTTGCTTCAAGAACTCCGGCGTAATCCGGCTACCCGTGTACTGCAACATCCTAAAGAGGTCTTCGCCGAGTCCGGCGAGGGCTTGCGGGTTTGTGCCCAAGAATCCAAGATACACTTCTTCTGACGGTACGGACGGCTTTACCTTCGGGCCAATATCGACGAGTTTCTTAATACCACCAACAGAAACATCGGCAGACCCAACCACAAGGTCTCTGTTTGGGGATGTCGGCCTACCAAAGATGTTTGTTGATATAACCCCTTCGCCCTCTTTAACTGACGATATTTTCGTACCACCAATACCTGACACGACTCGCGTTTCGCCATGCGTACTGAATGGTGCATACTCAGGCATAACCTCGTTGATCGTTTCCCGTTCGGCGGGCGACATAGTAGAAAACACTTGTTGCGGTGATTCCGGGACGATATTAGAACCACGGACGCGAATGATTTCTTTTTGCAAATCCTTTAAGTCTCTGACGGAGATGTTGCCACCAGTAACATCATCGCGGAAGTTGTGATACCCAGGCTTAGACTTATAGCCCTCTTGGAACCCCTGATATGTCAGGTTGTTTGCACGCGCTAATTCTTCTGGACTTCTCGCCCTCGACGCAGCGCCTACGAAATCATCTTTCATGCGCGATAACAGCCCCTCGTTCGCCTTGAGCCTTGCGAGGATGTCACCGGCCCACGCCGTAGCCGCCTTCGACGCTTCTGATTCGGGAAGCCCCCTCGTGATTTCGCGATACGCCGCTTCAGCAGCCGCATACTTACGCTGACGCACAAGCTCCTTGACGACCTTGTACGAGGCCGGGAGAGCATCAAAAGCTGCGAACAGCGCGGCTTCTTTGGCTATCTCTACGGGATCGAACTCGCGCCCCTTGAGTACGTCAACACCCTCGGATGCGGTCTTATACGCCGCACCAGTGGTGGCCCCGCGAGTAATAGACCCAAGCACGTTAGGCAGCTTATTCAGGCCCGGTATCTTCCCGACAACCTTACTCAGCGATGTCAGCATCTTCAGGTCGCCAATAAAAGAACCAACCTTATATGCCATAGCCTCAGGGTCGTCGGGCGGGAGAATGTCGTTCGGCAACGAACCAAGCGTAAAGCTATGTATTATCCCACCAAGCACGTTTTGGACCGACTGCTTCATCTCTGGCCAGTTCGTGCTCGAATACGGCCTCGATGATATTCTCGCCGGGTCTCCTGGCGGGTTCCCCTGCCCGATAGTAGGCGACTGGTAGGGGTCAGAAAGCTGTCGAATAGACTCCGGCCCCATTCTTGTCGTCGGCATGACGGACGGGCGCAAGAAGTCACGAGCGTTTATAGGGATAACCGGCTGCCTGAAATTGTCAAGCATACGGAACAGGCTGCCACTCGGAGAAATGTCCGGTATGGACGGCTTCTCCCGGTCAGTATAAAACCTATCGGCCCTCTGTTTAAGCGCACGAGCAAGGCGCAGCTTCTCCTCCGGCGTCATTGTCTTGACGCGCTCTCGGAGTTTTGCCTTCTCGCTATCTGTCAGGAAGTCAGTGACCATGCTATTTCAATATCTCGTTGAGCCAAGCGTCAAGGTCTTCCTCTGTAGACACCCCGTCGTTGGTAACGCTCTCGTTTGTGACCGCATCAGCGCCAAGCGCCCTCTGCCCCCACACAACAGAACTATCCGCCACCATTTGCTCGATCTTCGCTCGCTCTTGTAGCAGATTGTTCTTTTTCTGTGTTAGGGCCGGGTCTTCTCTCATTTGCGTTTCTTGTGTTGCCTCAATAGACCTAATCTCGGTATCTATTTGCTTCAACCTCGAATCAGCGATCTGTTTGCCTATCCTGAAATAATCATCAGCCTGAAGACCTGACGACCTATTGTACGCGCTTTGGTTAAACAACGCCTTGCGCCTTAGAAACTCGCCGTAGTCCCCACCAGCCTCGTTCCATAAAGCAACGTCAGTAAGGCTTGGATTGGCTATCTTGTCGAACGGGATACCGCCAACTGTTGCGCCCGGAGCATCTGGCAGTGAAAGTGACACCGCCCCAAAGTCGGCTCGCGTACCGGGTTGGAGGCCCTGCAAGTAAGCCTGCGCGTTAGGTGACGACAAGAACGCAACCGCGGCGTCGAGCTTGGCCCTCTCCTCCAGCGCCACATCGTTCGCCCTTTCTTCGGGTGTCATCGCCAGTTTTCTAAGCAGGTCTTTATTCTTGCTGTTGATGTTGACAAGGTTGGCCCGCCCAAGTGCCACCTGCTGCTGGAACAATTCTTGCTCACGCTTCGCCTGTGCTTCACGCATGGCCATAAGGCGCTCTTGCAGATCGTTCTCGCGCTTCTGCTGCGCCATCTGCGGATACGCCTGCGCCAGCCCGGACAGGGTATTGCCGATAGCACCGAAGACGGCCTCACCTATATTGTTCGGTCTGCCGTTGGTAGCCATCTTATCGCCCGCTCAAACTTGCCATGAGTGACAGAAGCGCCTGATCCCCCTGATACCGGGCCATGTCGTTCTGTATGTTTGCCTGGAACATGAACCGCGCCAAGTCGGGCTGGATCGCGTCGATAATTGCCCCTTGCGCTACGCCGGAATCAAGGCCCGTCCGCTTCGCAATGTTTTCCCCCTGCTGGTTCCACTCCGGCACCATTGACCGCATGAAGTCAGCAAGGTACTGATTGGGGTCAAGGGGCGACTGCCCTAAGCGGTTCTGCGCCATCTTGAATGTTTTCTTCGCCCGCTTCTCCCCCTCTGACTCACCGCCGAGTAGACTGCCAAGAGCTTTGAACAGGTCGCCACCAAGCCCAAGCAGGCCCATACTTGTAAAGTCACCGAGTCCAAACAATCCGCCCGCAGCAGAGGCTTTGTCCTTACCGCCACCACCCCACGTCCCGTAGTTGTAGGCGGCATTCATTATGTTATCCCAATATGCCATCTATCCCCCCACCGTCACTGAACAACCGGAGTCCCCATATTCGTCATGTATAGATCATACCCGTTGACCTCAAGCGAACCCGTCATTAAAATTTGTAGATAGTTAAACGGGCTATGGCTACCGTTACCATAAACGGCATATTTGCCGGACGGGTTTGGCGCACCGATCACAACTCCCGATCCGGTCGCGTCTGCCCGGTAGTAAATACCAACGGTCGCAGAATCCGAACTCGTTGCCTCAGACCATAGACCAAAAGCATCAAGCTGCTTGAGAGAGTAATCAATCGCAAGCGGTGTTGAGTAATATGTGTACGATACGGTCGTCCCGTTGTCAGTCGTATCTGAACCGAACCTGTATAACGTCGAGTCCCCCGGCCTTATATAGTACATCGTGTCGCCCGGTATAAAGTCAACACTTAATTCGGTCCCATACTTTATAGCGTCCGAGAACACAACCCCGCCCGTCCATACCGACCATCCACCAGAACGCTCATCGTAGACATAGAGAGAATCAACCCTCGGCACAGAAATCATGTACTTGCGGTCAAAGTAGAATCCGACAGCCTCGCGCAAACTCGCAACGGGGAGTTTATCGAAATTGTCAAGCCGTCCCGACAGGAAACTCGTTGCCTGTGTCCGCTCAAGGTATTGGCCGTCGTTCTCACGCATGACGCCATCACCAGTCAGATAGTAGCGGCCACCAACGCCCGTAGCATAACTCTCGCCAGCGATAATACCGTACCCCTGCGTGATCTCACTCTGCGACCAACCGCCATCTGAATCCTGATAGACGTTATACATCGAATTGTTCTTCGCCACCCTGATGACACCACGAGCCGGGTACGCCACCGTGTTCTCATCACCATCGTCTCGGTTGAGCGAGAAGAAGTCGAACGCTCCCCATGAGTACGCCGAATCAACCTTAGAAAAGTACAGGTTCGACCGATACAATCCCCACAGGCGCGACTGGTAAGCAAAGATGTTGTCGATAAGCGACGGCGAAACCCTGCGTTCATATCGACGCTTCACCTTGAGCGAATCGTAACGGACATCATCGAGGAACGATGTGTCGGCGTACCCTATCTGCGCCACAAGGTAATAGTCTGTTATCACAACAGTATCAACGGCGAGTGCCTGCTCCCATACACCGATCTGCTTCGTGATGTCATAGTCAAAATCAAGATTCGGGAACCTAAGATCACCAAGCGACGTGCGTATCGTGCCATTCCAATATGACGTATCATACGTTATCTGCATGATTAGGGCGCGGTAGAGGTTGCGGACAAGACCGGAATCCTGTGCCGCCGGGAGGAACAGCGTGTGAGATTTCGCGATGCCGTCTCCGGTGTCGTTGAACACGCAGAGCGAACGCCCCGTGTCCGACTCAAACCCCGTTACGGTGTCGATGTATGTAAGCGCATAAGCGACCCCAAGCGTTTCCTGCTGGGCCGGTATCCCGCAGAATATCCCAATCTCGGAGGTGTCGGCATAGGCGGAATCATAGGCAACATATGTTGATGTGTAGTATCCGGGTGCGCCGAGGCGTGGATAGATATTGCCAACCGAGTCAACCCCCAACAACCCACTCTGGATTTTTGTACCGTTGTCCAGGTCCGGGTCGGCAATGCACTCAAGGTAAACGGGCGAGCCGCCAGTACCAAGCGAGTCCTGAAGAACATACTTATTGGCGGAGTCGGCATCGGGGACGAGAAAGCTCG
>Ga0172377_10001440_pt1 | contig 23998 bp, 14 predicted proteins | sample Pumphouse3metaG_FD_119749 | JGI IMG/M metagenome (GOLD analysis project Ga0172377, IMG submission 119749) | Leachate microbial communities from a municipal landfill in Southern Ontario, Canada - Pumphouse #3 metaG | ecosystem: Engineered > Solid waste > Landfill > Unclassified | place: Canada... | reverse complement strand
TTTTATTTTTGCACTTACTGTACCACTGCTGTACATATAACCAAATATACCACCAACAGTTCCTTTACCAAAAACAGCACCATTGTTTGTACAGTTAATCAATGTACCTGTATATCCACCACCAACTATACCACCAACATTATTACCATTGTAAGAAAGATTGACTGTTATATCGGCATTTGAAGTACAATTATCAATAGTAACATTACTAATATATCCAGCAATACCACCAAAGTTATTTCCTGTCGAACCACTAGATTGTGCCACTAGTTCACCAGAAACGGTAACATTACTAACACTACTATTATAGATGTTACCAACCAAAATACCCACGCTATCCCTACCTGTTACATAAGCGTTGGTAATATTTAAATTGCTAATAGAGGTATAATTTAATCTACCAAATAATCCTTGACTATAACTAGTAGAATTTACATAAACATTACTAATAGAATGATTTTGACCATCAAGTTTTCCTCTAAACTCACGGTTAGAAGACCCTATTGTAGTCCATATTTTACCTGACAAATCAATGTCAGCAGTTAATACAAAATATTTACTATTGTAATCATATGAAATCGACAGATATGACAGATAAGCCAACTGCTTTGCCGTTCCTATCAAGTATGGATCAGAAGTCGTTCCTGTTCCTGTAAAAGTCGCTTCTGGATCTATACTGATATTATCTGTCCAGTTCGTTGTCCAAGTTGACCTATCTACTTCCGCACTTACTGAATTAGAGGTAGCACAAAAACTAGGTTGTACAAAAATCGCACATCCAAGTATTGCTAATACTGTAAGTACTGAACAAAGTAATATTCTAAAATCTTTCAATATTATTCTCATATCTTATTCCTTTTTAGATTCGTTTTCGTCGTTAATAAGTTCATTGAGGTCGTTAAAACCGAACCTCTTTGTCTGCGTTGATTTAACTTCAATTGCTTTTGCAATTTGTTGTTTCTTCTTTTTCCTAGACATTTGCAACAAACTTACTACCAACAAAAGCAAGATTATTATGCCACCACTAGCCAACAAAAGCATCAAGTAAGTTGAGTTCATTTGAGTTAAAATTTCACTTTCAATATTTTGACCAAAATCAGTCAACCACTGTTCTGTAATTTTGACTGTTACTGTATTTGATGTGGATTCATAAGTTACATTATAATCTTCATCATTTGACAAGTCAGCCACTGACACATATTCATCACCAACTTTGATTTTCCAACTACTTATTTCATATCCAGCATTTGCGGTAAATGTAAGAACAACAATATCATTTAATTCCAACGATGTTGGTTCATTAACATTTAATTTTCCACGAGCATCACTTGTATTTGATAAAACTGCACTGATACTTTCCAAATCTTCTGGGTCATAAATTACTGTAATATACCTGTCAGCATTCATTACAATCAATGCTACATATCCATTGACTTCTCCCGAATTAGAACCATCAAATTCTACAAAACTATAAAATTCATCGTCATCGTTTGAAGTAATACGAATTACTGTTCCATAATCAAAAGTTCTTGTATCATCAAGGGCTGTATATTCCCCATTTGATAAAACTTCCAAAGTATATCTAGAATTATTATCTATAACACCTTCGGACAATTCCACTTCCAAAGTAACTCTCTGCACAAATAACGCAACAAGAACTAATCCATTTTCACTTGTTTGGTATTTTTCCATAAAACTACCAACAATTAATTGACCAGCCAAAATGTTACTCGTAATATCACCATCTAGTCCACCACTTACTAGCCCCAAAGCCTCATTGTAATAATTTTCTGTTGAAACATCTGAATAAATAAACCAACCAACAAAATTATAACCTTCCAAGTCGGTATCTACCGTCAAAATTGGAGTTGTTTCATCTGTTGCTATTGAGTCTATATAATTACTCATTGTTATACTTGTATTCAAAGTTGCATTCGAAGTATCACGGGCAACTACATTAAATGAAAATGCAGCAGATGAGAATGTAACTGTAATTGTCAAGTTTTCTGCTCCAACCTCAACACTTGCTATTGTATTACCGTTAAAATTCAATTCATAGCCATCGCTAACAACAATACTTCGAACTGAATAATTTTCATCAGCAGTAGCCCTTACTTCTATAATAGTTCCTGCATTTACATAGTTTTCAGTATTCAAAGTGGCAACATTATTAACATAAATTCTAACTGAACCATAAGACTCACCCACTATTTGAATGGTATATTGTGCATTAATAGTATGAATAGCAATTACTTGAAATTCCCCATTCACTAAGTAGTTTTCAATTAAGTCAGCGTCAACTGTAATAGGAGTCAACTTACCACTTGTATTGTATTCTAGTTCTTGCATTTCACCCGTTTCGGAGTTGTAAATAACCCATTTCACAAAAGTGTATTTTTGTGAAGTATTTGTAGCCGAAGATGTATCGCTTGATTCAAATAATGTTGCATTTATTTTTATTCTTTTTGCGATAGTTGTACTGGACAACAACTCTTCACCTGTAATTTCCTGAAAGTCATTTGTTGCCGACCAAACATTTATACCACCCAAATCAGTTTCTACAAAAGATGCTCTAATATAAATATTATCAGCAGAATCAAATTCCGCAGTGTAATTTGTAGGATTTTCCATAGTTGCACTTGTACTATAAATTATTGAATTAACACTATAATAAGTATCAGGCACAGCATTTAAACTAATATGAGAAGTTTCTTCACCATTTGTATAACCAACATTAAAAGTTTGAGATTCTCCACTTACTGTAATTTTTGCACCATTCACATACAAAGTACCATTATTATATCCAAACACTGTAACTTGGATTGAATTACCAACATAGACAGGTTGAATATATAATCTACCATTTATCCCGTTTTCAATATCATTTTCATCAGCATTAAAAATTACATAATTTTTTATAAAGTTCTCATCAAATATTGATGTCAAATCCAAAACATTATCAAATGATATGGTAGCCATTGTAGTAGTTCCGTTTGTAACTATCCAAGAAACAAAATCCTTACCGTCATTTGTCAATTCAGCCGTTACAGTAGCATTTGCCATATTAATACTAACCAAGTTTGATTCACCCAGCAAAGTATCCCCGGTAATACCATCTGATACTCCCATACTAACCTGATAAGTTAAAGGAGTAGAATATTTTGCATAGAAATTAATAACATCGCCAAATTTACCACTAACTTTTGCTGTATCATTATATGTAGTAGTACCAACTAGTCCTAATGTAAAGCCTTCAAAAGCATAACCATATCGATACATATCATCTGTTGTAGCAGTGCCTGATTTCAAATCAATCACCCCGCCATAACGGTAAACATTTTGAATAGTTTCTATTAATTTAGCATCTTTGTCATACAATTTTACTGTCAAAGTTTCCATAGAAATCAAGTATGGGAACCCACCATTTCCAGCATTTGTGTGATTATCTATAGCCCAAATATCACTGCTTTCAACGGTTGATATAGTTTGTTCGTGTGTTTTCAAATTGTAAACATCGGTTGAAGCCACTTTCTTTGTTGCATTACTATTTTGAAAATATCCAACAACACCGTTACCTGTTATATCATTATTACAATAATAATTTACATTCGTTAAATTAATTGTTTGAGTCATAGATGAGTCATAATAAAAATCGACTCTACCTATTATTATTCCAAAATTTGAACCCAAATTAGAAATATTACCTTCACTATAACTATTTGTAATATTGTAAGTAGTTGTTTTGGTTGTATTATTTGATGAATAATTTTGATAACTAATATAACCTATCAGCATTCCTACACCATTTGTAGCGCCTCCGAAAACTGAACCCATATTGTAACAATTTGTTATACTATATGAACTATTCGTTTGATAAACGCTATGATAGCCTATCAAGCCACCAACGATATTAGAAGCACTAACATTACCTTTGTTATAAACTTCGCAAAGAGTAACATTTCCGCTTGTAGCATCTAACAACGCAATTATACCACCAGTATTATTCGCATTAGTAGTAGTAATATCACCTTCATTAAAACATTTTGACATTGAAATACTATAATATACTCTACCAATTATTCCAGCAACATAATTTGTATGTGAAACAATATTTCCATAATTTCTACAATTTGAAATAGTAACATATTCAGAATAACCAGCGATACCACCTATAGCACCATAATAATTGTAATTTGTATCAAAATCAGTAATATCTGCATTGTTTTCACAATTTATAAAATTACAAGATTTAGTCAAAGTAATAAGACTATCACTACTTGTATATGTCAGTCTATAAGCACCACCAACAATTCCACCTACATAATTGTACTGACCTTTTTCAAAGTCAAAATTGTTTGTACAGTTGATAATATCAGTTGCATACAACTGCCCTGCAATACCACCCAGATAACTATTCATATCAGTAATTTCACCAGTTACAGTACAATTTGTTTTTTCACAATTATTGTAATAATTATTATATATCCAGTCAATATAATCATCATTATCGTATGTACTACTCATTACAATATTGTATTCATAATATTTACTAATCCAAGATTTATAACTATTGTAAAAATCGCCACTGGTATTTATACCACTAAACCCAACTATTCCACCTACATAATTTCCAAGAGAATTTATAGTAGCATCTACTTGACAATCATTTATCAATAAATTACAAGATTGACCGACAATACCACCAACAGATTGACCTGTACTATTATTATTTAATTCACCCGTAAATTCACAATTTGATACTTGACATACCAAAGAATATGCTACTAAACCGCCAGCATAATTTGAAGATACATTTATTGTGGTATTTACAGAACAATTTGAAAATTTAGCATAAATTGCACTACCGACTAAACCACCGGCTCTTCCACTTGCTGAATTTATACTATAATCATATCCAACATATGTTTTGTATTGACCCAAATCTGCATCATAAGTATTACAACTACAATTATCAAATGTTGCAAAAGAAGTAGACCCAACTATTCCACCTACATTATCAGATGCACCAAACAAATATCCTGTATTGCTACAATTTATATATTTGGTTAAATATCCATTAGTGTAAGTATTTGTATTTGCGACTATTCCACCCATATAGAAATAATTTCTAGTATAAGTAGAACTAGATAAAATCTTTGGACTAAATAAATTACCAAAGTTTCTACATAAAGTAAATGTAGCATCTGTATAACTATTTGAATATAACCTGCCTACAACACCTGCCACAAAAGCATTTCCACGAATATTACCATAGTTGTCAACATTTGTAAGACTGACTGCTCTAAGATAACCAAAACATCCATCGGCTATGTAACTATCGTTAGTTTGTATCAAATTATTATCACTCAAAGTGCTGTTTATATTTGCGTGATTAACTACATTTGATATAACCGCATTGGTCATAACATAATAACCTATACCCGAAGCACATCCAATAGCACTATCAACTTTTCCATAGTTTTCACAACTTGAAATAGTACAAGCACTAGTAATCTCCGTTGTATCTCTTGTCCAGTTTAATAATCCAGCGGCACATCTATCACTATAAATATCACCATTATTAGTACAAGAAGTCAAAACAACATTATAAGCATACATATTTCTAGCCATACCAGCAGCACTACCAGTACCAGTAATTGCTCCATTGTTTACACAATTAGTTATACTCATATTAGTATAAGTTGCACCATTTCCATCATGGCTGATTATACCAGAAGCATAACCATATCCACTGGTATTTGTTGCTGTTATGTTACCAAAGTTGGTACAAGAATTAATAGTATAAGAACCACTAATTAAACCAACAATTCCACCAATAGTTCTAGGTGCGGTCAAATCCATATGATTTGTACAAGAATCAATAGTGATATTTGTATCACCTTTTCCCAAAATACCACCTACACCATAATCACTACGGGAATCATTGACAGCAGTAATGCTTCCATAATTTTCACAATTTTCAAAAGTAATATAATACCTTGCCCAACCAGCGATTCCACCAAATTGAGTACCACTTGTATCTGTTGAAATACCAACATTACCCAAACTTGCATAGTTTATCAAACCTGATAAAACCACTCCACCGTCCTCTTCACCAGAATAATAGTTGCCAGCAGAATAAGGATAGTTGTTTTGAATATTACCTACATATCCTCCACAATCGGTATAAGTAGATATGATTTGACTTGCTGTATATGTAAGTGCTACATCATTATATAAGTAATTTTGGCAATCTTTCATTGAAGTATGCTCTAAACGCCCAGCAATTCCACCTACTTCATAATTACCACTAATATAAGCAACACTTCTACAATTTGTAATAAATGAGTTGACTACACCAGTGTTGTAAGAGTCAACAAAACCTACAACTCCACCTATATAATCGTGAGCAATAACATCACCTGTGTTAATACAATTATCTATACTGATATTACCTGTTGTGCCTCTAACAGCACCAACAATTCCGCCTATATCATTATAAGCATAAATATCACCTGTATTATTACAATTTAAAAGGTTTATATCTCCTATAACGGAAACATAACCAGCAATTCCACCTATATTGTTGTCATTACTATTTGACTGAGCATAACCACAAGTAACAGTCATAACATTATTATTTATAGAAGTATTAACTGAATAGTTGTAAATTGCACCTGAAAACTCACAACCAGAAATATTTATATTTACAGTTCTAGAAGAAGAAACATCATTTGTTCCTCCCAAAATACCACCTGCATTTCCGTCTGCTGTAATAATAGTCATTGAAGAAGTACAATCTATAATATCAATTTCTTCATCATTTGCAATATCGTTTTCGCTAGTAACAGTATTTGTATATGAATTACTAGTATATAAGTCATCAATAGAACGCACCAAACCACCTACTTGAGCGTAACGAGTTGAGGCAATTAATCCGCTAGCGTGACAATTATTTATTGTAGCATTTCTCATATATCCACCAACAAGTGCTGCACGACTGTTGGTATTATTATTTGAGTAAATAAAGACATCAGCCAAAGTCAAATTTAGAATTTCGGCTTGTGTAAACTCCATTACTCCTGTGATACTATTATAAATATAATAACCAGATAATGAGTCAAACAAAGCACCTGTGGTATTTCCAGTAATAGTTAAACCGGTAATAGTTTTACCATTACCGTCAAAAATTCCTTTAAATCCTGATATTGTTTGTTCCCAGGTATATCCAGATAAGTCAATATTATTTGTCAAAATAAATGTAGCATTTCGTAAAGTACTAGTCGTACCAGTGGTTGCTATATCTTTCCATTGAGCACTTGTTCCGTACCTTGACAAATATGCCAACTGCACCAAATCTTCCGCAGTCCTTATTTCATAAGGTCCTTCCAGTAATGAACCCCCAGTAGCATATTGGCTCATTAAGTGGTCGGCAATAGTAGATACATTTTGCCATGAGGTACTACCACTGTAAACATCAGCAGTAATATGATTTACCCAACTTGTTGACGCCGCAACACTTGAAATACTGACTTCATTAGGCAAATCAACGGCAGTTTGATTAACCACCGTTACGCCTTCTGTTGCACTAACCATATTTTTATTCATTACAGAAAATGCGGAAACTAATGCACAAGCCAGTAGAAAAACAAGGCCAACAGCCATAACTGTTACAACCTTGATACTTTTACTTACATTATCACCTATCATAGACACCCTTCTCCATCCTTTAACATACTCAATTCGACATAATTCACAAATTTAAGTACTATAATACAAAAATTCTATTTTTTAAAGGGTTAAAAGTCAAGCAAAAGTATATAGATTTTTCTAAATTGTAAAAAAATTCCTATTTATTTTCAAGTCCTATTTTTTGATTAATTTAGTCTTTTTTGCCTCGAAAATTACCAAAACGCCTTTATGAAAGCCCGTTTCAAAAGTTATTTGGAATTTATAACTATAAAAACAAAATACTAGTTTTTGTCTAATTTATTTTTTATCTGGCAATTTCCAAATTACTTACAATATTTGCGAAAAAACGACAAATTCTATATATTTTCTTTGACAAAATGAAATTTGTATGGTATCTTGTTGCCATAATAATTATAAACTTTTTACATTTGATAAACATTTGTCAAATATTATGTTGTAAATAAGTTAAAACGAAATTATTAATCATAGTATATAACATCAAAAAGATTGAAAGATAAGTTCTTTCAATCGAAGGAGTACAGAGTTGATTAGATTAATAGCGGATAGCAGTTGTGATTTAAAGCAAGCAGAAATTGAAGACGACTTTGTTACTATCCTACCTATGACAATTAACATAGATAATGAAGAATACTTTGATGGTATTACTATCAGCAATGCAGAATTTTATCAAAAACTCCCATTAGCAAAAGCACTTCCTCATACTAGCCAGGTTAACAGCGTAGCATTTTTGGAAAACTTTAAACAAGCAGTAAATAATGGTGAAGATATTTTGGTTCTCACTATTTCTAGCGAACTAAGTGGTACTGGTAACTCTGCCAGAATTGCAAAAGAAGAACTAGGCAAAGGCAATATAGAAATAGTTGATAGCCGTTTGGTTACTTTTGCATATCAAGCACTAGTTCGTGAGGCTATAAAATTAATAAAGCAAGAAATTTCATTACAAGAACTCAAAAGCAAACTGGAAGAATTGAGAGAAAAAATTATTTTGTTAGCAGTTATAGGAGATTTAACTTATCTAATCAAAGGTGGCAGAGTGTCAAAAACCCAAGGTTTTATCGCAAATGCGTTGGCAATCAAACCATTATTGACTATGACAAATGGAAAATTAGATATTTGTAAAAAAGTAATAGGTTTACCAAAGGCCTTTAATACAGTTGCTGATATGTTTAATAAAGATTATGATGTAGACTATACTCTACCACAGTATTTAGGTCATTCAAGTGATTTACAAAAATTAAAAGAATTAGAAAAAGTATTATTGTCAAGAACACAAATAAAACCCGAGGGTATTTGTGAATTAGGTCCAACAGTAGGAACTCACGCAGGTCCAGGCTGTGTTGGAATAGTATTTTTTAAAAAATAAAAAAACCTTAAAAATTAAGGTTTTTTTCTATTAACAACATATATTTATATAAAAACTTGTTTTTAAAAATTATTTTTGGAGATTTAACTGTGCATATTACCTTTTCAATAAAACAAGTATCAAAAAGTACTCTCTACTAATGTTTAAAAGGAAAAGTCCTGTTTTTAACTATGCGTAAAACTATTATATTCAAAAAGTGCATAGTACTGTTTTGTAGTACTATGCACTTTTTAATTAAAAAATATTTATAAACTTTCTACCAAACAAGCAACACCTATTGCAGGTCCAACATGTGTACCCACAGCAGGTCCTATCTGCCCCTCAAAAATCTCCGCATTTTGAAATTGTTTCTGGATTGTTTCTTTAAATTCATTAAAATAAGTTGTTTTTGAAGTTTGTATTACAAAAATCTTTTTAACTGATGCCGGTATTCTAGCAATCATATCCACCATAGCCTTTTTCATTCCCATTGTTTTTTTAACACAATTTAAAACATTGTTTTTAAAACATAAAATAGGCTTAATTTGTAACAAACTACCAAGCAAAGCGTTTATTTTTCCTATTCTACCGCCCATTTTTAAATAAGCCAAACTTTCAGGTGTGAATTGAATAAAACTTTCTTTCTTTAAATTTGTTATATGGTCAAATATTTCTTTTCTTGATTTACCTTTTTTAATCATTTCAACGGCTTCCATAACATAAAAATATATGGTTTGCCCTGTACTTTCACTATCTATGATAGTTATTTTATCCTGACTATCCAACTGGTTTTTTAACATATTGCAAGTACTAAATGTACCACTTAAATTTTGGGATATCGTTAAAACAATAGCCTCATCACCATTTAATAAAATCTTATTAAAAGAATCAGTAATAACCTGAACATTTGGTTGACTACTTTTTGGGTATTCCCCACTACTTTTCATTAAAGCAAAAAATTCATCATTACGACTAACATCAGTATCATCAAATTCTTTATCTTGAATTGTTATTGTTAGCGGAAGAATAGTTATATCATTTGCTTCTGCATATTCTTTATCAACATATGCAGTAGAATCTACTATCAATTTTATCATTGTTACTCCATTTAATATATATATAAAATTAATTTTAATATATTATACCCATTTTATACTAAAACAACAAATAAATCAACTCCGTTACATTAATATCTCAAAAATTAACACTATAATTATTATTGTATGTATTTTGAATAAATTTGTGCATAAAGTACAAATATAAAATATTTTTAAAAACTGTAAATGACAAAATCATTTACTTTTTTTATTTGATATTATATAATTGTTTAAATAATAATTGAGTAAGAGAGAAAATATGAAAAAAATAATACAAGATTTATCATTAGAGGAATTGCAGGAGTTAATGGAAAAGTTAGGCGAAAAAAAATTCAGGGCAAAGCAAATACTTGAAAATATCACCAACGGCAAAAAAATTGAAGAAATCAGTAATATTTCACCAACTTTGAAAGAGAAAATATTGCAGGATTATATTGATGAGCCAATAAAAATTCATACGGAAATACACGGACAAGATGACACCATAAAATTTGTGTACTCACTTTATGATAACGACTTAATTGAAGGGGTTTTGATGAAGTACAAATACGGTAATACCCTCTGTGTTTCTACACAGGTGGGCTGTGCTATGGGTTGTAAATTTTGTGCTTCCACTTTAAACGGATTAATCCGTAACCTTTCTGCTGGTGAAATACTTAGTCAAGTCCTGACAGTAAACAGACATCTTGGAGGTGATGCAAAAAATAGAAAAATCACTAACATTGTCCTAATGGGTAGCGGAGAACCTTTGGATAACTATGATAATGTAGTAAAATTTTTGCATTTAGTTACCTGTAAAGACGGTATCAATATTTCAGCCAGAAATATATCCTTGTCAACCTGTGGTATTGTCCCAAATATTTTAAAATTAGCAAATATTGGTCTACCTATTATTCTAACAATTTCGCTTCACGCACCAAATGATGTAATACGCAAAAAAATTATGCCTATTGCAAATAAATATAGTGTAAAGTCTATAATTGAAGCAAGTAAAAAATATTTTGAAGCAACAGGTCGCAGAGTAATTTTTGAATACGCACTCACAAAAGGAGTAAATGATAGCGATGAATGTGCTTTGGAATTATCCAAACTTATTCGTGGCTTTCCTGCACATATCAATCTAATACCACTAAATGAAGTAAAAGAAAGAGAGTTAAAAACTGTTACTAGAAAAAATGCCGAACAATTTTGCGAAAAATTGAAAAATCTAGGACTGTCTGCAACTGTACGAAGAACAATCGGCGAAGATATTGAAGGGGCTTGCGGTCAGTTAAGGGCAAAAATTATACAAGATGAAAATAACACAAAAGACACGAATTAATCGTGTCTTTTACTTTTGGTAAATTATATAAAATTTGCAAATTTACTGAATGCTTAATTTTTGCAAATAATACGACAGGAACTAATAATATAAAAAAGACTACTTTATATAAGTATCTTTTATTATTTTATTGCCAAAAATTAAAAACTGTAATATTTTTTTGTATAGTTTTTAGTAAATACTACTGATTTAATACTTTATTTAATTTAATAAAATCGTCAAGCGATAATCTTTCCGCCCTCGTTTGAATGTTTAGTCCAGAGTTTTTACAAATTGTTTCTGCCTGCTCTCTTGTTAGAGAATAGCCTTGCATCAAATTATTTACCAAAGTTTTTCTTCGCATAGCAAAACATAATTTTATACATTTCGAAATCTTTGTTATATCAACATCCGTTCTTTTATGTATATCAATATTCAAAACTTTTGAGTCAACTTTTGGGACTGGCATAAACATTTTTTTATTTACTGACCTTGTAATAGTTGAAGTGCCATATAACTGTAAAATAGGAGTGATTGCTCCGTAATCCTTTGTACCCAACTTTGCTACAATTCTGTCTGCAACTTCTTGTTGTATCATAATTGTGATACTTTTTATATCTAATGTAGACTCCAGCAGATAAAATATAATAGGAGTAGTAATGTAGTACGGCAAATTTGCAACTACTCTAAATGGTTCATTATGAAACCAACTACCGATATCTTTTGTATCAACTTTTAAAATATCTTCAAAAACAATTTTTAAATTTTTGTATTCGCCCAAATTTTTGTTTAAAATAGGAGCAAGAGTACTATCCAACTCTACTGCTACAACTTTACCTTTGGTAGTATTACAAATTTCTTTGGTTAAAGCACCAGCGCCCGCACCGATTTCCAAAACATTATCGTTTTCGCTGACACCCGCATCACATACTATTCCACGCAACAAATCTGTATCTTTTAAAAAATTTTGTCCTAATGAATGTTTGAAATAAAATTTTTTGTTTTCGTTATTTTTATTGTTCATCAGCACTCCTCATTTTTTTGAAAAAATTGTAAGCAGTATCCGTAGTCTGCTCTATTACCTTATCTACATGCATAAATTTTAATTCTGCAATTTTTTCTGCTACAAACTTTACATTTTTTGGTTCATTCTCTTTTATTTTACTTTGTAATTTCTTTGGAACTAAATATGGTGAGTCAGTTTCTAGCATAGTTCTTTCCAAAGGCACAAATTTTACGGCTTCCCACAAATATGGTTTTTGATAAGTGATTAAACCCGTAAATGAAATATTAAAGCCCAAATCCAAAACTTTTCTAGCCAAATCAATATCGCCATCAAAGCAATGAACTACACCGAAAGGCACTAAATCTCTGTTATCTATTATAAAATCCAAAAAATCGTCCCACGCATCTCTTATATGAAAAATTACAGGCATATTCACATTTTTGGCAATTATTAATTGTTGTAGCAAAATTTGTCTTTGCTCCAAATGTGCAGTATTTCCATAGTGGTAGTCCAGCCCTACTTCACCCAAAGCCACAATATTTGAATTTTTTATATTTTTCTCAATAAATTCCCGTACTTCTTCGTTCCAGCAATCACAATTTTGTGGGTGAATACCTAATGCACCAAAAACATTGTGATATTTATTACTCAATTCCAAAGTTCTTTTGTTTGATTCAAAATCATAACTTGGACAAATTACTGATTCCAGCCCTTCATTTTTTAATTCTTTCACAATACTACTTGACCTGTCATAAAGTTCTTCCGAACAAAGATGTGCGTGCGTATCTATTAACATTTTCTTCCCCTATTATTATCAATCTTTCTTTACAATATTTTTTTTATAAATAAATAATAAAAAAATTTCTAAATAAAACTGACTTTTTAAATTCAATATTAGTATAACTTAATTTAGTAAAATAGTAAAGTTTTTCATATCGCATTTTAATTTTTCATACATTATTTTATGAAAAGAATTTGGTTCGCTATGGTTCTAAGTAGCCTAATTGCACTTTGTTTTATCAACCCAGAGATTAGCATAAATAGTATGATTTCAGCAGGCGAAAATGCCGTAACACTTAGTATCAAGTTACTAGGAGTATATGCAATTTGGCTTGGTTTAATAAATATAGTAGAATTAACAGGATTAAATACAAAAATTGCAAGTCTACTTTCTCCTATAATTGATTGGTTATTTGGTAAAACGGACAAGCAGACAAAAAACTATATAGCACTCAATTTGTCCGCAAATATGTTGGGTCTAGGCAATGCCTGTACTCCTATGGGGATAAAAGCAATGGAAGGACTAGATAAACAAAATAACAGCAAAATTGCCAGCACCGCTATGATAATGTTATTAGTAATCAACGCAACCAGTATTCAAATATTGCCTACTACATTGATTGGATTACGAGTTACCTATGGTAGTACAAATAGCACTGATATAATTATACCTTCCTTGGTAGCAACACTTTTCTCTACATTTTCTGGAATTCTTATGGTCAAACTTTTCAGTAAAATTAAGTTTCGAAAAAAGAAAAAAGGTAAAAAGTTATGAGTGTTAGTTCACTAATTTTACCTATTTTAATTATTTTATTACTTTTATACTCTGCATACAAAAAAGTAAATGCTTATCAAGGATTTGTAGATGGTGCAAAAGGTGCAATACCCCTTTGCGTTTCCATTTTACCTTTTTTGGTCGCCATTTTTATGGCAGTAGAATTATTGAAAGTCAGCGGACTAACAGAATGGTTAAGCGTAGTTTTATCACCTGTTTTTCATTTTTTGGGAATACCAACTGAATTATGTGAATTGGTTTTGATTCGTCCTTTTAGTGGTAGTGGTGGACTAGCCATAATGGAAAATATTTATAATACCTATGGAGCAGATAGTTATATTGCTAGGGCTGGCAGTGTAATTATGGGCAGTAGTGAAACGGTATTTTATGTTGCCACAGTTTACTTTGCACAAGCAAAAGCACAACGCTTGCTTTATGCAATTCCCGTGGCTCTTTTAGCGTGTCTATTCGGTGCTATTGTTGCTTGCCAAATTGTAAAAATTATTTAAACTAAATAGATAATTTGATATTAAAACCGCATAACTACGCCCTTTTTACCATTTTACTTAAAAAATTTTTCTAAATATAAAATATATTAATTAAAAATTTTTACGCATAGTTTATCTTGCTTACGGTGTAATTTTTGCCCTTAAAAAATGCCATTTTAATCAAAAAAATGTAGTTTTAAATTTAAAAATTTTAAATATTCTATAATAAGAAAAAGCCACAAAAATTGTGGTTTTATTCTTTATTTATAAAGTTATAAATTTCATTTTTCTTTACATTTCTATCTTTTGCTACTGCTTTTATAGCATCCATTTTACTCAATCCAGATTTCAGGTAGTGTGCCAAATGTTCTTCTATTTCAAATTGGTTCAAAGGATTTTCTTTTGGCACATTTTGAACCATAATCACAAATTCACCCTTTGCATTTTCCACTCTTAATGTAGATAAATTACCACGGTAAAATTTTTCAAATTTTTTGGTTAATTCACTAGCAATTACTACTTCTTTATTTCCAAGAGTTTTAAATAAGAAATCCAAATCATCATTAATTGCGTGAGTTGCTGAATAAAAAATCAAAGTTGAAGTAGTATCTTTGTATTCATTCAAAAGTTTCTTTTTATCAATATTTTTTGTTGGTAAAAATCCTATAAAACAAAATCTGCCATCGCCAAGATTACTACCTACATAAGCAGTAGTTACAGCGGTTGCACTCGGTACAAGTTCAAATTCCATATTATTAGAAATTACTTCTTTTAATAAAATTGCACCAGGGTCACTAATACTCGGCATACCAGCATCGGTAATTATTGCTATATTTTTACCAGATTTTAGCATTTCAATAATTTTATTTGTGGCTTGTTTTTCATTAAATTTGTGGTAACTCATTGTAGGCTTGTGGATATTGTAATGATTTAATAGAATGCTAGAATGTCGTGTATCTTCGCAAGCAATACAATCTACATTATTGAGCGTATCCACTGCTCGATAAGTAAAATCCCCCAAATTGCCGATAGGTGTACCTACCAAATATAATTTACCTGCCATTTGTTCTCCCACTATTTAAAATCTTCTAGTTTGTATTTATTGACTTCTTCGATATCGCCTTTTTTAATTTTTACGGCAACTAATTCATTTAATAAGTCTTGAAACACCACAATGCCGACTCCATCTTTTGTCATTACCGTTTCGCCCAACTTTGGCATTGCCTCTTGAATTTCTTTGTATTGAGAATATTCATATTGCAGACAACACATTAGTTTCCCGCATACTCCATTTATTTTTGAAGGATTGAGTGCCAAGCCCTGAGTTTTTGCCATTTTTATGACTACTTGACTTTTATCGCCCAAAAAACGCCTGCAACATAATTCCTGTCCACAAGGTCCGCAACCGCCCACCATACAAGTGGCTTCTCTTTCTCCTATTTGTCGCATTTCCACACGAGTATGAAAGATTCCCGCCAAGTCTTTTACCAAGGCTCTAAAATCGACTCTATCATTTGCTGTATATATTACTAATAATCGTTTACTATCCAAAGACTCTGTTACACTAATTAATTTCATCAAAAGATGATATTCATCAACTTTTTGCTGAACTTTCAATTTATTATCTTTGGATTTCGCTATTAATTTTTCATAAGTTTTTTCATCTTCATCAGTAGCAATTCGTACAACAGTTCTTACATTTTCAGGTAATTTTTCTATACTTTTTGGCTCTGTCAAAATAAATGCAAATTCAATACAACTATCGCCGTTTACTACTAATTTATCGCCTTTTTTTATTCCAGAAAAAGAAGTAATATCAGCAAGATATTGCCTACCGCCTTTTTCTGTTCCTATACTTACTACATTGGGCATTTATGTCTTACCTCCAAAATTCCTAACAAAAATCCATCTATCAAAGCATTGTAATTACAATTTCTATCAATCTTTTCCACAATATCTAGGGCGTTGTTTACCATACCTATAATTGAATCTACTGAAAACTCACTATTAATTCGCAACAATTCGTCCATATGTGTATCGCTATAAACCAAATTTTGCATACCTATATTGATATAATTTACATCTTGCAAAACTTTTAAGAAGATATTGAGAATATCCAAAAACTCGTCTTTTTTGCCATACAGTTTATTTGCGTAAAATAATGTTTGCGAAGATTTACGGAAATTTAACAACATATCAAAAACAATTTTTACATTATCTACAAAATTTACATTCTCGATAAAATTTTGTGCCTGACTCTGTGAGCCATCGCAAAAACTAATAGCCTCCAAAACATTTGATTTACTTGCATCAAAAGTTTGTTTCAAATCGGCTTCTTTTAAACTTGGCAAATAAATTTTTCTACATCTAGATTTTACCGTTTGCAAAATTTGACTTTCATTATTTACTTTTAAAATAAAGAAAACATTTGCGGGAGGTTCTTCCAAAGATTTTAACAATTTATTTTGCATCAGTCTATCCATATTAGACATATTACTTAATACATATATTTTAATGTTTGCTTCATATGGCAACTCTAAAATACTATCTACAATTTCAGTTAATTCATCAGATTTTATGACAGTATCTTTTTTGGGGTACTTTAAAATATCTACGCAGTTATTGTGCAAAATCTTTTGGCAATAACTGCACTTTCCACAAGGTTTATCTTCACCCTCACAAAACATCGACAAACATATCAAATTTGCATATTCATCAAGTTGACATTCATCTTTACTTATCAACATTATGCTATGCATTTGCTTATTATTAATTATGTCTTGATATAATGGCATTTGTTTGAATGTCTTTATTCTCTCCATATCGCTCCTCAAAAACCTGAATAATTTGTGCCTGAACCGACTCCATTTCATCATCACTTTTTATAACTACAAATCTGTCCGCATTTTCTTTTGCAATTTCATCAAAGCCCTTTTTTACACGCTCGTGAAATTCCATAGACTGCAATTCCATTGCATCATTTTGCTCTGCTCCGCCCTTGCGACGAAAAGCAACTTCGGGGTCAATACTTAGATATATAGTCATATCAGGCGTCAAGCCTTTTGTAGCAAATTTGTTTAATGTATTTACCACTTCTATATTTAAACCTCTGCCATAGCCTTGATATGCTGTTGTGGAATCAAAAAATCTATCCAAAACTACAATATTTCCTTCTTTTAATGCTGGGAATAAAATTTCTTTACATATCTCTGCTCTTGCCGCCTCAAATAGCAACAATTCTGTTTCCGCAGTTTTGTTTAAATATTGGGGGTCTTTTACTAATTTACGGATTTCTTCGGAAAGTGGCGTTCCACCAGGTTCACGAGTATGCAAAACCTTGTAACCTCTTTTTTGTAAATAATTACAAAAAGCATTACTGTGAGTAGATTTTCCACAACCTTCTCCACCCTCAAAAGTAATTAAAATTCCTTGCTTCATAATAAGTATATCCCCCCTGAATTCTATATATTTTATTGTACCACAATATACTGCTTTTTGTAAACTATAAACTATAAACTTTAATTTTTGAAAATAAGCAGAAATTGGTTCTTTATCCCTGAAATTATGAAATAATTATTTTTAAAAATTTTATTTTTTCATTGACAAACAATATAGGTTATGGTAGAATACTTTTCGTACACTTATGGCGGCGTGGCTTAGTTGGTTATAGCAATCGGTTCATACCCGATGGGTCGGTGGTTCGAATCCACTCGCCGCTACCATATGTGGCCCCTTGGTCAAGCGGTTAAGACATCACCCTTTCACGGTGGTAACGCGGGTTCGAATCCCGCAGGGGTCACCATATATACAACCATCTAACTTGTTGTTGGGTGGTTTTTTTTATTTAAAATACAAGCGTTTTATTATATCAAATTCAGCAATATTTTTTAAATTATTGCAAGCGTTTCAAAAATTTTTTACAAAAAAAGAGTGAGAAAAAATCTAGAATCTTCTTATCTTCCACCGTGGTTTGAATTCTCAAATTGTTCATAAATTCGGTCGGTAGGATTTTCATATAAAATTTCATTTGATACAACAGTTGCACCAACTATAATATTTCCATTTGTTAATAAATTGAAAATTTCACCAGTTGGAGAATTAAATAAAGTGATTTCACTATTTGTATTAGTTATGATATATCCATTACCTTGAATAATTCCAGCAAAAACATTACTGCCAGAGCCTATTGTAGTCCAAGTATTATCAGTTATATTTGATAAATCCAAATCACGCATAAAATAAAATGTTACACCTGCAAAATCGTAACCATTGTTTACACAATTTGACAGCCAAAACAAAGTGGAAGCGTGAGAAATATCCATACTTGTAAATACAAATTGATAAACCGCAACAGGAGATACATCTTCGACAACATTGAAAGAATACTCCTTTTCTGTACTAACTTGCACATTATCAACTTCCCAGCATACAAAATTAAATCTTGAATCTGTGTCAATTACATTCAAAGTTATAAAAGTGTTATAAGCATATATACCATTGCCTACAATATTTGCCGTACCATTATAATTTGAAATACCACTGACTGAATAATCAATAACTTTATATATAGCAACTAATGTTCTTGGTCCTGTTACTTCAAAAGAATAAGAAGCGTTTGTGGAAACTGGACTACCATTTTCATTCCATTGTACAAATTCATAATGCTCATTTACATTTGCAACAACTGTACAAATTGAAAAGTGATTGTAAACTCCATCACCCGTTACGACGCCTGCGTCTTCCAAATTTATGCTAGTAGTAATTTGATAAGATTTTAATTGCCATACAACATAAAAAGTTTGACTTGCATTTGTAGTATATTCTCCACCAAAAGAATAAGTAGGTATCGTTGCCTCGCTATTAGAATTCCAGCCCAGTGCATCATAACCTATCCTACTAATTCCTACCGATGTCATCAAAGTTAGATCCACATTGTAAGATTTGGTTGCAGAGCCTAGGAAAGTACCTGTACCATCATTTAGATAGTAATTTATAGTATAAGTAATCAAAGTCCATTGTGCATACAATGTCAATGAAGAATTTGTAGTATATGTTGCACCCACATCGTAAGTTGTGCCCGTTCCGCCACTACTTGTATTCCAACTTGATAAAATATAACCTGTATAAGTATATCCACTCGTATCACTTGTATAAAGTGTAACATTAACATCATAAGTTTTTGATTGTATTAATGTACTTCCGCTACCACCATTTGGATAGTAATAAATTGAATATGTAATAATTGACCATTGAGCGTACAATGTCAAAGAGACGTTCGTTGAATAACTACTGCCTGGTGTATAGTTTGTCCCCGTTCCACTACTACTTGTATTCCAACTTAAAAAATTATAACCTGCATAGTTATAAGTATTGCTCGGTCTTATGGTTATACTAGCCCCATAATTTTTGTAATCAGTAATTACACTGGCACTTGGCCCATTTGGATAATATGTAATAGAATAAGAAATTATTGTCCATTTTGCATACAAAGTCAAAGAGGCGTTCGTTGTATAAGTTCCACCTAGTGAATAATTTGTACCTGTCCCACTACTATTTGTATTCCAACTAGTCAAAGTATAACCAGTTCGGGTATATCCACTAGTAGAACTAGTATATAAAGTCAAATTTACACCATAAGTTTTTGTTTGAGTCAGGGTACTCCCTGAACCGCCATTTGGATAATAAGTAATTGTGTAAGTTATAGGAACCCAGTAAGCATAAACCGTTATACTTGTAGTATAACTATAAGTTGAATATACATAGACTCCACTTGAAGTAAATAGATATGTTCCAGCACCACTTGTACTGGTGTAATATCCGTAAAAAGTATATCCTGTTCTAGTTGGTACTATAATACTTGAAACGCTTGAACCATATGTAACATTAATTGATGAAGTACCGCCACTACCAGATTGCTGGTTAAAATAAATTGTATATGTATTTGCAACAGAGGACGCAGTAGCGATAATACTCGTTACCCAAATTGATCTAGGTGCTGGATAATAATAATATGTATAAGTATATCCACCAGATACCGAAGTGGTAGGGCCACTACAATACCACGAACTTGCTGTCCATCCCGCAGTTGATGAATAAACAGATGGCAATGAGGTAGAAGTACAACGACAATTTGCAGTATAAGAACCAACACTCCCCGATGTACTATTAACCTCATAACTACCTAAAAGATTTGATGGACCGACAGATTTGTTGTAAACATCTCGTTGTAAACCTATGTAAGAATAACTACCTCTAAATTCGTGCCCCGCTATTGCTCCATAAGTTCCCCCGTTAACCGAACCAGCATTCAAACATTCATTATCATAGTTATTAGCGTGATGGTCAACACCAGTTGTTTCGTGTCCATTTGAATCAACCCAGCCTACTATTCCGCCACTATATGTTGCTCCGTATACTGCACCTGTATTTACGCAGTTATACAAATTAATAGTATTATTGTATTCTGTCATCCAATCACCGCTCAAACAATCTACATGCTGATAACCTATAATCCCACCACAGTTACCACTGGTTGATGTAATTGAACCAGTATTATAACAGTTATATATCGTAACATTATAAGAAGAAGAAGTACTCAATTCGTATTTCCCTATACAGCCACCAACATTTCCAGAACTTGTACTAGAACTTGTATTACTAATATTATATTTATTACCAGAACCTGCACTATAACTGACAGTTGTCAATGTTGTATCAAAAAAGTTTTTTTGCGAAACTATACTTTGAATAACATCATCGTATGTATTTGTTAGATTTTGTTTTATATAATCATTACAACAATTACTAACATTTGTATTGAGTGCATAACCTACAATCGAACCCAGATTATTCCTTGCTACCAGGTTTGCATTGTAGATTGAAATCATAGTAATGTCCGCAAAATTTGTAAATCCAAAAAGCCCCTGATTATCTGCATAAGGTTTATTTATAGTCAAAAAATATATGACATTATCTAGTCCGCTAAAATTACCCATAAAAGGGTGTTCTTGTGTACCGATAGCAGTCCACTGTTTCCCTGATAAATTTAGTGCAGTCGTCAATTCCAAATACTTATTTTCATAAGTTGTACCATTGTTTACATTAACTGCAAGTTGCGCAAGTTCTTTTGCCGTACTCAATTCATATGGACTATCTTTTGTACCCAAACCAGTCCAAGTTTCTGTCCCCGCAGTTTGAGCAACTAACCCGTCCGTCCAAGAATCAGTCAAATAATTTGTATTTGTTTGACTGGTTGCCCCGACAACTGCAATATTTGCAAGTATCAAACTCAACAAGCCAAACAGTATAAATAAAGAATATCTAAGCCAGTTAGAATTCGGGCTTTTTGGGTTGCGTTGTTTAGAAGTTGTGTATGTATCTATAACAGTTGGGGCTGTATTATTTTGTAATGTAGAAAAATTGTCACAAGAAACATTGTCAAAATTTGAATTTGACAAAAATTGCATTTTATTATCTCTCCCAATTTTTCCCATAATTTTACCTTATTCTTATCTAAAATTTATTTTACGCTATTCTTAACAAAATAGCAAATTTTTTGATAAACAATTCTATAAATTTACAAATTTCTAAAATTTATTAAATAAAACAAAAAAACTACCATTTTTGGTAAGTTTTTTTATTTTTTTATGAATATAGATTTTTGTAAGCATCTGGGTAATATGTTATCGTTAAATCCTTCTTCAAAACTTTTAATAATTGAGTTTCGTGATTTGAATAAGTTGATAGACTAATTGACTCAATAACTTTATCCAACATAGTCTTGTTTGTCAATTTAGATAATTGAGAAACATCTAATTTTGCTAAAAGTGCATCATTATTCAAACTAGTAGCAATATTTTCAAATTCGCCTAAGTACATAATAATATGGAAACCATAAGTTGACTCGACGCAGTTTGAAATATCTCCTACCTGTCCATCACTCAAATCTATACTTGCTTTTTGGAAACTTGCTACCATTTTATCTTGACCTGTACGGGAAATTGCCATATCATTTTCCAGTCCCAAAGAGCCAGTATCCTCACTGTATAAATAAGCATAGTCTTGGAAAATAGAATACTTTTCTTCGATACTGGTTGCTTGTGATAACTTTGCATTTAATTCATTCCAGATTTTTGTAGCAGAATTTAAGGCTCTTAATTTAATTTGTGTCAGTTCATAGTTGTATTCTTCCAAAGAACAACCCTGATTATTTAATTTTGTAGCCCAGTCAGTCATTTCAGTATTTTCAGCATCTGTATATTTTACCAAAATATGACTTACTCTAAACCAATCACTTGGGTCAGCCTGATAATAAACAGTTGTAGTTGTGCTATTCATATCAGTTACATATTGTGCACTTCTTACATTGTAAGTTTCATTTTGTGAAGCATACAATTCTTTGTATTTTGCTATCACCATATCTGTTGTAATATTTACATTAGCATTAAAATTATTTTGATATACTGTTAAAATTTCATTCTCATAATAATTTTTGTAAACTCTCTTCACTTCACGCATAAATACATTTTCAGTTACAGTATCCAAATTTTGACCAGACTCTGACTTAATCAAATTCTTAATAAATTTTGTCATTGCTTTATCACTATAACTGACGGCAGTATTTGTTGTGCCTTCTGCATCATTTATATGACTATCGGTATAATCCCAGTGATATTTTCGAAAATTATTGTAAGTATCTTCTGCTTTTTGCGTTTCTGTCAAAGTTGTATCATTTTCATCATAAGGAGCAACAGATTCATTTTCAACAACTGTTGCATCTGTTACTTGCTGTAAAACATACTTTCCTTCAACACTAACCAAACTATAAGTCTTTTTATAAGCAGAATATTTTGCTTTGGTGCTATCACTACTAGAAGTATCACTACTTGTAGTCAATCCAGCATCAGTTCGCAAAGTTGTTTCTAACTTACTAATTTGTTCGTTAAAATATTTATAAACATTACGCCAAATGTCATTTTTTTCTGCTGTCGTTAGTGATACAAATTCGCTTCCGCTCTTTTCTTCATCAGTCAAATAATCAACCAACACAGCACGATTAACCAACAAATCCAAAGTTGATTCAATACCTTTTTTTGTAACAGAACTTGAATTGTCGTATGTTGAATTCCCATAACTTGAATAAGCATTAATTAATTCTTCCATAGTAATGGTTGAAGTATCATCAACTGTTGCAACTGCTTGTTTTAGGTACATTGATTGATTCAATTGAAACAAATCGCAACCTGCAAACATAGGTACGACACTAAAACAAACTATTAACGCCAAAACTGTTAATTTCTTTAAAAATTTCACTTTTACAATCTCCCGAAATCTAGTTATAGGCAATTATACAACAATTAAGCCACGCGGTCAACTCTTTTTAAGGTAGATTTTTTGAGTATTAATTCAAAAATTTTATAACTTTATTATAAGTCCCCAAGCCTAAATTATCTTTATCAAATTCAAATATTGCCCAGTTGTCTTTTTTATATACTTTG
>Ga0172377_10001439_pt1 | contig 24010 bp, 15 predicted proteins | sample Pumphouse3metaG_FD_119749 | JGI IMG/M metagenome (GOLD analysis project Ga0172377, IMG submission 119749) | Leachate microbial communities from a municipal landfill in Southern Ontario, Canada - Pumphouse #3 metaG | ecosystem: Engineered > Solid waste > Landfill > Unclassified | place: Canada... | reverse complement strand
TGTCAGCCTGTTCAATACGGTTGATGGCTATGATAATCATGCCAAAATACCGGGCTATTTCGATACAATGAACAAGAGTGCATTAGAATCCGGTAAAGTCTGCATTATTTCAAGCGGATGGGATCCGGGAATGTTTTCGATAAACAGATTGTATGCAGATGTAATACTACCTGAAGGTAACACTTATACTTTTTGGGGAAAGGGTATCAGCCAGGGACATTCTAATGCTATTAGAAGGATAAAAGGTGTAAAGGATGCAACGCAGTATACTATTCCCATTAAAAATGCAATAGAAGTAGTTAGAAGAGGAGATATGCCTGTGCTTACGGCGGGTGAAAAGCACAGGAGGGAATGTTTTGTAGTTGCAGAAGAAGGTGCTGACAAGACATGGATAGAAAATGAAATAAAAACGATGCCAGAGTACTTCTCCGAATATAACACAGAGGTACACTTTATTACGGAGGAAGAACTAAAAGAAAACCATAGCGAGCTGCCTCATGGTGGGTTAGTTATTCGCTACGGGAAAACAGGGTTTGATGGTCGGAATAACCATAGGATTGAATATAAATTAAGTTTAAACTCAAATCCGGAGTTTACGGCAAATATATTAGTTGCCTTTGCAAGGGCGGCGTACCGCTTAAACCGGGAGGGGGTATCCGGTGCTAAAACAGTAATAGACATCGCCCCTGCTTATTTATCTAATAAATGTGGAGAAGAACTCCGGAGCAAGCTAATATAACCGAATAGTCACGAAAGCTGGAACAAACTGGAGAAAGGGAAATGGCACTATGAAACGACTCATATTTCATGTTGATGTAAACAGCGCATACCTTTCCTGGGAAGCAGCAAGGCGCGTTGTCGAAGGTGAAGCGGATATTCGGCTGATTCCCTCTGCCATTGGCGGCGATAAGGAAAAGAGAACAGGTGTCATTCTGGCAAAGTCCATTCCGGCGAAGGAATTCGGTATCAGGACCGGTGAACCGGTTGCAATGGCTTTGCGGAAATGTCCCAATCTTTTCCTTGCGAAGCCGGACTTCCGATTATATGAAAAAAGCTCCGAAGCCTTTATGAATATTTGCCGGGAATACGCACCGGTTGTTGAGAAATACTCCATCGACGAGTGTTTTCTGGATATGAGCGGTACGGGGAAAATTTACCCTGACCCCATCGCAATTGCTACGAGGATAAAGAACGAAATCCGCGACACACTGAATTTCACGGTCAATATCGGTATTGGCTCAAACAAGCTGCTTGCTAAGATGGCAAGCGACTTTGAAAAGCCCGATAAAATACATACTCTGTTTCCAGAAGAAGTTGAGGCAAAGCTTTGGCCGCTGCCTGTCCGGGAGCTATTCACCGTCGGCCAGGCGACAGCGGAGCGTCTGAAGAAATTATATATCTTTACAATAGGAGACTTGGCAAAGACTGAGCTAAGAAGAGTGCAGTTGTTGGTCGGTGAAAAATCCGGACGGCAGATATATGATTATGCTAACGGGATTGATAACTCTCCTGTTTTATCCGGGGCGGAGGACGCTAAAGGGTACAGCAGCTCAACAACACTGGAAGAAGATGTGAAAACAACGGAAGAAGCATACAGGATTCTTCTTGCTTTAGCCGATAGCGTGGCATCGCGGATGAGGGCTGACGGGGCAAAAGCTTTCTGCATTTCTGTTATCATTCGGGGCAATGACTTCAAGAACAAATCCCGTCAAAGGAAGCTGGGTGAGCCTACTGATATAACTACTGAGATTTACGATGTCGTCAAAAAGCTTTTCTCGGAGCTTTGGGACAAGCGGACGCCGCTGCGGCTGCTCGGTATATCTCTCTCCCACCTCACACGGGACAGATGCGTACAGCAATCTTTCTTTCCTAATAGGGAGAAGGAACGGGGAAAGAAGCTGGATAAAGCGATTGACAGCATCCGCAGTAAATTTGGTCCAGATATGGTTGCGCGGGGCTCATTATTTCAATCCAGTATAGAGGTAGGCAGGAAATATAGAGCCCAGATGGAGAACAAAAAGGCCAAAAGAAAGAATGGTTGAGCTTTTATTAAAGGAATTTTTGACACTCTGTTATAATTCTGCAGGGGTTTCCAACTGCGGTGGCACCATCGGGAATGTCCTTTGTCAGGACGCTTCCCGCTCCAATAGTGGTGTTGTATCCATAATCGCAATAAAACGGTGCCAGACGATCAGGCTATTTAAAGGCTTGGAGGCACAAAAGCGTGTTTTTGTTTAGTCAGGCAAAGGCTTTTTTATTGGGTCTGTAGCAGCTCAAATCTATTCTTTTTAAATCTTAAGATTCCTTCATCTCTTAGCTTGCACAACTCGGATGACATGGCACTGCGGTCAACATTGAGATAATCTGCAAGCTCCTGGCGGTTAAATGGTATACAAAAGCTACTGCTTTTGGATTTTTGCTGAAAAATTTGCCTGCGTTTAGTTAATAAAAATGTTATAATGAATATATACAAAAAAATGGCCATGAAAAAGAGGTGTTGATGCAATAAATGCTAAAATATAAATCGACGATTAAAGCGAGGTCTTTTCTGTACTTGGAGATGAAAAAGGCTTCAAACCTACATTTGCAGGGGCTTTCCATAGATGAGATAAACCAAAAAGCGTTGGAGGACAATATATTCTTATTAAACACAGAGAACAGAATTAAGGAAATTGCTTCAACCATTGAAGACAGAATGAGGGCATTAGATGAGTTTTTAATTAAGAAGATCGCACAGGGTAATTTGGAAACAAGTAAGCAGATAACTCTTTATTCTATACTAAAAACGGACAGGCTGTTCTTTGAATTCATGCAGGAAGTATACCGTGATAAATACCTTCTGATGGATTACATAATCACGAACAAGGACTTTGGCATATTCTTTCAAAAAAAAGCAGAGCAAAGTCAGAGGGTGGCTTCATGGGAAGACTATACATATTATAAGCTGGGACAGGTATATAAAAGGATATTGGTGGAAGCCGGATATGCCAGGAAGAACAAAACGAATATAGAAATAACAAGGCCTATAATGGAAAAGGACATAATGGATCACCTGAAAGACAGAGGTGATCACATATATTTACAGGCAATGTTAGGAGAGATGTAAATGCAAACTATTTATGAAAGGCTGGATAAGATATTACCAATTCTCATGGATGAAAAATTCAGGGAGAATAAGGGTCTGGGTAACGAGATTGGATTCTATATCTTTGATTACGACCCCAAAGATGAAATGATAGTTAGAGAATACATTTCATTCTTAAAACAGAAGGTGAATAATGACAATATATCTTTCAATATAAGAGAGTATGACCTGTATGATATCATGATAGAAATACTGGCGAGCAAGGGCTATCTGGAAAAAGTATTTGAAATGGAACAAAAGAAGGGTACGGCTGCAATACTAAAACCGATAAAAAGTACCTTAAGGCTTACACAGAAAAATGACCTGATTGTCGAATACATAAGAGCTAGAGTTTCTAAAGAGGACATCGTTTTTCTAACGGGTGTAGGAAAGATATGGCCGGTCATCCGTTCCCATACCATTCTAAATGTTTTGCATTCCGTTATTGATTATGTTCCACTTATTATGTTTTATCCGGGTTCTTATTCAGGCCAGGATTTATGCCTGTTTGACAAATCGGACAATATAAATGACCAACACTATTACAGGGCTTTTAAGCTGGTAGAAAGATAGGGGAGGTTGGCTTATCGTGAGGATTAAAGAAATATTCTATAAAAAGATTGACAGGGATATTAAAGGCGTCATAAAAATAGGGCAGGATGATGACTCCAATGTGTACCAGGAATTAGAAGAATACGTTGTCACAAGGGAACTAAGCAGACATTTTGGCACATTTTTTGATGCCTACAAAAAAAGTATAAACGCCTATACCGATAAAATGGGTGTCTGGATTTCCGGTTTCTTTGGAAGCGGAAAGTCCCATTTTTTGAAAATACTATCCTATCTACTGGAAAACAAAGAAGTTCAGGGAAAAAGAGCTTTATCTTACTTCGATGGGAAAATAAATGACCCGATGGTTCTTGCAGACATGAAATTGGCTGGAGATATAAGCGCGGATATAGTATTGTTCAACATCGATTCCAAATCCGATTCGGATTCCAGAATTGACAAAGAACTGGTCGTAAAGGTTTTTAACAAAGTATTCAATGAAATGCAGGGCTTTTGCGGTTCATTGCCATGGCTTGCGGAACTGGAAAGGCAAATGGCCCAAAAAGGATCCTATAACGCTTTTAAAGCCAGGTTTGAAGAGTTGGCAGGCAGCCCCTGGGAAGAATCAAGAGAGGACTTCTACTTTGAAGAAGACAATATAGTGAATGCATTAGCCGATACAACTAAAATGAGTCAAGATGCAGCCCGCAACTGGTGCCGCAAAGCGGAGGAGAACTATTCGCTAAGCGTCGAGAAGTTTGCAAACAAGGTAAAAGAATATATAGAATCCAAGGGAAAAGAACATAACGTTGTTTTCCTTGTGGATGAAATGGGCCAGTACATAGGTAGTAATATCGGGTTAATGCTAAACCTCCAGACAGTGGTTGAAGATTTGGGAACCTACTGCGGCGGCAAAGCATGGGTTATTGTGACGTCCCAACAGGATATCGATTCTGTTACCAGGGTCAGAGGTAATGATTTTTCTAAAATACAAGGGCGGTTTGATACAAGGCTTAGCCTTTCCAGTGCTAATGTGGATGAGGTAATCAATAAAAGAATACTTTATAAAACCGATGTAGCTAAGGATACCCTTAAACTCCTATACGTTGACAAGGAAGCCATACTAAAGAACCTTATTACTTTTTCGATGGACACGCCGGAGATGAAAACATACAAAACCGCCGAGGACTTTATAGAGGTATATCCCTTTATTCCGTATCAATTCAGGTTACTTCAATCGGTGTTTACAGCCATTAGACAGCACGGAGCCAGCGGCAAGCACCTTGCCGAAGGGGAGAGGTCTCTGTTAAGTGCTTTCCAGGAGTCCGCAATAAAGTATATGGACTATGAAATTGGCACCTTAATACCCTTTTCAGCCTTTTATGAAACTATTGAGACCTTTCTTGATCATAATATCCGCACAGTTATAATGCATGCGGGGGATAACAGCAACCTAGAACCATTGGATACAGAGGTTCTAAAGGTTCTGTTTTTAATTAAATGGGTGAAAGAAATGCCGGCAAACATGGAAAACATAGCAACACTAATGGTTAGGCATATTGATGAGGATAAGATAGAGCTAAAGAAAAAAATTGAACAGTCATTGGCAAGGCTTTTAAAAGAAACATTAATACAGAGGAATGGTAGTGAATATATCTTCCTAACCCATGATGAACAGGACGTTAATAAAGAGATACAAAACATACCCATTGATATTGGTGAGATAATACTGAAGGTAGGCGAAGAGATATTTAACGGCATATATAGCGATAAGAAATTCCGCTATAATGCCAGTTATCACTTTGACTTCAACAAGATAATAGATGACAGGATGCTGTCAACCCAAAAAAGTGAAATAGGCGTTAAGGTAATAACGCCTTACTTTGATTCCGGGGTAGACTTAACAGAAGGCGAACTAAAGATGATGTCTGCCAGGGAAAACAACCTAATCATAAAACTGCCCTCCGATGCCACCGTATTGGAAGAGATGGAGGATATATTAAAAATACAGACCTATCTAGTAAGAAAGGGTGGAGCGTCTTCGATAGAGGCTATTGAAGAGATAAAGATTAGAAAATCAAGAGAGGTAGCAGAAAGGAAAGACAGGGTAAAAACCCTCCTTACAGAGGCACTAAAGGACGCACAATTCTATGCGAATTCGCAAAGACTTGATATTAAGTCCAAAAACCCCGTAGAAAGGATTAATGAGGGCTTACAGATGCTTATTGATAGTATATATAACAAGCTCAGTTATATTACCCATTTTATCGAGAGTACCAAGGAGCTGTATGACCTGTTATTCTCTGAAGATTTGCAGATGAAAATATTTGACGGGGATGAATATGTTTCCAATAAACTAGCCCTGGAGGAACTAGCTCAATATATAGAAAGAAACACAAAAAGACACATACCTATTACAATGAAGACTATCCTTGAGCAGTATTCACAGTCGCCCTATGGCTGGCTGGACGATGATATTAGAGGTCTTGTTATAAGGCTTTTCAAATCCCAGGAAATTAAATTGCAGCTAGGCAGCGAGCACCTTAATACATCGGACAAAAACCTTATACAGTATCTAACAAAAAGAGACTATGTTGACAGGTTGAAAGTTCTAAAAAGGACTAAAACTCCTGAGAAGCTAATAAATAATGCTAAGCAGTTGATTAGGGAAGTATTCAACTATGCATCAGTTCCAGGGGATGAAGACGGCCTGATGAACCGGTTTAAAGACCTGGCCACTAAAGAACTCGCAGCTATTGAAAGACTATTAGACCGTTATGAGGATAACGATTATCCGGATAAAGAAGTGCTGGACAAAGGTAAGGAACTGTTCCAAGAACTAATCCAGGTTAAAGATGCGCTCGCATTTTATGAGAAACTGTATGAAGTAAATGGAGAGCTGCTTAATTATGAAGACGAAGTTTTTGATGTGAAGAAGTTCTTTGAAAACCAAAAAGAGCAGTTTGACAAAGCAATAAGGCAGCTTAATATTTATAATAAGAACAAGACCTATGTTCTCGATGGTGAAACGATAAAGATTGTTAAGGAGATAGAGAGAATAGTTAAATCACCCAAACCATATTCACATATATCAAAACTTCCAGGCCTTATAGACAGCTTCAATAAAAGGTTTGTTGAGCTGCTGGAGGAAGAGTGTAAACCGGTTAGGGCTGTTATCGAAAGCGATTGGCAGAAGGTAAAAGATGAGACTAAGCAGTACGATTGCAAAGATGAATTGTATGATAAGTTCAATAAAGAGTTCAAAGGCTTGTTAAACAGGCTGGATTCCTGTAATAATTTCTACGAGGCTATCGCCATGAAAGAAGAATCCGACAGGCTCAAGCTGCGCTGTTTTGAGGAAGTAAAGGAATTAAGGAACAAAAAAGCGCAGGAGCAGGAAGAAAAGGATAAACCACCGGCCGGTCAGGAAGAAGAGGAGCCGGTCATTACTACAATCAATATAAGCATAGCGAATATATTTCACGGGGCCAAAATTGTAGAAAACGAAGAGGATATAGAAGAGCTGCTTGAATATTTAAGAAAGCAGTTAAAAAAGGAATTAAAGGAAAACACCAAACTGAAGCTGGTCTAACATCCGGGGAGGTGGAGCAGTGAATAAAATGGCTATTAAAAACTATGCTGTAAGGGCCAGGAGAAGGCTTATAGAGGAAGTATCCCATAAAGCCTATGAAGTCGGTATAACAAAGGACAAAGTACTGGATATAGAAACCTTTGACGGCGGCTTTAAGGTAAAGGGCAGGGAGAATGGTAAGACATTTAAGAAGTATGAAAAGAAACAGAGGGACAAACTAATCGAGCAAATTAAATATAAAGGTTTCGAGCAGGTGGTAGAAGAAGTTGCTTACACCTGGTTTAACCGATTTATTGCGCTTAGGTTTATGGAGGTAAACAACTATCTGCCCACCGGAGTTAGAGTATTATCCTCGATGGAAGAGGGAAAGGCTGAGCCGGATATTATAAGCGAAGCTTTAAACATAGACTTGGAAGTCGACCAAAACATTGTATACAGGCTGCAGGACAGTAACGATACAGAAGATTTGTATAAGTATTTGCTTATAAGGCAGTGTAATGAGCTGGGCAAAATAATGCCCACTGTCTTTGAAGAAATCGCAGACTATACAGAGCTGCTGCTGCCGGATAAACTGCTGGTGGAAGGTTCTGTTATAAGGGACCTGGTAGAAAGCATAGAAGAGTACGACTGGAAGATAGAACTGGTCGAAGAAGAACAAAAGCTGGAAGCGGAAAAGGGAGAGCACGGGATAGAAATTATAGGCTGGCTTTACCAGTATTATATCTCCGAAAAGAAGGACGAAGTGTTCGCAGGATTAAGGAAAAACAAAAAGATAACCAAGGAGAACATCCCTGCGGCTACCCAGCTTTTCACGCCAAAGTGGATTGTAAAATATATGGTAGAAAACTCATTGGGAAGGCTCTGGGTGGAGTCCCATCCCAATGAAGACCTAAAGGCCGGATGGAAGTATTATTTGGAAGAAGCGAAGCAAGAGCCCGAAGTTCAAAAACAGCTGGACGCATTGAAAAACCCAGACTTAAACCCGGAGGATATCAAGGTGTTGGACCCCGCCATGGGGAGCGGCCATATATTGGTTTATGCCTTCGATGTCCTTTATGACATATACTTGAGCGCAGGGTATTCGGAAAGGGAGATTCCAAACCTGATTTTAGAGAAAAATCTATACGGGCTTGATATAGATGACCGGGCAGGACAGCTGGCTTGTTTTGCCCTTCTTATGAAGGCAAGAAGCAGAAACAGAAGGATATTCAAAAAAAAGCCAAAGCTCAATTTATGCTCCATTCAGGAAAGTAACGGTATACCCAAAGAGGCGATAGAGTACTTGGTTGACCCCAGGAAAACGGAGTTAGAAAATTATACACACAGGGAAGAAGCAGAGTATTTGATAAGTGTATTCCATGATGCCAAGGAATACGGATCTATCCTTGAGGTTAAGGAAATTGACTTTGACGCTTTGGAAAGAAGGATTGAAGAATTAAGGAAGCAAAGCCCTGGGGATGTATTTGAGTATCAATACAGTGAAGTGTTGCTGGACAAAGTACCGCCGTTAATACAGCAGGCAAGGATAATGAGCCAGAAGTATGATGTGGTATGTACCAATCCGCCTTATCTTGGAAACAAGGGGATGAATTCCAATTTGTATTCATATTTAGCAGAAAATTTTCAGGATACAAAAATGGATTTATACACAGTTTTTATAGATAGATGTTCTCAATATATTTTTTGTAACAAATTCTTTTCTATGGTTACACAACAGGGTTGGATGTTTCTTACTAGTTATATGAAAATGAGAGAAAGAATAATGAGACATACAAATCTATACTCTCTTATACACTTAGGAGCAAGAACTTTTGAGGAAATAAGCGGAGAGGTAGTACAGTCTGCATGTTTTATAATAAGAAATAGCCATATAGATAAACTAAAGTCCACTTTTATTAGGTTGGTTGAATATAACTGTCCCAAGCTTAAACAAATTGAATTTCATTCTAAAGCAAATTACTATGAACAAATAGTTGATAATATTCTAAAGATAGATGGTTCACCATTATCATATTGGTTATCTGATAATATTTTAAAGATGTATAAAAAACATAAAAAACTAAAAGATATATCCGAAACTAGACAAGGATTAAAATCTTCAGATGATAAAAGATTTTTTCGTGTTTGGTATGAGGTTTCAATCAATAAAATTACTTATAATATAGCTTCTCATGAAGCATCTATTAACAGTGGGCTTAAATGGTTTCCACTTAATAAAGGTGGTTCATTGAAGTGGTATGGGGAAAACTTGTACTTAGTAAATTGGTATAAGGACGGACAAGAGATTAAGGCCTATGCATCTAAACTATATAAGTCATTTACCAGAACAATTACTTCAATCGATTATTATTTTATAGAATGTATAACTTGGCCTCAAGTTACAATGAAAAGGCCAAACTTCAGACTAATTCCACAAGGATTTATATTTAATGCTGCAGGACCATCTCTATTTCCTAATGATACTAATGACTTGAAGTATATATTGGGATTACTAAATTCTAAAGTAGCAGAGATAATACTGATGGCAGTAAATCCAACAATAAATTTCTGTGTAGGAGATATTTTAAAGATTATATATATAAAAGAATATGGATTGAAAGAAAGGGTGGAAAAAATTGTAAATATATGTATAAGAGATTCTCGGATAAACTGGGATTCCTTTGAAACCTCCTGGGATTTTCAACTGCATCCTTTACTGACATACAAAAAGAGTGCGGCTACAATAGAAGAAGCCTTCAATAACTGGTCAGCCTTTGCAGAGCAGCAGTTCAATCAACTTAAACAAAACGAAGAAGAACTTAACCGAATTTTTATAGATATATACGGACTGCAGGATGAGCTTACCCCAGAGGTTGAGGATAAGGATATAACAATAAGTAAAGCAGACAGAGGGAGGGATATTAAATCCTTTATATCCTATGCTGTAGGCTGCATGTTTGGCCGTTATTCCCTGGATGAAGACGGGCTTATTTATGCCGGCGGAGACTTTGGTGATAAATTCAGGTTGGAAAATGGGAGTTGGGAGATTAACACAAAGGAGAGCTGGGAAAAATCCTCGGTAGCCATAGCAAAAGACAATGTCATCCCGATAGCTGACGGGGATTACTTTGAGGATGATATACTTGAGCGATTCGTTGAGTTTGTGAGAGTATCCTTTGGAGATAAGGATCTGGCAGAAAACCTGGAGTTTATTGCAGAAACCCTGGGGAAAAAACTGAACGAGACCTCAAGACAGGCCATCAGGCGATACTTCTTAAAGGACTTCTACAAAGACCATGTGAAGACATACAAAAAGCGGCCTATCTACTGGCTGTTTGACAGCGGCAGGCAAAATGGGTTTAAAGCCCTTATATATATGCACCGTTATGACCCCTTTACCGTTGCCAGGGTAAGGACGGACTATTTACACAAGCTGCAGCTTAAATATGAAGCTGAGGTTCGCCACTTAGATATTCTTATTGGTTCTAATATTTCTGACAGGGAAAAGGTCCAGGCAAAAAAAAGAAAAGAAGTGGTTTTAAAACAGATGCAAGAGTGCAGGGCCTATGACCAGACAATAGCCCATGTAGCAGACCAAAAGATTGATATTGACCTGGACGATGGCGTTAAAGTGAATCATGCTAAACTCCAGGGGGTTGAAATACCTATGGGGGAAGGCAAAAAACCTCTTAAGGCAGACTTGCTTGCGAAGATATAAAGTTATGAAACATAGAAAGGGTGACTTGTTTTGTTAAAGGAGATAAGAACACAAGATTTAGGGATAGATGAATTATTATACGAATTGGAAAATGGGTTGAAGAATATATTCGGTAAAAGGCTAAAGAAAGTGATCTTGTATGGCTCTTACGCTAGAGGTAATAACGATGAAGGATCAGATATAGATATTATGGTTTTAATCGATATGAACGAAATGGAGATCAAAAGGAGACGGGACAGAGTATTGGATATGATTGTGGACCTAACAACCCGTTATGGAATAGTTCTATCCATTATTGAAAACAATCATGATTACTTTTACGATTGGGTAGATGTGATTCCTTTCTTTGCAAATGTTGAAAGAGAGGGGGTCAGTATATATGGAGAAAATTAGAGTTCTTTCGAACTACAGATTGGAAAAGGCCAGACAAGATTTAGAAACAGCCAGAATTAACTTTGAACATGGTATGTTAACCCAATCTATAAACAGGTCATACTATGCAGCCTTTCATGCTTTAAGAGCACTATTGGCCTATGATTCTTTTGACTCTAAAAGGCATTCATCTATTTTAGGGTATTTCAATAAGAACTACATCGCAAACGATAAAATAGAACAAGAATATTATAGAATAATAGCAAGTGCTTTCGACATAAGGACAAGATGTGATTATCAAGATTTCTATATTATCAGTAAGGATGAGACAAAAAAACAACTTAAAGATGCAGAAAAATTTGTTGATATGATAGAAAGGTATATCGATAGGTGGTATAAATGAATCTATTAGAAGTGAAGAAAGTATTAGAACAAAACTTTAATAAAGGGCCCTCTGAGGGAAAGAAGAGAAATATAGTTTTCTGGTATGACGAAGAGGGTGAGTTTGTGGACGATATTTACAAGCTTGAATTGGATAACGTAAAAATCCTTAAACTCACAAATAGTAATTCCTTTTATACTAAGCACCTATTAGAAAAGAAGGATACCGAATCCAATTATCTGATATACTCTCCTTCAGCCAAGCCAAATCCAAGGGATAATTGGCTGCTGGACATTGTAAAATACAGCATAGAGTTTTCAACCGACAAGGCGATTCTCATTATGCGGGATTTGGGGGTAAAGGGTCCGTCTTTAAGAAACACTTTTAAAAAATACCTTAAGTTTTTCGATAATAAAGAGCGCTATAGAAAGTTTGCCTCATATAAGCTGGATGGCTATACCGGGGAAAAGGTAGACATAGCTGTTTTATCTGTCCTATGCAGACTGCCTGCACCCGATTTCGAACAGGTTGTTAAAAAGGTGCTGATAAGTGAGACCGAGAGCGAAAACAAATACCTGGAGGCTATCAAAACCTTCGGCGATATTGATGCTTTTTGGAAACTGGTTGAGAAACGATATGGTTATACCTTTGAAGAAAAGACCTTATCGAGACTACTTGTTATGCTTCTTGTAACACATTTAAGCTATAGCTTTGAAGGGCACCTGCCCGAGACATGGCAGCAATACGTATCTTCTAAAAAAGCCGATTGTATAGTCTTAATTAGCAATTTTATGAGCCATATCACTGATGGAAAGAAATATGATGTATTGGCCGACAAGTCGGATAAGCTATTGAACGTAAAGGGATATATGAGCAAATGGGATTTAGAGAAATTTATTAACAGCGATACCTTTAGAGCCTTTGATAAGGAAATCATCCAGAGACTAACTAATATCTTACTGGAAGGTGTCGGCGAGTTTGATAAATATCGAGATATTATTAATAAAAGAAGGACAAGCCATTGGTTTGAAAACTATAAGAATGAATATGAAGCCTTATTCTATGCGCTGCAGCTTTTAAAAATGGAAAAAAGGATTGGGAAAACGATTAAGGGACAATCGGCTTTTGAACTGGTGGAAAGCTATACTAAAGAATACTTCATTATGGACCAGTTCTATAGAAAATTTTATCTATATTATGACAGGATTACCAATAAAGAGCCAATCTTTTTATTAGCCGAAAGGATAGAAAATACCTACGCCAACTGGTATCTGAATGAACTGTCCGTAAAATGGTCGGCTGCAGTTGAGGAAGAGTTAACAAAGGATTACCCCATGGCAGGCATAAGTCAGCAGAAAGATTTCTATCGGGACTATGTAGCACCCTTTGTAAGGAATGATGAAAGGGTATTTGTTATTGTATCCGATGCCCTGAGATATGAAACAGCAAAAGAGCTAATAGGCCTTATAAACAAGGAGATAAGAGGAATAGCACAAACAGGTTTTATGCAAGGGGTTGTACCTTCAACCACCAAGTTTGGCATGGCCAGTCTACTGCCCCGGAAGGATATAGCTGTTAATGAAAAGGCAGAAGTTATAGTGGACGGTATTAACGCCAAGGGAACGGAGAACAGGGGAAGGATACTGGCAAATTACAGCAAGGATGCACTGGCGATCGCCTTTAGTGACATGGTGGATATGAAAAGACCGGATTACAAGGAAATGTTCGAAGGACGAAAGCTTATATATATCTATCACAACGTGATTGATGCCGTTGGAGATAAACCTTTAACAGAAAGGGAAGTCTTTAATGCTGTAGAAAAGGCCTTCGGGGATTTGGTGTTTCTAATAAAGCGTCTTGTTAACCATATAAGTGCAACAAATATTATTGTTACGGCGGACCATGGGTTCATATACAGGCGGTCCCCGTTGACTGAGGTTGATAAGATTGGCAAGCACGATATAAAAGCTGTAGAATCAGGTAGAAGATACGCATTATTAGATACGGAACAGGAATTGGAAGAAACTCTGCCCATTTCTATGAGCTATTTACTGGGTAAGGAGACAAGGCTTAAAGCTATCCTGCCAAAGGGAGTTATTCGTTACAAGGTGCAGGGGTCAGGAGCTAACTATGCCCATGGTGGTGTATCACTGCAGGAGGTTGTTATTCCTGTTATTAAATTTAAGAATGTTCGGAAAAATGAATACAAACCCACTAAGGTCGAAGTGAAGCTAACCAACATATCAAGAAAAATAACCAATAGGATTACTTACTTAGAGTTCTTTCAATCAGAATTGGCAGGGTATAAGAAAGTTCCAATAAGGCTAAAGCTTTACTTTGTGGATGAAAACGGTGAGCGCATTTCCAACGAGAATATAATAATTGCCGATAGCAGGTCCAAGAATCCTAAGGACCGTACATATAGGGAGAAGTTTACCTTAAAGGATATATCCTATGATAAAATAAAGAAGTACTATTTGATACTAGAGGACGAAGAAGAACCGGTGGAAAAGATATATGAGAGGATTCCCTTTGGTATTGACCTGATTATTAGTGATAATTTCGGTTTATAGAGATATGGGGATAGGTCGTGTTGTTTATGTCAAATTAACAGGATATAAGGGAGAATTAGATATGTTAAATTATGTTTTAACTTGTTGTTCTACAGCAGATATGCCTTTTGATTACTTTAAAAAAAGAAATATTCCATTTGTATGTTTTCATTATAATTTGGATGGGCAGGAATATCCGGATGACTTGGGCCAAACTGTTTCATTTGAAGAATTTTATAGTAGAATTGCAGCAGGTTCAATGCCTACGACCTCACAGGTAAATGTGGGACAGTACATAAATTTTTTCGAACCTTTTTTAAAGGATGGAAAAGACATTCTCCACATTTCCTTTTCTTCTGGCTTATCGGGAGCCTATAATTCTGCAATTATTGCCAGAGAGCAGCTTTTATCTATATACCCGGATAGAAAAATAATGATTATAGATTCCCTGGGAGCATCCTCGGGATATGGGTTGTTTACAGACATTGCGGCGGATATGCGGGATAATGAAGCAACACTTGAAGAAGTATCTAAATGGCTTCAGGAAAATAAGCTTAATGTGCATCATTGGTTTTTCTCTACGGATCTTACCCATTATAAGCGCGGCGGTCGTATATCAGCTGCATCTGTGTTTGTGGGGAATTTGCTTAACATTTGTCCACTGTTAAATATGAACTATGATGGAAAACTTACTCCTCGTAAGAAGATTCGCGGTAAAAAACAAGTAATAAAGAAGATTGTGCGTATGATGGAGATACATGCAAAGGATGGCATATATTACTCTGGAAAGTGCTTTATATCTAATTCAGCTTGCTATGACGATGCACGTAAGGTAGCTGATTTAGTGGAAGAAAAATTCCCATTACTCAATGGGCGTGTAATGATAAATAGTGTTGGTACTGTAATTGGTTCTCATACCGGCCCTGGAACTGTGGCCCTTTTCTTTTTAGGTGACAGGCGGGAAGATTAATTGGCTTCAAATTTCCACAATGTCCTTACTGCGATAAAGCGAGGGCTTCGAAGGGATCTTTCACATCATTGTATAGTAGTGCGAAATATCCGTTTTTTAGAATCATCGTGCGTCTATATATTTTGTATCAGGCAGTTGTACAATATATTTGATAAAAAAGGTTTATTTGGCTACATCGAATGGAAATTATCAATAGCTATCTCTCTTGAATTTATCTAAATCTTTATATAAGTATGAGAGTGTTTTTTCTTTATCGTCTGCTTTGATGTATTTTACGATCAGCTTATGCTGTGTATTGTCATAATATGGTAATCTTGCTTTGCGCCATTTATCCCAATAGAATTGCGCAAAGGCCCGCGTAAGAATATTAATGGATTTTTTTAACGCCTCGTAGATATATTTGTTATTATAACAGGAAGCCAAGGCAAGATGGAAAGCCGCATTGCTCTCCCACTGGGAGATTGCATTCAATTCCTTATCATCAGGTGAATGATGTGCCAAATGTTCAATCTTGGCGATTTGCTCCGGCGTAAAATATGGCCAATTCTTCTCTAGGCAGGAACATTCCAGAATCTGGCGGAATTCCTGAATGTTTTTAACATCACCTTCGGTAAGGCTTACCACTTCATAACCGTAGCGGGGGATGCAACGCAACACCTGCTCGTTACAAAGTTCAATTAGAGCTTCCCTGACAGGTGATTTGCTTACATTAAATTTTTCCACAAGTGCGTTTTCACTCATAATATCTCCAGGTAGATATTTACCTTCAATAATTTCCTGAAAAATTGATGAATAAATTTGCTGTTTTAACGTTTTTTTCTTATCCATTATATACCTCCAATATAAAATGTTGATGGTTTGGCGAAACGCTCGATCAACCCAGCCGAGGTCGAAAAGGTTGCCGAACAGATCAAAGGAAATTATGATTCGGTAGCGATTTGCTTTATAAATAGCTACATAAATGCAGAAAATGAAGAAAAAGCGGCTGAATTGTTTAGAGAAAAGCTCGGAAGCGAAGTCATGATTATCACTTCTTCAGAAACAGCCCGTGAATGGCGCGAATACGAAAGGACTAGCACTGCAGTACTTAATGCATATGTTTCCCCGATCACCAAAGCGCATCTTATAGCATTAAATAAAGAACTCAATAAGAGGGGGTTTAAAGGTAACCTCTATATTATGCAATCGAACGGCGGAGTGATGAAGGATGACCTAGCGATCGAAAAAGGGGTGCAGATCTTGATGTCCGGTCCGGTCGGTGGCGCTATCGGTGGAACCGGATGCGGCAGAAAGAACGTTATCGGAATAGATATGGGTGGTACAAGTTTTGATGTAAGTTTGATTGTAGATGGACAGACTGAAATTACTGTTGAATCAATTGTGGAGGGTTTTCCTGCTCTTGTCCCGACGGTAAATATCTTTAGCATAGGTGCCGGCGGTGGTAGCATTGCCTGGGAAGAAGGCGGCGGTATGCGTGTCGGACCGCAGAGTGCAGGGGCAACCCCCGGTCATTTTTGTTGGGGCGATGCTGGCACAGGGACTCCCATTCATCCAGGCATTTATTGTGATGATAGCAGGTCTTACCATAGCACAGGTTTATTCTGCTATAAATGCGGCTGTTGGTGCAGATACAGGACGTTCCGGTGCACAACTCACCCGTTGCGCTTTTGGTTCTGCCACATCAAGAACACTGGTTTCGTTTTTACTTGCGTACATGAATATGGGCTGGTACGGTTCGCATGTTGCAGTTGCGGCCAATGCCGGTTTGGCGGCGTTCAACATCGACTACACATTGACGGGAAATTTCTGGATTTATGCGTTAGTTATGATTTTCATTGGTTTCATTTTTGTTATTCCCGCATTGAAAGGCCAGGAAATAATCGCTAAGATTAGCAAAGTGCTTGTTCCTATCGTTGCAGTTGTTTTTGTCTATGCCATATATAAAGTGTTTGCAAATCTTGGAGGGTTATCGGTAGGTCTAAAAACACTCATTGCTAGCGAACCAGCAAATCCGATGACTGTTACTTCCGCATTCGTTATGCTGCTCGGATGCTCTGCCTGTCAATGGCTTATGTTTTCCGACTATTCAAGAAATAGTCCCCGAATTATGCCGGACAGCATATTATCCCCATTTGTTGGTAATATTCCTGTTCTTATTTTGATATATGGCATCGGTATAATCCTTTCTGCTACCTCCGGCACATGGGATATAGTGTATATAATGTCTAATGAACTTAGTATGGGCACTATATCGCTGCTTTGTGTTCTCATAGCTCAGATGACAACGATGACTGTAGCTGCTTACTCCTGTGGGTTTGCGGTGGCTAATATGTTCAACATTAAATCTGCGAAAGGCAAGCTCTACTCAACAATCGGCAGTGCTGCCGTCGGTACTCTGTTTGCACTGTTTGGAATACTTGAAAAACTTGATGTTTTCCTCCAATCTATTGCTATCCTTTTTGCACCGGTCGGCATCATTCTTGCTGTTGACCATTATCTAGTCAGAAACAGAAAATGGGAAGACCATAGCGGTATTAACTGGGTCGCGCTGGCGGCAATAATAATTGCCTGCGCTGCAGCAACTTTTATTTCCGTCGGCTATTCTGCTTTCACATCGATGTTTCTTGCTGCTGTGGTTTACTATTATGGTATGGTCATCCAAGCAAAGTTCAAGCCTGGGAAATTCACCCCAAAAGAATGGCTTAAAGGTGAGGTTGTTTTACTTCCCGAACAGAAGGTATTCCTCTATGGTGTACTCGGCGGTGTTTTCGTTAGTTTTATTTCACCGTTTGTGCTTCCTACTCCAGCTTGCGATGTAGTATGCGTTATAGGTAGTGCTATAACTTTATTCTCGTTTGTCATTTCCGTAAAGGAACATACAATTCTTGGCGGAAAAAAAGTTTCGGAAACGGCAACAATACAAAAAAACGGTTAAGAGGTATAAGATGGACATAAAAAAACTAAGAGAAGACACACCATGTGAAAATATTTATTTGAACCATGTGTCTACTTCCGTACCGCCCCAGCAAGTAATCGAGGCATTGAATGAATATTTCCGTATTGCGGTCCGCTATGGTTCTACAAGCGCAAAGGCACAGGATATGACTGCCAGGCTTTATCAAAAGGCTAAACAAAACGTATCATGTCTGATTGGGGCAACAGAAGAAGAAGTGGTATTTGTATCTAACGGATCACAAGCGATCGGCATTATTGCCGCCGGGCTGGATCTGCAATCGGGTGATAATGTTATTGTTGATGAATTGAGCTTTATCAGCAATGTAGCACCCTTTTTAAAGCTGAAAGCGGAAAAGGGAATCGAAGTTAAATTTGCACCCGCCAACAAGCCAGGCATCATAGATCTTGAGCGATTAGAGGAACTGATCGATGAAAGAACTAAGCTCATATCACTTTGCCATATGGCGAATAGTCTGGGGATGGTTCAGCCGGCAGAACAGGTTGGCAGGATCGCCAAACAGTATCAAGTTCTATATTTGTTAGATGCTGCCAATACGGTGGGCCTGATTCCGATTGATGTAAAGCAAATCGGATGTGATTTTATGGCGGTCTCCGGGCGCAAATATCTTCGTGGTCCTGCTGGCTCGGCGTTCCTATATGTCAATGCACAGGTTGTAGATAGCATTAATCCCATCTTCGCTTCATGGAACAACGGTGTGTGGGACTGGCGGGAAGATGACTGGGATTGGAATAAGAATATTTACATGCCACACAGTGGCATTGAACGTCTCAGTTTTGGAGAGATTAATTATCCGGCAGCGTTCGGGCTGAGCAGGGCAGTGGAATATGCACAAGAGATTGGCGGTGTAGCAAAGATAAAAAAACGGGTAGACCATCTGCTTGCTTACCTTATTGAAAAAATGCACAGTATCGACGGGGTTGAAATAATCGGTTCTGGCGACTCTGCCGATTATGGTGGCATGATTGGTTTCAACATCAAAGGTATTTTATTCGATGATATAGGTCGTCATCTCAATACAAACAATGTGGGAGTTATGGCGCATAGTTTTTTTAGTCCTGGTGTATTAAAAATGTTTGGCATCAAAGGTGTAGTGCGATTTTGCGTTCACTGCTGGAATATAGAAGAGGAGTTTGACCGGGCGGTTGAGCTCCTGAAACCGGAAAAACTCGCATATCTACGAAAACGGCTTTAGAATACTTAAAGATGCCAATGGACTCAGATAGACAGAACTTTTGTAAGGTGAATATGCTGTACAGATGCTGATAATTGATAAGGAAGGATAAGGTCATATTATGGCTACTTGATTTGACAAAAAAGCAGCAGCAGAAATTTCAGATTTTGATGATAAGACTTATGAGTTTAAAAGCCATGCAGTATAATATAGCCTTCGAAACATCTGTAATATGGTAAATATTATAATCTAATTCGGCTTTGGAGCCCTATGAGTTTTCGAGAAAGTCATAATCTAAATAAGGAGATGATGAATGTGGGTAGTAGAGTGAACCCTATCGTTGTTGAGATTGTGCGCAATGCTTTAAACTCGGCGGCAAATGAAATGAATAATAGCTTGGCTAGAAGTGCTTTCAGCCCGTTGATTTATGAAATGAAAGACTGCTCGGTCGGCATTTTTGATACGAAGGCCCGAATGCTAGGGCAGTCAGCCGGCTTGCCGATTTTTCTCGGTAATCTTGATGTCTGTATCGAGATATTAAATGATACGGTGGGGATAGAAACACATAAAGAAGGCGATTTATATATAATGAATGATTCCTATATGCAGGGGACGCACGTTGGTGATTTCACCACCATTTCCCCCATCTTCTATCATGGTGAACTGGTAGGATTTACAGCTACTCGTGCAGCCATGTTGGATGTTGGCGCCAAAAACCCAGGCGGTGTAATCGATTCAACCGATATTTTCCAGGAGGGTATCCGTATTCCACCAGTAAAACTAATTGACGGAGGCGTATTGCGTAAAGATGTACTTGAGTTTATATCACTTAATAGCCGTTTCCATGCAGCGATGAAGGGTGATATAGGCGCACAGATTGCAGCCTGCCATACCGGCGAAAAACGTTTCAAGGAGATTCTAGATAGATTTGGTGTTGATGTGGTTATGGAAGCCACTAAAGAGATTTTCCGCCAGGCTGAACGAGTAGATAGAGACTTTGTAAAAACGATTCCCGACGGCGAATACTATGCGGAAGGTTTCCTCGATAACGATAATTATGACCTCGATCATCCCGTAAAGGTTTGTGTAAAGGTTATAGTCAAAGATGATACGATGATAATTGACCTGACCGGTTCTAATCCAGCTACCCAAGGTCCGGTGAACTGTGGGTTTGCTCAAACTGTTGCTGCGGCGCGTGTTGCTTTCAAAGAACTTGTAAATCCAGAAGGGTCGATTTGCGGCGGCAATTTCCGAAACTTGGATGTTATAGTACCGCCAAACTCGATTTTTGCGGCTGAAGAGCCGGCACCCTGCCAGTGGTATTTCTCCTCCCTTGGCCTGTTGATAGACTTAGTAATAAAAGCGTTGGCGGACGTGCTACCGGAAAAGGCTGCCGGTGCACATTACGGTGACTCAATGGTTATTTTCTTTTACGGTACCAATCCGAGAAAAAACGGGCAATTTTTTACTTCCTGTGAAGCGACGGTAGGAGGTGGTGGCGGTTACGGCGATCCTAAGCAGCGTTGCCGAAAGGCTGTGAAAAGAGATATCGAAAACGGCTATATCTCTGTAAAAAGAGCAAAAGAAATATACGGCTGGAAGGCATAGGCGTTATTATTTTACAGATTTCCGGAAAGTGTTGACTTGGGCAGTTGTTTGCCCGGTCAGCACTTTTAACCATATAGGGTAATGATTGTTTCTATTTCCAGTTTTAAGGAGGACTATCCATGAAAAAGGTTATAAACAACCCTGATAATTATGTTGATGAAGCGGTAGAAGGGGTCATTTGTGCCTATGGTGACAAAGTGCGCTTATTAAATGGTGACAAAAGGATTCTATTGACGAATTATCCTGTGCGGGATGGTAAAGTAGGCATCGTTACTGCCGGTGGCTTCGGTCACCTACCGGTCTTTCTTGGCTATGTGGGACAAGGCATGCTTGACGGCTGTGCTATCGGTAATGTATTTGCTTCACCTTCATCGCACAAAATGAGTGAAATGATTAAAGCTTGTGACTACGGAAACGGCGTTCTTTGTCTTTATGGTAATTATGGCGGAGATAAAATGAACTTTGAGATTGCACGTGAAGTTGCACAGATGAATAATACCGAGACTCGTTCAGTGATAGTTAAGGATGACGTTGCCAGCAGTCCGGCTGATATGGCAGACAAACGCCGCGGTGTTGCCGGTATGGTATATGCATTTAAGATTGCTGGTGCAGCTGCTGAACAAATGATGAATCTTGATGATGTGGTAGAGGTTACAGAACATGCATTGTCTAATATCCGCACTATTGGTGTTGCGCTGTCGCCCTGCGTAGTACCGCAGGTTGGCAAACCTACTTTTTCCATTGATGAAAATGAGATAGAGATAGGGATGGGCATCCATGGCGAGCCAGGTATTGAAGTACGTACTATGATGACGGCAGATGAAATAACCACTGTTATGCTGGAACGAATTCTGGCCGATATGCCGCTTGTTAGAGGCGATGAAGCCTCTGTGATGGTCAATGGTCTCGGTGCAACGCCTTTGGAAGAACTATTAATCGTTTATCGCAAGTTACATATGCTGCTCGGCGAAATAGGCGTTTCGCTCTACATGCCGCATATTGGCGAATTTGCCACTTCGATGGAGATGGCTGGGTTTTCTATCACAGTGATGAAATTGGATGACCAATTAAAGGCTTTGCTTCGCGCACCTGGTAACACTCCGTTTTATTCCAGCTTCAACAAATAGGAGGGAAAAAGATGAATGCTAGCATTCTTCGGCAAGCATTTGCCGCAATCAGCCGCATAATGGACGAAAATAGGATATATCTTATAGAGCTTGACCAACAGAACGGCGATGGTGATTTAGGCATATCAATGAGTGTAGGCTACCGTGCAGCAGTAGAAGCATTAGACAATGCTAATGAAACTGATCTGGGCAAACTGCTGGTCAAAGCCGGTTTTGCCCTCAATGAAGCTGCTCCATCTACCTTGGGGACTATTACCACTATCGCAATTATGGGTATGGCGAAAGAGCTGATGGGTAAAGAAGAGGTCAGTTTCGCTACATTTTCAAAAGTGCTTATGGTCGGTGTCAATAATATTATGACAAAAACCGGTTCCAAACCAGGCGAAAAGACCATTATAGATGCGTTGTTCCCAGCAGTTGAAGCTATGCAAAAGAATACTGATAATCCTAAAACTGCGTTGCAGGCCGCATACAAAGCCGCTGCAGAAGGTTCGGAAAGCACTAGGAATATGCTGCCCGTTCATGGCCGAGCAGCATATTATGGTGAAAAGGGGCTTGGTATACTAGACGGCGGTTCGGTCGTTGGAAAGCTAATTTTCGAAGCTTTGTATAATTGTTTTTTCTGAGCTGTTACGATATTGGATAAACAACAAAGAATTGCCCGAGACTATATGGAATTTATTTAGTACTAAGGCTATTTGTTAAGAAACATACATAATAGGAAACGCGAGGTGATAATTGTGAGAGAACTGGAATCCAATATTATTGAAATACTGCACAGAGAAGTTGTTCCCGCCCTTGGCTGTACCGAGCCGGCTGCGGTAGCTCTGGCTGTAGCCAATGCCCGCAGGGCGGTGGGCGGGGAACCCAAAAAGATTTCGGTCAAGGTAAGCAGCAATATATATAAAAACGGTGTGGCAGTGGGGATCCCCGGCATAGACAGGGTGGGGATAGACGTGGCCGCAGCCTTGGGTGCTGTTGCCGGGCAAGCCGACAGGGGACTGGAGGTACTGGAAAGTGTGGACAAGGTTGGTGCGGACACGGCCATTGGCCTTGTGGACCGAAAGGCGGTAAAGGTAGAGGTGCTGGACAGGCCCGGGGTTTACGTGGACTGCAGATTGGAAACCGATTCCGGGACTGGTCGATGTGTTATAGAGGACGGGCATACCATTATCGTATTGGTCGAGGCAAACGGTAAGACTATTCTAAAAAGGGACGGCAACAAAAAAAACAGCGGCAACGAACTGAGGGCATGGCTACAGACCATGAGGATTGCACAACTTGTTGACTTAATAAGGGGAATCCCCTATGAGAAGATATCCTTTATGCTGGACGGCAGGGATATGAACCTCGCGGTTGCAGCGAAGGGCCTTAAGGAAAAGACGGGCATGGGCGTCGGGTACAGCATGTACAACTCCATTAAAAAAGGTGTCCTGTCTAACGACCTTCACAATTATGCAGCAGCTTTGACGGCGGCGGGTGCGGATGTAAGGATGGCGGGGGTAAAAATGGCGGGTATGAGCAGCGCAGGTAGCGGTAATCATGGGATAACCGCAATACTTCCGGTGACGGCGGTGGCGGAAAGAATAAAAGCCACCGAGGAGGAACTGGCAAGGGCACTGGCACTGAGCCATATTGTTACCATATATATAAAGAGTTATACCGGAAAGCTTTCCGCACTGTGCGGCTGTGCCGTAGCTGCGGCGATAGGGGCAAGCTGCGGAATAGCTTTTCTTTATGGAGCGGATAACCGCCAAATTGAGGGAGCAATAAAGAACATGGTGGCAAATATAACAGGTATGATATGCGACGGTGGAAAGGTGGGCTGCGCTCTTAAGCTTTCAACGGCGGCATACGCGGCACTGCAGTCGGCGATACTAGCCTTGGAG
>Ga0172377_10001438_pt1 | contig 24012 bp, 23 predicted proteins | sample Pumphouse3metaG_FD_119749 | JGI IMG/M metagenome (GOLD analysis project Ga0172377, IMG submission 119749) | Leachate microbial communities from a municipal landfill in Southern Ontario, Canada - Pumphouse #3 metaG | ecosystem: Engineered > Solid waste > Landfill > Unclassified | place: Canada... | reverse complement strand
TAATGGGATTGTTGCAGAAGTGGTATTACCGTATTTTTCTATATTTATCAATACTTTTTTCGGGTCTAACCCTAATCTATCTCCAGTGGCAGTAATAATTCTTAAATTTGCCTGATGAGGAAGAAGATATGAAATATTATCTGAGATTAAATTATTTTTCTTCATCAATTCCTCGGTAGCCTCAGCCATTTTGGTAACAGCCCATTTAAAAACTTGTTGACCTTCTTGATAGATAAAATGTTCTTTATTATCTATTGTTTCATGAGTTGGTGGGTTAACACTTCCTCCCGCTTTTTGATGAAGATGTTGTTTACCAACACCATCAGCACAAAGAATAGCATCCATAAAACCAACCTCTTCTTCAGTTGCTTCTAGTAAGATAGCACCTGCACCATCTCCAAAAATTGGACACGTAGATCTATCAGTATAATCTACAATTGTTGACATTTTTTCTGCTCCAACAACTATGACTTTCTTAACAAAACCACTTTCAATATATTTTGCAGCGGTTGTTAGTCCATTAATAAAACCTGAACAACCAGCATTAATATCAAAACCAAATCCATTTTTTATTCCACATTTATCTGCAATAATATTTGCAGTTGCAGGAAATAACATATCTGGAGTAACTGTACAGCAAATCAGAAGTTCTATTTCAGACGGGTCAATATTTTTCTTTTTAAGTATATTTTTTACAACAACTTCCCCTAAATCTGATGATCCCTTACCTTTTCCTTTTAATATACGACGTTCTTTTATACCTATTCGGGTCATTATCCACTCATCAGTAGTATCGACCATCTCACTTAACTCTTCGTTTGTTAGAATATATTCTGGTAAGTATCCTTCAACTGCAGTAATTGCAGCTCTTATTTTTGTCATATTACAAATAATTTAGATTCTGTTTTTTAAAACCTTATCTATATGTTCATTTATATTTGAATTATAAATGGTTTTTGATTGAATTATTATTGTTTTAATAGCTCTTTCGTTTGACACTCCATGACCTATTATCACAACTCCATTAGCTCCAAGAAGAGGTAGTCCCCCGTAAATTTCGTAATTACAATTTTTAATGAAGTCATTTATTATTCCACCTTTAACCATTATTTTTGCAAAGGCTTCGGTGTGTTTCATAATTAAGTTTCCTACAAAACCATCACAAACAATAACATCAAAATTGTCATTAAAAATTTCCATCGGTTCAGCATTACCAACAAAATTAAAGTCTTTTGAACCTTTCATTAATTGAATTGCAGCTTGAGATTGAACATTTCCTTTTTCATCTTCTTCTCCAATATTCAATAGCCCTACCTTTGGATTTTCAACATTAAGTGCATACTTAGCATAGAAACTACCTAAAACACCAAATTGATAAATCTGTTCTGGTTTAGCATCAGGATTTACACCAACATCAACCAAGACAGTTAAACCGCCATTTTGTTTAGGTAATAATGCAGCAAGACAAGGACGAATAATCCCTTCCAAGACTCCAACACTATACATAGTTCCAACTAACATTACACCTGTGTTGCCAGCACTAGCAAAAGTGTCAATTTTCCCTTCTTTTAGATAATTAAATCCGATAGCTATTGAAGAATTTGGTTTGTTCTGAATTGCACGAATTGGTTTATCGTGCATATCAATCACTTCTCTTGCATCAACAATATCAAAATCATCAACTGAAGCACCATTAGAATTAAGATGTTCAATAATCACATCTTTATTGCCAAAAAGAACTATTCTATCTTGTTCAGATAATTCTTTTTGAGCAAGTACAGCTCCTAATATTGCAACCTTGGGAGCAAAATCTCCTCCCATTGCATCTAATCCTATCCTCATAATAAAGAAGATTTAGATTATGCTGTTGCTCCTTTATCTATTGCTAATTTTCCTTTGTAGTATCCACATTCAGGGCAAACTCTGTGATATACAACAGATATCCCACAGTTGCTACAAGTTGAAAGTTGTACTGATTCAACCTTATGGTGTGTTCTTCTTTTTGCTGATCTCGTTTGAGAGAATCTGTGTTTTGGATTTGGCATTTTTTATTATTTTAAAATGTTATTATTCAAATTTTATATTCTTTAGTGCAGACCAACGTGGATCTATACTTTTATCATTATCTTCTTTTTTTTTATTGATTCTTTCTACAATATCACTATTACATTTACTTATTTCATGTACACATTTCATAGGTTTTTGTAATAAGATGTATTCATATATATGCTGTGAAAGATCAATTTTATGCTCTTTATTAGAGATAACTATTACATCATCATCTTCTTCAAGATACTCTTCACCAAATTTTATAAACAAAGTATTTTCACCTTTTATGTTTATTTCTAATGGGTCTAAACATCTATCACACAAAACATTTAAAACTCCATTAAATTGAAAATTTAAAGTCAACATTCTTTCTTCCTTCAGTAAATTAACTTTTAAAGTAATGTTTGCTCCTAAAATATCTTCATTCTCAAAATTATCAAATAAGGACTTATCTACTTCAAAATCAAATCTATGTTCACCAAGTGTAAGTGGCGTAAAACTAATTGAATAATCCATTATATCCTTTTCTATAACCTTATTGTTCTATACGTTTTGAGCTTGCAAAGATACATTTTTTTTCTATATTCTATATATGAATAAGATTTTTTTTACTTTTGCAGATAATTAATACCTAAATATCAACTTAAATCATATCAAAATGAAGAAAATTAGTTTATTATTTTTACCAATGTTTATTTTATTTTTATTTTCTGCATGTAAGTATGAGGATTACGATACTGAGGATTTAGATTCAAAAATATCTGAACTACAAGCCTATAATGGAGATAATATTTCTGAAGTTATAGATAGGTTGGAAAAACAAGACCTTTACGTTGTATCAAATTCAAATGGAATTGTAAAACTAGCAAATAATGATGGTTCCTTTTTCTATATTCTAATTTATAATAATTATAATAAAATTATTGAATCAAAATTTGAATACTATACTAATAAACCTACATATGCATTAGATAGATTTGGGAAATGGCATAATACTGCTTTTAACCTTAATTATTCAAGATATTATATTGGTGAAATTGTTTTCTTAGACAATATTTCAAAAACTTATAGGGATGAAGATAGGTTTATGGATGATTTTGAGAAATATGGAGCTGATATATATAATTGTTATGAGGAGTGGAATAGTAATTATTATGGCTGCTATATAGAATATGATATAATTGATATCTCTACAAGAAAAATATCTGTTGGATGTTTTGAAATTGATAAAAAAGGTTCTAAAAAGAAAGTTTAGTCTTATTTTTTTATATTTTGGTTATAAAGTGGATGATATAGTAATAATGTTTCTTTAAGATGCCTTACATTTAAATGGGTGTAAATTTCTGTTGAACGAATACTTACATGCCCCATTAATTCTCTTACAACCATAATATCTGCTCCTGCCAATATTAACTCTGTTGCAAAACTATGTCTAAAGGTATGTGGATGAATATTCTTTTCAATTCCTGCATTAATGGCAACTTCTTTTATGGCCTTAAAAGCAGATATTCTTGACAGCTTACCTCCTCTTTGGTTTAAAAATATAAATTGTTCAGAGCTCTTAGTGGGCTTAATTTGCGAGCGAGAATTATTTATAAATAATTCAATTTGTTTTAATGCTATTTTATTTAATGGGATCCATCTCTCCTTATCCCCTTTTCCAATAACTTTAATTAATTGCTGGCTTTTATAAATATCATTTATCTTTAAGTTCAACAGTTCAGATATCCTCAATCCTGCACCATATAAAACCTCTATCATTAAATTCATCCAAGCCCCTTTATATGTTGATTTATCTATTGAATTTATCATTTTAATAATTTCATCATTTGATAATACAACTGGCAATTTACTATCTAATCGGGGTAATTCAATAAGCTCCGTAGGGTCATTATCAATAATATCTTCAATCAATAGATATTTGTAAAATGATCTTATTCCTGAAATCAATCTTTTTTGAGAACTAATTTTTAGAAGTTTAGTTTCTTTATCCATCTTTGAAGATTGTAAGGATTGAATAAATTTTTGAAGATGAACATACTTTAAGGTTTGAATATTAATATTCGGAAGATTATCTTCCATAAAAGAAAATAGGCGATTACAATCCCTAAAGTATGCTTCTTTTGTGTTTTCAGATAAACCTCTTTCTAGTAATAGGTAAGACTTAAAACCTTTTAAATAACTATTCCACATTCATTATAAACAAAATACTATTTTTTTCTTTTCTTTTTTTCAACAGAATATCCAAAAAAACCTAATTTCTCCCCTAAGGCATAATACTTTCCATGCGAATATGCTAATAAGTTTGCTTTTTCTAATTCAAAACTATCGGTTTCTGGGTTAATATATTTTTCATCAGCAGAAACATTGACAACATTTGCTATAAACATATCATGAGAACCCAATTCTTTTATTTCAACCACTTCACATTCAATACAAAGAGGACTTTCATCTATTATGGGAGCCTTAATCTTTTGAGCAGGAATTGGGGTTAACCCTGTTTCAATAAATTTATTATAATTCTCTCCCGACCTAACTCCCGACCAATCTGTTACTCTTGCAAGGTCTTTGGTTGTTAAATTTAATACAAATGATTTTGTTCTTGAAATAATTGCATGAGAATGTCTTGATTTACGAACTGAGATATAACACATTGGAGGGTCAGTACAAATTGTACCTACCCAAGAAACTGTAATAATGTTATATTCCTCAGGTGTTTCACCACAGCTAACCATTAGTGCTGGTAGTGGATATATCATTGTTCCTGGTTTGAAATTAATTTTTGACATTTAATTATAAATATTTAATAGGTTCTATAGTGATTTTTGAAGGAATAAACTTAGTCACATCTCCTCCAAATAATAATATTTCTCTAACAAATGAAGAACTAATTGCTGTATCTTCAGGTTTTGTAAGAAGGAATATTGTTTCTATATCTGAATTTAACTCTTGATTAATCAATGCAATATTTCTTTCATATTGAAAATCAATAGAATTTCTTAATCCCCTTAGAATATATTTTGCTTGTTTTTTCTTACAAAAATCAACAAGAAGTGAAGAAAATGCTTCAACTTTAACATTTGGATAATCTTCAAAGGTCTTTCTTATCCAACTTAAGCGTTGCTGTATTGGAAAGAAGCCTTTTTTAGAGCTATTCTCTCCAATAGCAATAATTACATCATCAAATAAAGTTAAGGCTCTTAAAACAACAGATTCATGTCCTTTAGTTATTGGATCAAAAGAACCTGGGAATATTGCTACTCGTTTACTATTCATTTTATTTAAAGCTTAATATATCTGACGATTAATATTTCTGTCAAGGTCTTTAGTAGAACGTTCATTAATCACATAAATAAGTCTAAGAGTTAAAACATTATGATAAAAATCTCTTTGCCAAGACTTATAATCTGGAGAATCAGAAGGAAAACTATTTGAATAAGTAACATCTTTTCTAATGGAAAGAATTGAATATTGGTATCTGAAATTTAATTTTAATCTTTCCCAAATTCTAAATCTAATATCAAAAAGAAAAGAAAAATCATCTCTATTAAAATCTTTAACTGTTGACATAACAGGACTATCCATATATTTAATTGGAGTATTAGGCAGTCCCCAATCTTCTTTTACATCAATTAATCTTGAATACTGAAGTCCTGTTCCAAAGGTCCATCCACCAAATTTATCTTCATAAAGAAATAATAGTGGAATAGAAACATATTGGATCTTGGTATTATATTTAAATGGATCTCCTGATTCTTTTGCCCCAAGTTCATTATAGAGAACTTCCATACTTATCAAAAAATTCCTTGTATTATTTAGAGGAGCCATTACTCCTATCCCAGTATTTAGACCAACTTTATTATAACCAAAAACCTGGTCTCCATTCATTTGAGACAAGTTAACACCTCCAATAACCATTCCTTTAAATATTTGAGCCTTTAGAGGAGAAGAAAGTAAAAAGAGAATCAAAGCAAATGCTAGTATTTTAAAATTTCTGTAATTCATATATTATCCAATTAGTAACATTATATCTATAAATAACTTTTTTGTCCAATAGTTATAACAACAAACTTAAACTCTAAAAAAGTAAATATATTGCAAAAATACTAATTCTAATCAAAACTCTGTGTCTTTATTCACAATTTTCCTTTCTTTGTTTTCCTTTCTAAAATTCTAATGCTTATTGGGCATAAAAAAAGCATCTTAGATCGATTGACTTAAGATGCTTGAAGGTAAAAAAATAATAATTTATTTTTTACCTTTCTTAATGTCTTTTAGACCAGAACCTGGTTTAAATTTAACAACTTTTTTTGCAGCAACCTTAATTGCTTTTCCTGTTCTTGGATTACGAGCTGTGCGAGCTGGTTTGTCAATAACAGAGAATGAACCAAAACCAATAAAACTAACTTTTTCGCCTAATTTTAATTTCTCTTCCATAACATTTAGAAAAGCTTCATAAGCTGCACCTGTTTGTTTTAAATTCAAATCTGCTTTTGCAGACATTAAATGGATAAAATCTTTTTTTGTCATATCAAATAAATTTTTAAATGGTTAGTCCTGCAAATGTAATAAATTTTTCGAAAGTTGTATACTTTTTTTACAAAAAAACTATAATTTTAATTTTTGACTACAAAACTGCTTTCCAATCTATTGCCTCTTAAAAAGTCTTCAATACTCATCCTCTTTTTTCCACTCTGTTGTAAATCAAGTATTTTAACAAAACCATCAATACAATATACTCTAAATCCGACCATTATATTTACTTCAACTAAACCTATTTTTTTATCATGTAATAATTCATGAAATTCAACACAATAAACCTTCAAAAATAAGTCCGTTTGTGTTTTTTCATTAAAAAAAATAGTAGTAGCACAAGGATATGGACACATACCACGAACAAAATTTAGTATTTCTTTCCCTTTTTTATGCCAAGGAATTATAGTTGTATCTTTATAAATTTTTGGAGCTAAACTAGGTTGAGTTTCAAATTTGTTTTGAGAAAAGGTTTTAATATCTCCATTTTTAAGAGCATCAACCGTTTTAAGTATTAAATTACCTCCCTCAACTTTCATTCTATCGTGTAGCTCTCCTGTTGTTTCATTTTCTCCAATTGCAATTTTTTTCTGAAAAATAATCTCTCCTTCATCAATTTTATCATTTAGAAGAAATGTAGTTAATCCAGTTTCTTTTTCTCCGTTAATAACAGCCCAATGAATTGGAGCAGCTCCTCTGTATTTTGGAAGCAACGAAGCATGGAGATTAAATGACCCCATAGGTGGCATTGCATAAACATCTTTAGGCATCATTCTAAAAGCAACTACGATGTTTAGATCCGCTTTAAGTGATTTTAACTCTTCAAGAAACGTTGGGTCTTTGAGATTTATTGGTTGAAGTAATTGTAGATTATTATTTAATGCGTATTGTTTTACGGCAGAAAAATTAATTTTATGACCACGATTAGAAGGCTTATCGGGCATAGTAACCACACCAACTACTTCATATCCATTATTAATTAAAGATTCTAAACAAGTTACTGCAAAATCAGGAGTACCAAAAAAGACTATTCTCATTATTTATTTTTAAAGAAAATTTATAAAGAAGCCATTTTCAAAGCAGTAATTGCCGCTTCAATTCCTTTGTTTCCATGTTTACCACCAGAGCGGTCTTGAGCTTGTTCTAATGTATTTGTTGTTAAAAGTCCAAAAATAACAGGTATTTCTTTTTTTAAACTAACTTGCATTATACCATGTGCAACCGCATCACAAATAAAATCAAAATGTCTTGTTTCTCCTTGAACAACACAACCCAAACAAATTACTGCATTAAATCTTTTCTTTTCTAAAAGACTTGAAGCTCCAAAAGGTAGCTCGAAACTTCCAGGAACATATTGAATATATATGTCCTTTTCTTCTACATCTTTTAACTTAAGTGTTTCTATTGCACCCTCTAATAATGAATTAGTTATTTCTAAATTCCATTCAGAAACTACTATTCCAAATATACTATTCTCACCCGAGGGAACTTCATCAAAATTATATAATGAAAGATTTTTTAATGCTGTTGACATTTTGTTATTTATTATTTTAAATTTATAATATTAAGTGAATATTTTTCAATTAAAGACTGAACTTATTATCTAACTCTAATCTTTGAATTTGGAGTTAGTTCTTCAGAGCTTAGTCCGTTCATTTCTATGATTTGTCGAGGGGTTACTTTAAATCTATTAGCAAGTTTAACAATACTATCTCCTGGTTTAACTTTCCAATATCTCCAAGTTGTTTTATCTTCGTTATTTATTTCAATATAATTAATTGGCTCATTGCCTCCCTTAGCTAATAAACGAGTATTTGATTTATTAGCATATTTATCTTTAAATGAATAATAAGGTTTTCCCTCAAAAGTTTTATTAATCTTAACTAAATTAGTAATAGGTTTTTTCTTATTTAGTTGTTTCTCTGCTCTTTCAATACCAAAAAAGGTCTTTTCAATATTAATTTGTTTTGTTTTTAAAGTTCTATTCTTTATATCGAGTATCCATTCAGGATCGAATGTTTGATATAGGCATCTACATTCAAAATGAAGATGAGGTCCTGTTGAAAAACCAGTGTTTCCACTATATCCAATAATATCACCCGCCTGAACTTCCTGCCCTACCTTAACAATCATTTTGCTTAAATGTGCATATAATGTTTCAAGGTTATTATAATGACGAACAAGTATCATATTACCATATCCTCCATTAATTTGAGCAACCCTAACAACACCATCAAAAACTGCATAAATAGGTTCTCCAATATTTAAAGCAAAATCAATTCCTCCATGAGGACGTCCCCAACGCCAACCATAAGGGGATGACTTTACACCTTTATCACAAGGAAAATGAAAAGAATGATTCTTTTTTTCGTCTATTAATTTTATTTTAAATTCGTCAGGAAATTCTCCAAAATTAAATGAAGGCATCTTAACTTTATTAGTACACCAAGTATTATTATATAAGGTTTTACAAGGAGCATTCTTATTTACAATAATTCTTTCAATTTCTTCATTTTCCTGATTAGCAGATTTTATTAAACTATCTTTTTTAGAATCAGCAGAAAAAGAGTTTTGTGAATGATTAATTACGGTTCTTATTTTAGTTTGTTTGTCAGTTTTTGGATGTGAATTATGTACTAAGTATAGTGAATCGGCAAATCTTCTATTTTGACTTCTTAAATCCACTTCAAGATCTGTTTGAGCATAAGAAAATATACTCAAAAGCATTAAGAAATAGAAAAATATAAAAAGTCGTTTTTTCATTAACTATATAAGTCTATATTTTATAAACCACAAAAATACTAATAATATTTTATATTGAGGATGAAATGAGTATATTATTCATTAAATAATTAACACAAAGAATAATATTAAGACTGTTAATAAGCAACCAATAAGATAATTAAGAATTGTTTGATTTGGAGTATAAAGATTTTGAATACGATAAGAATAAACTAATAATCCAGAACAAAAAATTGAAATTAATAAAGGGAATATTGAAAAAACATAGTAATATTGTATTGTAAGAAGGAATACATAAAAGGTTATGGCTCCCATAATAATGATCTCATAAATTATTGTTGTCTTTTTTCTTAAAACAAGAGGTATAAGTGAAACATATAAAGGAATTAATAAACCCATATTAAACCAAACAGATATATTGAGCATTGAAAAGTACATATAAGAAACAAGATATGAAATACAAATAATTACATAACTTGTATTAGAGCTTTTAACTCTTACTTCAGCATTATGAAAGCTATTATTATTAAGAATATATATAATAAAGATTGGGAATAAACAAGAAACAAGTGTGTATAAGGTTATCGATTTAAGAACAATTGAAGTTGCATCCTTATAACTATTCAACAAAACCATTAGCAATAAATAGTATACAAAAGAGTATACAGCAATAAATAATGGATTAAAAACAAATTTTATCCTCTTAGCTAGTGTTTGTTCAATATTCATTTTTAATATGCTGATTTTCTAAGTCTAGAAACTGGAATATTTAAGGTCTCTCTATATTTTGAAACAGTCCTTCGAGCAATAGAATAACCTTTAGATTTTAGTATTTTAACCAATTGGTCATCAGTATATGGTGAGATATTATCCTCTGAATCAATAATTCTCACTAATTCATTCTTAATTTTATCAGTTGACACTTGTTCCCCAATATCATTAATCATAAAGTTAGAGAAGAAATCTTTAAGCTTAAATATTCCAAAATGAGTTTGAGCATATTTATTACTTACAACACGAGAGATTGTTGAAATATCCATATCAACTTTATCCGCAATATCAACCAAACGCATAGGTTTAAGTTTTTGAATATCTCCTTCAATAAAATAATCGTGTTGATATATTATTATTTCTTTCATAATTAGGTATAAAGTATCTCTCCTCCTATTTAGAGCATCAATAAATATGCTGGCTGATTCAAGCTTATCCTTTAAAAAATTTGCTGTTTCTTTATCAGAAGGATTTTTACTTTCAGAAACGGTTTGCAAAAGCCCTTCATAATATTTGCTTGTTTTAAGCTTACGTTTTGAAAAACTATTAACCTGAAAATCAACCTTGCCATTTTGTTGAAAAACCATAAAATCTGGAATTATTGAAATGGCCTCATTTCCATCAGAAAAAAGAGAATTACCAGGTTTAGGATTAAGTTTAATAATTTCCTCAATAGCATTTTGTAAATCTTCCTCAGAGCATTCAATTTTCTGAATAATAATATTGTATTGCTTCTTTTTAAAATATTCGAAATACCTTTTAATAATTCTTTTAGCCAGTAAAATTGGTTTGGTAGATTTTTCCTTATTTAATTGAATCAATAAACATTCTTGCAAATCTCTTGCCCCAACTCCAATAGGGTCAAAAGTTTGAATAATAGATAATACTTCTTGAATTTCATATATCTCTACTTCCAAGTTTTGACGGAAAAGAAAATCATCAACTATTGAGGTAATTGAACGACTTAAATATCCTGCATCATCAATATTACCAATTAATTCTAAACCAATTAACATTTGCTTATCAGAAATGGGTTTAAGTTGAAGCTGTGAAATTAAATCCTCATGAAATGTTGTCTCTGAAACAAAAATTTGATTTTTATCTAGCTTTTCGTAGTTATCATTATTCTTAAAAGTAATAATATCATCGTCACTTGGAAACATATCCATATCTCCAAAAACATCATTCTCCACATTACCATCTTCTTCTTGAGAATTTTCTTGATTTTCTTCTGTCCTTTCAGATTCATCTTCTTCAAGGGTAGGATTTTTTTCAATTTCATCTTTAATCCTTTGTTCAAGAGCAAAAGTAGGTAACTGCAACAATTTCATTAACTGAATTTGTTGTGGAGAAAGTTTTTGTTGTAGTTTTTGGAGTATACTTGTAGAAATCATATTTCTTAACTAATTCACTAATTTAAAACTCAGCATTTTTTGGAGTACGTGGAAAAGGAATAACATCACGAATATTTACCATCCCTGTTACAAACAAAAGTAAACGTTCAAACCCTAATCCAAAACCACTATGTGGAACAGAACCAAAACGACGAGTATCTAAATACCATTTCATATCCTTAGGATCGATTCCAACCTCTTTCATCCTAGCCACAAGCTTATCCATATTATCTTCCCTCTGACTACCTCCAATAATTTCACCAATTTTAGGAAATAAAACATCCATAGCTCTAACTGTTTTGCCATCAGTATTTTCTTTCATGTAGAAAGCCTTAATCTCTTTTGGATAATCAATTAGGATAACTGGTTTCTTAAAGTGTTTTTCAACCAAATATCTTTCATGTTCAGATTGAAGATCTACTCCCCAAGAAATTGGAAATTCAAATTTCTGTTTAGATTCTTCTAAGATTGTAATAGCTTCAGTATATTTTAATCGAATAAAATCAGTAGCAACAACGTGTTGAAGTCTTTCAATTAATTCTTTATCATACATATTTTGAAGAAACTCCAAATCATCCTTACAGTTTTCTAAAGCATAGCTAACTAAATATTTGATAAATTCTTCAGCCAAGTTCATATTATCTTCCAAATCATAGAAAGCCATTTCAGGTTCTATCATCCAAAATTCAGATAAGTGACGAGGAGTATTTGAATTCTCAGCCCTAAAAGTAGGCCCAAAAGTATATATCTTACCAAGAGATAATGCACCAAGCTCTCCTTCCAATTGCCCAGAAACAGTTAATGAAGTTTCCTTTCCATAAAAATCTTGAGAATAATCAATCTTACCATCCTCAGTTCTTGGAATATTATCTAAATCGAGAGTTGTTACCTGAAACATCTCTCCTGCTCCTTCGGCATCTGAAACAGTTATTAATGGACTATGCCAATAAAAGAATCTCTTATCGTTATAAAACTTATGAACAGCAAAAGCCATAGCATGACGTATTCTGAAAATTGCACCAAAAGTATTTGTTCTTGGTCTTAAATGAGCAATTTCACGTAAGAATTCTAGAGTATGTCCTTTCTTTTGAAGAGGAAAAGTTTCTGGATCTGCTTCTCCATAAAGTTCAACTTCTGTTGCCTGAATTTCAACATTTTGCCCTTGACCAACAGATTCAACTAATTTTCCATTAATTCTTAGAGATGCTCCTGTTGTAATTTTCTTAATTAGCTCTTGATCAAAATCAGATAATTCAACCACCACTTGAATATTATGAATAATTGTTCCATCATTTAATGCAACAAAAGCAATATTCTTATTCCCTCTTTTGGTCCTTACCCAACCCTTAACACAAATTTCTTTTCCTATTTGGTCATTTGCTTTTCCTTGCAAAAGATCAATAATCTCTATTCTCTTTAAATCTTTCATTTGAATAATTAGTATTTTTTATTTTTCTTTTTATATAAAATTTGAACCTTTTTCAACTTCTACATCAGTAACAAATTGTTTTATTCTTTGTTCCTGATCCTTTTCACAAATCATCAACACATCTTCTGTATTTACAATAATATATTTTTCTAAACCTTGAATAACAAGAAGTTTTGTTGATGAATTATTAATAACACATTCCTTTGTATCATAAATCATAATATTTTTCCCAACAACACTATTATCATTTTTATCCTTTTGTCTAACCTCATGCACTGCGCCCCAAGTTCCAACATCACTCCATCCGAATTCAGAAGGAATAACATAAACATTATTCGCCTTTTCCATTATTCCATAATCAATTGAAATGGCTGGACATGCCGAATAAGCAACCTTAATAAAATCTACTTCCTTAGGAGTATTGAAAATATCATTCCCCTTTTCAAAAATATTATAAACTTCTGGCAAAAGCTCTTTCATGGACTTATTAATACTTTTCAATGACCAAATAAACATTCCACTATTCCAAAGGAAATCCCCACTTGAAATAAATTGTAATGCCATATCGTAGTCTGGTTTTTCAGTAAAAAGCTTAACTTTATTCATCTGTTTCTTTGAGCTAAAGAAATTAGATTGAATATATTGTATATATCCATATCCAGTATTTGGAGAGGTTGGTTTAATTCCTAAAGTAACTAAAATATCACTATTCTTACTTGCTTCTAAACCCATTTCAATTGTTTCAATAAACATATCCTCATCAACAATAAAATGATCAGAAGGAGAAACAATAATATTAGCATTGGGATTCATTTTACCAATCTTAAAATTAGCATAAGCAATACAAGGCGCAGTATTTCTACGTGTAGGCTCAGCTATAATTTGATTTGGATTAAGATTAGATATTTGTTCATTTATCAAATCTTTATATATACCATTTGTAACAATATATATATTCTCTCTTGGACAAATTCTTTCAAAGCGTCGGAAAGTTGACTGTATAAGAGTTTCTCCTTTTCCCAATACATCAATAAATTGTTTAGGTTTAGAAGTTTTACTCAGTGGCCAGAATCTAGATCCAATTCCACCAGCCATAATTATGCAATAGTTATTTATATTTATATTCATATCATATCAAATCTAAAGTAAATGAAAGTACAAAAATACTAATACTTTGCTGTATTATCAAAATAAAACAAAGAAAAGAAATTCAAATCATATTTATTTAGTATTTTTGACAATCAAAATATGAAAATTATGAAAAGAATAATATATTTGATTTTCTCGGGATTTGTTATCTTCTCTTCTATTGAGGCTTGTTCTCAAGATACAATTCAACCCATAAAAAAAACTTTTTTAACTAATAGAGTGTCTAGCTTTGGTTTTAATGTTGGATTATCAAAGAAAGATGTTTCAAATGATATGTTTTTTACAATAGTTGACATAAAAGAAATTAAAGATGTTTCTGGTGATTTTTCTCTTTCAGGTTCTTGGTTTATTGCTGATAATATCGCTTGGGGTGCTAAAGTTAGTTATGGATTTTCTGATAAAAGCTATACCATTAGTGCAAAATTATTAGATCTTTTGATAGATGCCTCAACCTATAATTCTAATATTGTTTCTTCTTCTCTAAATATTGGTACTGGAGTTAAAAACTATATCCCAATAGGAAACTCAAACCGTTTCTTTGTTTATAATGAAACTAATCTTACCTATTCTTATCTTTCTTCCTTAAGAAGAGATATTTATGATGAAGGTGCTGATATTAAAAAACTAATAAAAACAACTCATGAACTAAGCATAGGACTTTCACCTGGATTTATGTATTTCCTTAAAGATGGTTTTGCTTTTGAATTTGCTTTTAACCCTATAGTAATGTATTATAACCGCTCCTTTATCAAGCAAGATGAAATAAAGAATGGTTCAACAAGTGATATTTCAATTGATTTTAAGCTAAACCTATTTAAAGTGTATTTTGGATTTGCTTATTTCTTTGGTTTATAATTTCTCAACACGGATATATATACTAACTTGAACTTAATAAAGATATGAAAAAGATAATAATTGCATTAGTTTTGTTTTCAATCTTCTTAATAGGATGTGTTGATGAAAAATACTACACAGAATCTAAAAATTGTGAGATATTGGTTTTTGATATATCAGGACAAATATCTAATCATATAATTTCAGGTTCACAACAAGATACAGGTTTAGTAGAGATAGGAATTCCAATTTCTTTAAATTATAATAATCTTACGGTAAGTTCCGTTAATTTTTCTCCCCTAGCCAAGTCGGATAAAAACCCACTTATAATAAAAGACTTCTCTAATAATCTTGTATTAACAATTACTGCTGAAGATGATAATATTTCAAAGGTTTGGAAAATCAAAATATTTTATGCAGATCCTCCTTTGCAATTAGCATATTCAGATATGAAAACCTGGACAATTGCTAAAGATGAAAATGGAAATGATATTAAAATTGGCTCAACCTATGCATATTTCCCAGGTGAAGAAAATATATTTTCACCATGGCAAAATGCAGCAAGAGCTAATACCCTAACAGGTTTCTTTTCAGTAAATCCAAAACCTAATATTGAAAATGCAGATTACGTATCATTAGATACAAGAGTTTATAGTGCGGGATCAATGCTTAATTCCGCCATTATAACAGGTGCATTATTTACAGGTAAATTTGTTTTTAACACCACATACTTACCAGCAATAGGCTCAGATCCCAACCCAAGGAAATTGGTAAATTTAGGAACCCCTTTCTATCAAAAACCAAGTCAAGTAGAATTTAAGATGAGATATAAGGCAGGAGACATAATGAAAGATGGAAAGAATAATCCAATATTAGAAGGAGATTCCGAAGGAAGACCATCAAAAGACTCATGTGATATATATTTCGTTCTACAAAATCGCAGTCTAGATCCTAATAAATTTTACAGAATTGGTGCAGCATGGCTTAGAACAAGTGAAGAAATAGGTAGTTTTGATTCGGAAACAGGATTTATTGAAATCACCCTACCCTTTATTTATGGTCAACCAGATAATCAAACCCTATTAGAAAAGCCATATATGAAACTTGGGGGAGTTAGAGGAGAAGTTATATATTATAAGTTCTCACCAAATGGCACAACCTATAATATTAATCCAGTAATTGAGCAGTTTGCACCAAATAATACACCAGTAGATAATATTATAGTCCTAATGAGTTCAAGTGCCTATGTGATAAGTTTTGGGGAGCACCAGGTTCAAGACTTGATATTAAAGATATAGAATTTATCTATTAAGTGAAAAGTGAAAAACTAAAATTAAATTAATATTTCTTAACTTTTATATTTAGAGAACTAACTCTTTGTTTTAATTTTCTGAATCTTCGTTTTAATTTCGTAGATCTTCGTTTCATTTGCGTGAATCTTCGTTTCATTTTTGCAAACTTTTATCTCTTCAAAACCTATCATTATTCCTCTTTTTTTAATGACTTTAGTATAGCGTTTAATACTTATCAACAATAATAATAGGTATTATAAATATTATGCTTTACTTTGCTATATAAAATCAATTTGAAGCATATAATAGTTCTTCATTAAATGAAAAGAAATCTCAAAACATAAATTTGGCAGACAAATCCCCAACCCTCTACTACCAACAAATAGTAAATAAGGAATTTGATTTTGTCATCAACCCAATAATAACAGAGCCCGTTATTCAAATAATGTACGAGATAAAATTACTAATAAACAAAGAAAAGACAAATAAAGAAATCAACCCTCAATCCAAAAAAGAATACATCCTAATAAGTCCTAATGGAGGGTTGAAAAAAATTAATTTGTGATTATTATTGGTTTATATTAATATCTTTACTACTTTTGTAGGCAGGTAATTTACTGTTTAGTAACTTACTTATATTGTCTTATTTTCTTAATTATTTCTATCCCTTAAATTTCTTTTATGAAAAAAATACTATTCTTAATAATTGCTTCTGTTTGCTTAAGTGCTTGTGGTAACAATAAAACGGAGCTAAAAGATAATAGTACCGAACAAAAATCGAGTCAAGATGATTCATTTGATAAATTCAAACTATCGGATGAAGAGAGGGAGATGTTTAAAAATGTCTTTAACGCTTATATTAAATTTGATAAAAGTGATTTGAGTTCTTTAAAGAGAATGGATAAATTGCTTTTTGGTGATGAATTTAATTTAGATAGGGATAAAAACATTAAAGATGTAGAACTATTAAGCCTGAATGCTTTAAAGCTATTAGAAAAAGATAAATTTCAAGATATTTATAATTTACTCAAAGACAATAAGGTCAAATTCTATGTCCACCCTGCAAATACTATTGATAACGAACTTTCTTTTCATAATGTTTTAATCATATTATACAGTATGTTCTATGAAAAAGAGGAATTCTTAAAGGCAAGTATTGAATTAGGGAACTTTTCTATACTTCACATAGAGGCAGTACATAAACTAAATGGAGAATGGAGTAGTAATTATCCACTTATTCTTAGTGATATAATAATGTTAAATGAAAATCTGGGTGATATCGATAATATGATAGTTAATGTTGAGAAACTATGCCAATACAACGAAGATATTAATAAGGGACGAAATAATGAACCTTATAGAGAATCTCTAAAACTTCTAAGAGATTTATTTGAAAAGACTAATAATAAAGCCAAAGTAGATAGTTGTAATATTATATTAAAAAAGCTGAATTAAGATATATCTCTCTAAAAAGAGAAATTATATATATATCATCTTAGTAATTTCTTCTAGGTATTTAGCATCAATTTCATCGAAGGTATTGAATTCTTTGCTGTCAACATCTATACATGCTATAATCTCTCCTTCTTGGTTTTTGATAGGAATTACTATTTCTGAATTAGATCGGGAGTCACATGCTATATGTCCTTCAAATTGATTTATATCTTTTACCACTAAGGTCTCCCTCCTATTAATTGCTGCCCAACATACTCCTTTATCTTTTTGAAGTATTTGGCATGCTAAGGAACCTTGGTATGCTCCTACTAATAGTTGACCATCAATTAAATGATAATATCCTGTCCAAAAGAAATCATCCATCTTATTATGTAGTATAGCAATAATGGTGGACATCCTTGAAAGTGGATTATTTGTTTTGGTTAGTTGTTCGTTTAGTTGGGAAATTATCCTTTCGTATTTTCTTTCTTTCTTATTTTTTTCTTTTTCCATTATTATAAATGTTTAAATTGTTCAATGGCCTTCATCAATTCTGATTTTGGTAGGGCAATATTTATTCTCATCTTATTTTCTCCCTCTTTTCCAAATATTGTTCCATCATTGAGTCCTAATTTGCAATCAAATGCTAGTTTTTTTAGAAGTTCCTTATGTGTGTATCGATATTCAGAAAAATCTAACCATGGTAAATAGGTAGCTTCGTGTTTATAAGTTTTGATTTTAGGAAAATTATTATGTAGATAATCATTCATTGAATTAAGGTTTTCTTGCAAATAATCTCTTAATTCATCAACCCACTCCCCTCCTTTTTCACTATATGCAGCTTCAAGTGCACAAGCTCCTAATATATTTCCTGTATACATATGAAGGATATCTCCTATTTGATGGGAAAATTTCTTTTTTAAGTCTGGATTTGGAATAATAACCTCAGAAGTTGATAACCCTGCAATATTAAAAGTCTTAGAAGGTGCCATTAGGGTTATTATATTGTTTCTTTCTTCCTTGTTATCGGTGCTGATTGCTGTTGGAATATGTTTAAAGCTTGGCATTGTTAGGTCTGCATGTATTTCATCAGAAACTAATATACAATTATATTTATTACATAAAAAAGCTAATTTACTAAGAGTTTCCTTATCCCAACGTTTAGCAACTGGATTATGTGGATTACTAAGAAGCATTAGTTTAACTCCTTTTTTAAGTTTTGTTTCCAAGTCTTCAAAATCCATATAAAAATTACCATCTTTTTCTATTAATGGATTTGAAAGTATTTGTCTCCCTTGATTTTTAATAGCATAATAGAAAGGATGATATACAGGTGGTTGAACAAGAACTTTATCTCCATTATCTGTGTAGGCACTAACACAAAAGCCTAGTGCTGGAACTATTCCTGGGGAGAAAATTATCCATTCTTTTTCAATTTCATAATTGTGTCTAGTTTTTGTCCACCATTTTATTGAATTATAATATGATTCCCAATAGTCGAAATAACCTAAGACTGGATGTTCTAATCTTTCTTTTATGGCATCAATAATAAAACTAGGAGTTTTGAAGTCCATATCCGCAACCCACATAGGTTTAAGGTCGGTGGTACCAAATATTTCTTTTAATGCTCCATATTTTAAAGAATCTGTATTCTTTCGTTCAATTAATTGGTCAAAATTATATTTTTTCATAGGATAATTATTATGATTTAAAGATAAAATATGTTTTATCTTTATTTAAATTTTGCGAGAATGTGGGGCAGGTATTACATTTCTTAGATCTCTTTTTTCTCATTTTACTTGAACCTAGTTTTGATGTGGAACAAGAGGAGAAAGAAATTATTATAATTAACCCTAAGAGTATTATTTTTATTATATATCTATTATTTGTATTCATTTCTAAGTAAATAAACAAAATTAATAATCTACGCATTGGATTTATCATAATCTGAAACTATTCCAAGTATTTCTGCCCCAAATTGTTCAATTTTTTTATCTCCTACTCCTTTAATTTTAAGAAGTTGTTTTTCTGTCTTGGGTAAATTATTGGAAATTTGTATTAGTGATACTTGCGTTAATATCCTGTATGGAGGGATTTCTAATTCTTTTGACTTAATAGTCCTCCATTGTTTTATTGCCTCAAATAGTTCTTTATTTAGTATTTCAGTTGAACTTGTAAAAGAATCATCCATATCATCAGTTCCATCAATATCGGATACCTGATTTAGTTTTTTCCTTCCATAATTTACATTGTTTTTCTCTTGGTAATAATCAATAAATTTATTTGGATCTTGGACTAGAATTTTATTCTTTTTTAACAAGAACTCTCTTAATGAAAAATTCTTATCAACTAGTCCAAATAAGCTTAGCTTTATATACAATTCGTAGATAAGTGAATCTGCACTGGTTTCCCTTTGATTTTCTATCTCCTTATTGTCAAATTCCATCTGATTGATTAATATATAAATATCCTCTACAACCTTAAGTTTGACAATATAATATTCGATTGCTTTAATTATTCTTTCTATCAAACTATCAGTAATTCCATCGTGAGCCAAACGCTTAATTTGATGCTCAAACCTATATCCCACTTCAATAATATCTTTTAAAACACTATCAATTAAGAAATCTATTTTATTACTTGTATCCGAATATACCTTATAGAAATGAGTTTTATTAAGGTTTCCTATCTCCCTTATTATATTATTTATTTCCTTAAATGAGAACAGGTCTAGTAGTGATGCTTCCAAGAAATTTAAACTATCCTCTTGTAATTTTTCATCTGTTGGGGGATTATCCTCTTGTTCTTGATCAAATTCAATTAATTTTTGGTCTTTAATTATTGAATCAGGATTAAATGCCGAAGTAAGTATTATACCCTCTAAGGTTCTACATCTACTAAGTGCAACATAAACCTGACCTGATGCAAATGCTTTATTGGAATCAATAATAATCTTATCGAAAGTAAGCCCTTGACTTTTATGAATTGTAATTGCCCAAGCCAATTTAATTGGATATTGTTCGAAAGTGCCAATACTTTCTTCAGTAATTTCACTTGTTTGATTATTAATAGAATACTTATAATTATTCCATACATATTTCTTAACAACAATATCCTCATTATCTTCAGGAGATCGAACAATAATACTCTCCTTATCAATATCTACAATTCTTCCTATCTTGCCATTATAGTATTTCCTCTTATCCATTTCCCCAAAATCATTCTTAACAAACATAACCTGAGCATCTCTTTTGAGTTCAAGTTCAAATTCATTGGGATATGAAGTTTCAGGAAAGTCACCTACTATTTTGGCCTTAAATACAAAAGAATCAAAATCTAATTGACGGAGTTTGTTTTCATTAATTTTTTGAGCTTGATAGTTGTGTGTACAAAGAATAACATAACCCTCATCATAACTTGGGTCATAATCAACATTACTCCTATCATTAAGATCATTAATTAACTTTTCGGTGATATTATTATTTCTAATATCATTTAATATATTAATAAATTTCTCATCCTTCTGACGAAATACCTTCTTAAGGTTAATTGTAATAAAATTTGATTTTCTAAGAGCTATAGATGAAAAGAAATATTGCGTGTCATAATAATAACGAAGAAGTTCCCACTCTTCATCCTTAACTACAGGAGGTAATTGTTGTAGATCACCTATCATCAAAAGCTGAACTCCTCCAAATGGGAGATGTCCTGAACCTTTTCTAAAACGTCTAAGTGTATAATCAATTGCATCTAAGAGATCTGCCCTAACCATTGAAATCTCATCAATAACAAGTAGTTCTAGGGTACGGATAATATCTCTTTTTTGTTTTGAAAACTTAAAGAAACTTCCTTTGGCCTTATCGCCCTGTCTTGATTCAATAAAAGGACCAAATCCAATTTGAAAAAAAGAATGTATTGTTACTCCTTGAGCATTAATTGCTGCAACTCCTGTAGGAGCTACCACAACCATCCTCTTAAAAGTATTTTGTCTTAAAGATTTTAGAAATGTTGTTTTACCCGTTCCTGCTTTTCCTGTAAGAAAGATATTAGTATTAGTTTGCTCAACATATTTTTTAGCTAACTCAAGTTGTTCATTAGTTTCTAAATGCTCTTCCATTACACTACTCCTTTATTATTGGCTAATAATTAATTTATCTGTCCAAGTTTTATCTATTGAATTGAATTTTACAATATAATATCCTGGGTTAATATTTTGAGCATTTATTGAGTATTCACTTGTATTAGCCGGTATAGTTTGAGATAAAATTAATTTTAATGACTCATCGTATAGTTTTACTTGAATTGGATTTAATTGAGGAGTTAAAATAATATTAATATCATTTTTCGCAGGATTAGGGTAAATTCTTGAGTATATTTCTTTTGTTTGATTAACATCATCAATAGATGTAAGATAAGTTGTATAATCATCACCTCTAAATTGTGTTAAACCGGTATTTTGAGGGTCTAACCATGGTTTAAGTTGGTATTGACTAGATGTACCGTTTGATGTCCAAGAATAAGACATCTTTCCATAATAATCAACCTTATCAGAAATAGAAGCATCACAAGATGAAGTTCCTCCGGTAAGAGTTCCTACAATTTTACTATTAGAGTTAAATATCGGACTTCCTGATGAACCTCCTTCAGTAATTCCATAATTAGTTTGAGTTTGAACCCATTGCACTTTCCAATGTGTTGTATTATTTTGATTTGAAGTAAATGATATCCCAACTAAAGGTGAGGTATAGGTTGAAATCTTTTTAATATCTCCTGAAGGATGATGAATTGAAACTCCACTTTGAGATGCTGTTGTTGAAACATCCCAAGCATTCCAATATGCATTATAGCTTTGAGGCACATTATTAATCAATCTAAAGAGTACAAAATCAGAGCTCTCTCCCTGTGACTGAACTGTTGTTCCTGTAAGAGTACTTGGACTTGGTTCTGTTGATGCTGATGAACATCCAGAACTTTCATAGTTAAAATAAAAAATATAGGTACTATAATAAGAAGGACTTCCATCCTCAATACAATGTGCAGCAGAAATAACATATGGTGCAAGGTCTCTAGCGGTATTATTTATAAGAGAACCCGTACACCAACCCATATAATATTGATCCATTCTAATTAAAATACGAACGATTCCTCTTTGAGCATTTCTATAATCATTTCCCTCTGGACAATTAACATTAACATTACAAGAACCTGAAGAACCAAATTCATTAGAAGTTTTGGTAATATCATAAGCACAATCCCTATAAGCATATCCAATTTCACTTATTTGAAAAACTGGTATCCCTATAACTTCATTTGGTTGAAAATACTCAATAACCATTTCGTCTCCATAAACAAGCTCAGTTGCAAATGTATTTGAATCTATATTATTTATTGAAGTAAAAGCTCCAATTATCTGTGATTGATCTTTATTATAAATAAATAACTCACCACCCACAGGTATATAAAAATTATCTGAATAAATATTTAGTGCCTGAGCATTTTCAGACTTAAGTCTTAAAACCCATAATTTACCATTATCTATTTCTGAATAATCGGCTTTTTCAAAAAAATTAATCCCAACTGGAATAACCACACCAAACCTACGTGTCTTATAAAAATTCTCAGGATTATTATCATAATCAATAGTTGATGATAAATTAGGTTGCGGAATATCAATTACTGAGGTTAACAATACTGCTAAATCTTTATGAATAAATGTTTTTGGACTTCCTCCAACACTTAATTGAGCAAAAGAAAAATTAGTAATCAATACAATAGAAATAATTAATAATAACTTTTTCATAATAGTTTTGTTTATATAATCGTTTTATTTATTTTAAATTATTTATTCCAAACCAATAATTTTTTTGTGAATATCAAGAATTTGTGGCATTAACATAGTTTTATTATCGTGATAAATTATGAAATCTGACATGTCTACCTTTTCTTCATTAGAGATTTGATTATTTATTCTTTCTTCAACAACCTCCCTCCTTACATTATCTCTGTTTATTGATCTTTGAATTGAAACTTCTCTTGGGGAATTAATACAAATTATTTTATCAAATCTCTCTTCCCAACCAATTTCAAATAATAATGCTGATTCTAAAATAACATAAGGTGCTGATTGATTATTTCGCCATTGAAAAAATCTATCCAGCACCTTAGGATGAACCATTGAATTAAGTTTGATTAGCCTTTCTTTATTATTAAAAACAATACTAGCTAAAGCTTTTTTATCTAAAACATTGTCAACAACTATATTCATACCAAATTCTTCAACAATTTGATTAAGAAACAACTTATCATTATAAGTTTCCTTTGCTTGAATATCAGCATTAAAAACAGGAATTCCAAGATGTTCAAAAACTGAACAAACCAAAGTTTT
>Ga0172377_10001437_pt1 | contig 24014 bp, 19 predicted proteins | sample Pumphouse3metaG_FD_119749 | JGI IMG/M metagenome (GOLD analysis project Ga0172377, IMG submission 119749) | Leachate microbial communities from a municipal landfill in Southern Ontario, Canada - Pumphouse #3 metaG | ecosystem: Engineered > Solid waste > Landfill > Unclassified | place: Canada... | reverse complement strand
GGGTCTTTCATCTCATCCTCGTCAAGCATCGTGAAAGCCTGGTAGTAGATGCCCGCCGGGGTCAAAACGACAAAATAATCTTCTTCGTTTTCCACGTACGGGTAATCCTTGCTTTCAAAACCTTTTTTTAGATCGATTTGCGGTTCTTCCTCGATATAATAATCGATGAAAAAATGCAGTTTCTTCGTATAACCTGTTTCCTCATGATGGAAAACAAAAGTCTCTTCCACCAGTTCTCCGTCTTCAAGGCCGTCGCAGACGAGCCGCTTGTCTTTATCGATCGCGCACCCCATATCTTTAAGCCGTTCCGCGAATTGATTAACTTCCTCGTCATCCGGCAAATCTTTAAGGGGAATCAGCGTGTAGTCTTGTTCAAAAACCGGCCCTTTGCGAAGGATCGCCTCCTTAAACGGGAAATAAATAATTTGGACCGACAAAAGGAAAATGATGATCGCGATTAAAACGCTCATCGTTCGGAAGCGGGCCATTTTTAAGGGACTGACTAACGACAGTAAAAAATCCGTAAATTTTTGCATATTTGCTCCATTCTAGTGCTTGTTGTAATAATTAAACACACATGTCAAGTATTATATCATATCCGCCGGGTTCGGGCAATATAAATCGCCGGGAGCGCGGGACAAAAACCGCGCCATTGTCATTCGCGGATGTTTTTTAGGGTCAATAACTTGCCGTCGCGGACGATAACGTTTTGATAATCGGCGATCGGCGCGTCGTTAAGATACTCCATGCCGGTATAGTTGAAAAACATCACGAGGCGGTTATTAACGCCCTCGCCCCGATGACAAAAGACGCCGTCAATCGCGCCCGAAAGCAATGTCTCGATGCTGATATGTTTCAATATCCCGTGATGGATATTAATTCGGAAACCAAGTTCTTTAATCTTGTCAATCAATTTCAAAAACTGCGGCGCGTAGTTTTCCAAACAGATGACGACGCGGCGGAATAAAGGTTTTTTGCCGGCGGGGAAAACATCGTTTTTCAGGAAATAATCGACGCTTTCCGCGCTTATGTGGAAATAGAAGGTTCCTTCTTTGAGTTTTTCGGCTTCCTTGAGGAGAGTGGAGAACGCGAGTTCTTCGAACATGATCAAAACGCTCTCGTCAAGATGACGCCATATCTCTTCCTCCGGTTTCAAACCGCTAATATTATATAAAATCTCATAAGACGGTTCTTCTCTTCCCGTTTTCAGCGGCTGGTAAAGCAACTCGACTTTCCCGCGCTTCAATTGCTCGCCAACGCAAACATTTACCGCTTTCTTTTTTAAGTATTTGCGTCTGATCTCGTCGGTATATGTTTGATACCGGTCGCCCTCGCGCAAGCACAGTTCGGTTAAAACCAATACTTCCGCGGCGTTGTAGGTATCCTTGGGATAACGAATAACGCCGGCGCGGGCGACGAGGGTGACAACCTCTTCATCGATTACGAAGCCTGAAGTCAAGAGATCAAGCGTCGACTTAAGCGCTTTTTCGATTTCTTTTTGATCATCGCCTTCGATAATAATCAAAAAACTCTCGTCGGCAAGATAATAAACCGAACCCGAAACCTGCATCAAAATATCGCCGACATACGCTATTATTTTATCTTTTAATTGATAATCGTATTCATCAAGATTATAAATTCCGACGCGCGCGAAAGTGTATTTAAGGTCCTCGCTCGCCGCTTTCCGTAATACTTGTTCCAAAAGCTCGTGAATCTTTTCCTCCGGATAACGGTAAGAAGCGCGCTCGGCGGCGATAAGCGAGATAATGCCGACATAAAAGCGGATTACGCCGTCCTTGGCGATATAGGGAACCGCTTTTTCCATTACCAGGCGGGTCTCGCCGCGCGCCCGCACGCGATATTCGCTGCGGTAGGGCTCGCCTTCTTGTAAAAATCCGGCGACGTTATCGTAAATGACCCGATCCTCGGGGACGATTAACCGCTGGTAATCGCGGCGGGTAATAACCCGGTCGCCGACGTCAAGAAACGCGGCGAGTTTCTCGCTTAAGATGATTTTATCGCTGTCCGGTTTGTAATAGAAATATCCCTCGCTCAAGTTCTCCTGGAAAAAACCCGTCAACTGTTTCCGGCCGCGGATGTTTTCCTCGTAATGCAGGGTAATCAATTTTCTTTCCAGAAGTTTGCCGGCGATTTTTAAATTAGCGAGCGCGTCAACTTCGCTCAAAGCGCTTGTATAGGAAACAAACACCGCGCCGCCGATAATGTCTTTTTCAAGATTAATCGGGATAGCGACCAGAGCCCGGGCATTTCCCTCAACATAAGGGGCGCCGGTTATCAAGTCCTTAACCGGCATCGGCGCCTCGCCGAAGTCGATGACAATCTCGTGGTTCGAGGAAATCATCATTTCGACGATCGTTCCCTCGAGCTCGTTATAGGAATAGTCGCGCTCATAGAGGCGCTTCTTTTTATAATGATAGACGACGACCTGGTCATAAGCGTCGGTTAATTCAGGGATAACGTCGAACTCGCCCGAGGCGAGCATCACGTATAAAGCCTCGTCGAAATCAATCACGGTTTCAAGATTCTTTGAAAATTCAAGCAGGGAATCGTGAATGTTGTCGTTTAAAAGCGCAATATTGACGATATTGAGCGTCTTCTCTATTTTCGCAACCGTCGCTTTCAGTTTATTGGCGATCTCAATGTTTTTATCGTCCTCGATCGACTCGCTTAAAATGTTCTCGTCGATTTTTTCAATCTCCGCTTCCAGCACGTCGATCGCCTGCAGCAGCTGTCTTAAATCCTCGCGGAAATTCTTGTTTTTCAGGACATAAATTTTCAAATAATTCTTATAAAAATCTTTCTTTACGTATAAATTCTCCGAGGATTCGATTTCCTTGATATACTTTTGGCTCACGCGAAAAGCCTCGTCGTAAAGATCCATTTCGATTAGCAAAGCGATATATTCGTTAGCGATGCCCAAATAATTTTCGCTGATGGCGTGAATGTTCTTAAAAATCCCCTGGAAAGACTGGCGGGCGAGCTTATAGTTTTTTTCCAGGATATGTAGTTTAGCGTTTAAATACTCGCAATAAACAATCCCTTCCTCGTCTTCCAGCTTGTAAACGAGGGAAATACACTCGTTAAGAGTCTCCTTCGCCTCGTTGACCTGGGCTTGGTCGATATAAAGCTTGGTAAGGTTGCTTAAGGCGAGACTGCGGGTGTTGTCGTCGGGATAATTATTCAAAACCGCCTTTAAATGCAGGAGCGCCTTGTCTTTTTGATTAAGCTCGGCGTAAATGTAGGCCATCTCCAAGTACCAGCGATTTACTTCGTCGACGTTTTCCAAATCAAGAGCGTTGCGCTTCATAAACGCGTAGCGGTAGGCGCTTTTATAATTGCGTTTATGAATGAAAATATAAATAATCCGGTCCAAAAGCGAGATGTATATTTTTTGAAACACGACGTTGTCGATGTTGTTGAGCGCTTTTAGGGCCGTGTTTAATGCGTCGTCCCAAAGATTTTCGTTAATATAAATGTCGGTAATCAGAATATCGCAAAGATAAAGATATTCCTGATTCATCTCCTGCCGGCATCTGCTCTTAAGCTCCATGATCTCGGAAAAATCGGCCAAGGCGAGAGAACGGGCGACTAATTCCTTGTACTTTTCTCTAATGCTCATATCCCAAAGATCCCTTTCGCTAGTCTTATATATTTTAATTATAACACAAAAAAAAGGTAAAGTTAATGTTTTTTTACTAAAAACGGCGGAAAAGACGCTGAAACGACGGGATTAGCGAGGACGCTCCCGCAAATAAAAAAAGGAAACGTCGCCGTTTCCGTTAAAATTCCAAGATAATCGTCACCGGCCCGTCGTTTACGAGCTCGATATCCATATGCGCGCCAAAAACTCCCGTCTCGACCCTCAAGCCTTCGCCGGCGAGAACGGCGTTAAAGCGGTGGTAAAGCTTTTCCGCCGCGGCGGGGTTGAGGCTTTTTGTAAAAGAAGGCCGGTTTCCGGCGGTGGTGTCGGCGTATAAGGTAAACTGCGGGATCGAAAGAATCGCCCCGTTTTTGGCGCCAATATTCAAGTTCATCTTTCCGGCGTCATCGGGAAAAACGCGGAGGTTGGCGATTTTTTTCGCCATCTTCGCGAGCGCGTTATCATCGTCGCCCTCGGTAAAACCGACCAGAGCGAGAAAGCCTAAGCCTACTTCTCCCGTGACGCGACCCGCGACCTCGCATTTTGCTCTTGACACGCGCTGTAACACGACTCTCATTTAATCACCCTCTCGATGGAATACACGTCGGATATTTTTTGCACGTTGACGATCGCGTTGTGTAAGACGTCGACGTTGGGCACGAGAAGCTTTACTTTCGTCAGCAGATCGCCGTCCCGGTTTTTAGCCGAGGAAATCGCCTTGATCGTCAAGTTAAAACTATTTAAAGTATTAATAAATTCCGCGACAATATTTTTCCTATCAAATGAAAGAATATAAACGAGCGACTCGAACGGTTTCTTCGAGAAATCCATATCCCAGATGACTTCGATAAAGCGTTCTTTTTTGGCGCTGCGGACATTATGGCATTCCAAGCGGTGGACGACGATGCCGTGGCCTTTGCTTACGTAACCGACGATGTCGTCTCCCAATACCGGCGAGCAACAGGAAGCGAGTTTTATCTGGGCGCGGTCGACGCCGCTAACGATAACGCCCCATTCGTTGGCCGTTCTTTTCGCGGCCGCCGTTGACTCCTCCTCGCGGTAATGCCTGAGCAGGGCTTCCTCGTCAAGCTTTTCCGGCTTGCCGTATAAACGGTGAGCGGCCGCCTTGGCGGAGATCGTTCCTTTGCCGATCTCGACATACAAATCCTCGCCGCTGTTTATTCCGTACTTCGAGAAAAGCGCGGATACCGCCTTATCGTCAAGTTTCAGGATCGCGTAGTTTTCGGCTTTGCAGGTGCGCTCGAAATCTTCCTTTCCCTTGGCAATCAGCATCTCGCGGCGCTTCTTGTTAAGGACGGAAGTGATCTTGTGTTTCGCGTGATTGGTCTTGACGATTTTAAGCCATGACTCGCTCGGACCGTCAAAATTCTTCGACGTCTTAATCTCGACGACGTCCCCGGTTTTAAGTTTATATGTCAATGGCACGATCTTTCCGTTAACGATCGCCCCGACGGTATGATTCCCGATTTCGGTATGGATCCGGTAGGCGAAGTCAAGCGGGGTCGAGCCGTTGGGAAAATCAAGGACGTCGCCTTTCGGCGTGAAGACGTACACGTTGGCGCTGAATATATCGTCGCGGATGTTGTCGAGCGGGTCAAAATCCTCCGACTCGCCGATCTCGGCGTAGGAAAGGAGTTCTTTGTACCAGCGCAGTTTCGCCACGATCTCGAGCTGTTCCTTCTCGGGCGAATAGGCTTTGTTCTCTTCTTTGTACGCCCAGTGGGCGGCGATACCGTATTCCGCGATCTCATCCATCTCGTAAGTGCGGATTTGGATCTCGTAGATCTTGCCGTTAATGCCGACGACCGTCGTGTGCAACGATTGATAAAGATTTGGCTTCGGCGTCGCGATATAGTCCTTAAACCTTAGCGGGAGCGGCGCCCATTCGCCGTGGATCAGGCCCAAAACATGATAGCAGTCCTCGATCGTATCGACTAAAATCCGCAAAGCCATCAAATCATAAATCTGATCGAATTCCAAGTCTTTCTGGCGCATTTTTTTACTAACGCTAAAAATATTTTTAAGTCGGCCGGTAATCTCGTAGTTTTTGATCCCGTTATGGCTTAAGATATCCTCGATCCGGTGTTGCATCCGGCTGATGTCTTCCTCGCGAATCGCTTTTTGACTCGTGATTAAAGTCAGGACGCGCTCGTATTCTTCCGGGTCCAGGTATTTAAAACTGATGTCCTCAAGCTCCGCCTTAATCTTATACATACCGAGACGATGCGCGAGCGGCGCGTAAAGATCCATCGTCTCTTTGGCGATTTTTATTTGCTTTTCCGGCGTTTGGAATTCCAACGTCCGCATATTATGCACGCGGTCGATGAGTTTAACCAAAACGACGCGGATGTCCTTGGCCATCGCCAAAAGTATTTTCTGGTGGGTTCGGGCGAGTGCTTTTTCCTTCGTCATGTACTTCAGCTGGCCGATTTTCGTAACCCCTTCGACGATGTTTACGACATCCGTCCCAAATCTTTCCGTTAATTCCTTGCGCGAAGTGTCGGTATCCTCGAGAACGTCATGAAGGAGGCCGGCAACGATTGTCGTCGGCGAAACCCGCAGTTCCGCGAGCATATAAGCGACTTCCAGAGGATGCTGGATGTACGGGTCCCGGGATTTCCGGAATTGGCCTTCATGCCGGGCCTTCGCGTATTCATAGGCGGCGCGAATGGCTTCGATGTTATTCGGGTTCTTCAAGTATTCCCCGGCTTTCGCGACCAGGTCTTCGATTGTTTTCTTCGCCATATGCATCCTTTGGCTGATGCCGATCTCCTTTCCTGAAAAATTTTTATAAACATCGCGCTAACGATTAATAATTAATAAGTTATCAAGGTCTTAATCCGGTAACCCTCGAGAAGGTCGCGGCCGCGCAGATCGCTAAGTTCGATTAAAAAGCCCAAACCGACGACGACGCCCCCGAGTTTCTCGACGAGATCGATCGTCGCTTTGACCGTGCCTCCGGTCGCGAGCAGATCGTCGATAACGAGAACTTTTTGCCCGGGCTTGATCGCGTCCTTATGAACGCACAGGGTGTTCTCGCCGTATTCGAGCTGGTAGGAAACGGCGATCGTCTCCCGCGGCAATTTATTGGGTTTCCGGACGGGAACAAAACCGATCCCCAAACGATAAGCGATCGGGCAGCCGAAAATAAAGCCGCGCGATTCCGGCCCGACGATTATTTCGGCGCCGATCTCGACCGCGAAATCTTTCAGTTCTTCACAGGCCGCCTGAAAAGCAACCCCGTTCCCCATCAGCGGCGTAATATCGCGAAAAAGGATGCCCTCGACCGGGAAGTCGGGTACCGATGCGATATACTTTTTGTAATCCATATCTTTCATCTCCTTATTGATATTTAATATTATATCAAAAAAATCGACAAATGTGTAGCAAAATTTGCTTTTTCGCGGCGGGAAGAAAAATAAATTGATAATAATCATATTTTTCGCCCGCCTTCATAGATTTTAACGACGGGGGCAGTTATGAAGGACGGGATTGTAAAAAACACGATAATACTAATCGCGACGAGCATGATTATCCGCGTCTTAAGTCTCGTTAACCGGATCGTTCTCACCCGCCTACTCGGGGAGGAGGGGATCGCGTTATACGTTATCACCCTCCCCTCGCTCGGTCTTTTCATGACTTTCGCGGGCTTTTCCCTAAACATCGCGGTAAGCAAGGTAATCGCGGAAAACGCCGTCACCGGCAGACACTCGGAGAAAAAGATCCTCTCGGTCGCGGTCGCGATTGGCCTCGCGGTCTCGGCGGCGACGATCCTGCTCGCGCTCGCGATTCTAAAGCCTCTCATCGTTTACGGTCTGAAACAGGAAAACGCCTTTTTTCCGCTTCTGGCGTCCGTCTTTTTTCTTCCTCTGATCGCTTTAAACAATGTCTTCCGCGGTTATTTTAACGGGAAAAACCGAATGGCGACGAGCGCTTACGCGACTCTCGTCGAGCAGGTAAGCCGGATCGCCTGCGCTTTCCTCCTTTTGTATCTTTTCTTATCCCGCGGCCTGATTATCGCCGTGACGCTCGCGGTGCTTGCGATGGGGGGAGGAGAGATTGTTTCGCTCGCGTTTATTCTTTGGAAAATGCGGAAGGAAAGACCGCGCCCGAACGCGTCGACCGCCCCGCCAACGAACGCGCTTCTGAAAGTCGCGATTCCGACCACCGCCTCGCGCCTGGTCGGAACCTTTACATACTTTTTGGAGCCGATTGTCTATACCGCCGCGTTGACTTTGGTCGGCTTCGGACCCGGGGAGATCCTCCGCCGCTACAGCGCGATCACCGCCTACGGCATCCCCCTCATTACCCTTTGCTCGTTCGTCTCGACCTCGATCGCGACCGTCGTTATCCCGAGCATCTCAAAAAGCCGCGCTCTCGGGAACGACCGGATGGTAAATTACTATATAAAGAAGTCCTGCCTTCTCTCCCTCGTCCCGGGAATCTTAATCAGCGTTCTCATAACCGCCTACGGGCGCGATTATATGCTTTTGATTTACGGGACGGAAACGGGAAGCGTTTATGCGGAAAAACTCGGGGCGCTTTTTATCCTCTTTTATCTTCACGCCCCGCTCGCCGCCGTGATGCAGGCCGTCGGCCGGTCGCGGGTCCTGTTCCGGGTTTCGCTCATAACAAGCGTCATTAAGCTCGGGCTTATTTTCGGGCTCGCTTTCATCCCCCGCGTCGCCCACGATTCCTTAATCGCCGCGCTTCTCGTCAATACTTATCTCTCAACCGCCTGGATCTACTTCTATTTGAAAAACAACTTCAAATTCAGGTTTTCCTTCGCGGAGATTCTGAACGTTTTGATTTTGACCGCGCTCACGATTTCAACCCACATTATATTAAAAGCAGGCTTTTCCAATTACCTGCTTAATACCGTCTTGCTTGCGCTTATGTTTTTCATCTACTGTAAAGCGTTAAAAATTACACGTTTCGATTATAAATAGCTTCTTGTTCTCGTAATTGGCGTAAAGGATTTCTTTTTCCGATTGATATCCTTTTTTCTTAATTTCCTTGCGCAGCCAATCCTCGCTCAAGTTAAGAAGCTTGAGATTGTCCTTATGGATCTTTCCGGAAACGATTAGCGGGAACGGGTAAATTTCTTCCGGCGCCGACGCCGCGTCGTACCCGCCGTCGGTTTTCCCGGTCGGGTTATGGGCCGTGGTCGTTTTTGTTTTCGGATCGCGCGAGGGAAAATCCTTGAATTTAAAAATGCTAATCTCGCCGTTCGCCTCGAGGACGGCGTATTTTATTTCCGAAAGCGAGCGGATGTTTTTAATCCGCATCTGGACGATCAAATCGTCGACGTTGTACGACTGCTTCTTCATCTCCTTGACGTTAAGTTTCCCGTCGATCATAATAATTGATTCCTTGCCGTCGAAAAAGTCGCGAATCGGCTTCACCTTAAGCAGGATGACCGCCAATATTTTTTGGATCACGCCCAAAAGCAGAATCGAAAGCAAGGTCATATAAAAGGGTACGGAGCCGTCCTCGGCGCCGATTACGGCGATATCGGCGATGAGCAACACGACGACGAAGTCAAAAAGGCTCAATTGCCCGATCTCCCTTTTGCCCATGAATTTAAGCAAGAATAAAATGAAGAAATAAATCGCCAAAACCTTAAGCAACAACATCCAGTCCATTGCCTTCCGCTCCTTTTGTTCTAAATAACGCGTTTTTTAAATATAATTTAGTGGTGAAATCAACATGAAAAGAATAAAAAGAAAACTTTTTGTCTATCTTTGCTTCCTGTTTATTATTTCCATATTCAGCGGCGTTTATGCGTTGTTAATCTTTCTTGGGAAAGCCGACAGCCAACTGGCCGCTTTTAACACCGTCACCTTTATTTTGGGCGTCGCCGCGTTTTTTATACTCGGCTTTCTCGCCGGCAACACCGCGCAAAAAAACGGTCTCCTGGAGGGCTTGATCGCCGCGCTCGTCGTTATTTTGATAACGCTCGCGCTTAACTTTTTCATCCAGGTGCCGTTCGTGGCGAAATCGTTCGTCAAAACGGCGAGTTTTCTTACGAGCTCGGCCTTGGGCGGGATCATCGGCGTCAATTTCCGTTCCGTTTTGCCGGTTAAGGAAGAATAGCATTTACAAGCGCCTGCGGTTGTGATAAAATAAGACCTAGGTGATACGATGGAACCTTTGGCTCATAAAATGCGACCGCGGACGCTGGACGAAGTGATCGGCCAGGCGCACCTGGTCGGGAAGAACGGCGTTATCCGCCGGATGGTCGAAAACCGGCGGCTTTCTTCCCTGATACTCTACGGCGACCCCGGCACCGGCAAGACGACGATCGCGCTCGCGGCTTGCGCCGACCTCGGGTTTCCCCGCCACACGTTTAACGCCAGCACCGACAACAAGGCGACCTTGAAAGAGATTATCGATTTCGCCCGCCTACAACCGGAAACGGTGATAATCGTCGACGAGATTCACCGGATGAAAAAAGACATCCAGGATTATCTTTTGCCGTTTGTCGAGCGGGGCGATTTGATTTTGATCGGGATCACGACCGTTAACCCGTATCATTCGGTGAACCCGGCGATCCGCTCGCGAACTTTGATTTACAAACTGCGCGAGTTGACCGAAGAAGATTTGCGCGTCGCTTTCAACCGCGCGCTTGCGAATCTCGATAAAGAACTAAAGTTTTCGCCCGACGCCGAGAATTATCTTATCGGCATGGCGGGCGGCGAGATCCGTTCGCTAATCAACATGGTCGAGGCCGCGGCCTTTGCTTCGCGCGCGGGCGAGGAAATCACTCTCGATCTCGCAAAATCAATCGTCCTCCGTCCCGCCGTCCATATCGATAAAAGCGACGATAATTACTACGATACTCTAAGCGGCCTGCATAAATCAATCCGCGGCAGCGATCCCGACGCCGCGCTTCATTATCTGGCTAAGCTTCTTACCGCCGAGGATTTTCTGCCGCTTGTTCGCCGCTTGTACTGCATTTGTTATGAGGATATATCGCTCGCGAACCCGGCGATGGGGCCGAAGGTCAGAGCCGCGTGCGAGGCGGCGCTTGAGCTCGGGATGCCGGAAGCAAGACTCCCGCTTGCGAGCATCGTCGTCGACATGGCCCTCTCGCCGAAATCAAACAGCACTTATAAGGCGATTGAGACGGCGATGAAGGATATCGCGGAAGGCAGAAGCGGCCCTTTGCCTTTGCATTTAAAAAATATCGGTTCCTTCGATCCGCGGCAGACGCCGTACAAATATCCCCACGATTATCCGGGCTCCTGGGTCGACCAGCAATACCTTCCCGACGCCATCCGCGACCGGAAATACTACTTCCCCAAGGACTCGAGCAAGTACGAGGAAGCGCTCGGCGAGCGATACCGCGCGATCGAGAACGCGAAAAAGAAAAACAAACAAAACGACCGTTAAACGGTCGCTTTTTATTTGAGATGACTTTTTACCGCGTCGATATCCTTTTTCGAAACGAGCGCCGTCTGGAGCCGGCGCGCCTTGATTTGGCTTAAGTAAAAACAATCGCCTTCGGCTTGAAGAAAAGTCGCGTTTTCGTTATTGATGATTTTTTGCGAGAAAAGGCCGCTTTCGAGTTTAAAAACAAGTTTATTGGGAAAAAGGCTCAATACGATGCTCGTCGCGTACATCGCGTCGCGAACGACGTATAACACCGTGATTCCCGCTTTTTCCCCGAGTTGGATAATATACATCAACTTGTTTTCGAAATAAGAATATGTTTCCTTATCACAATCAAGCCGATTGATAATAATGAACTTTCGGCGCATGCGGAGTTCGGAACTATTCTCAATCTCGAGTTTCTTGTTATACTCGTCCATCGAGGAGACCCCGGCGCCGTTGATCGTTTTCAGTTTCGCGTCGATCTCCGCGATCACCGCCGTCAGGAACTCGTTCACGTCGCCGCCCGTTTCTGTCGGAATGAGATCGTGAAGAACAAAGAGCTCGCCTTTCCCGTCGTAAAGCTCGATTTCATAATTGAGCAGGTTTTCTTTTACAAAAAGAGCGAAAACATAGAAATTTACGAAATTCCTTATGCCGGTCTTCTCGCTGCCGATAAGAAGCAAATGTCCGTTTTGCGAGACGTCAAGCTCGCAGAGCTTGTTTTCGTAAGTTAAGCCGAGCGGCATGATAAAATTACTCCGCAGGCTGCTTTGTTTCATCAAAAGTTCCCGCATTGTGAGGATTTGCGGGTATTTGTTAACGATTTGAATCATGAGCGCGCTCCCGTCGCGGGCAAGCAAAAGATCTTCCTCGATAACGTTGTTCAGCCGTTCGAGAAGCTTCGTCGTCTCAAACTCGGAGAAAACGGTGAATTTATAAGTCGTGACTTTATACGAGACGGTTAAATCAAGATCGCGGTACTCGATATGGAGATTATTGAAAACGGAATGAATCAGGCTCCGCGTTTCGTAGGCGGTTTTTTCCTGAAAATTATAATTCATGACGTTCTGATATTCTTCCAGAATCTTAAGCGGGACCTGTTGCGCCTTCGCGAAGATATTCTTTTTCTCCGCCGGCTGTCCGCGGCGGCCGAGGTCATATTTAAAGAAACGGTTAAACCGCTTACCGAGATGCCCGACGTCTTTGACCTTCCGTCCGAAAGTTTTGAATATATCGACGATCGGCATGTCGATAATGAGCGAGACACCCAGCATCAGGATAAACGCGCCGGCGAGGACGACCCCGACCGTGCCGATTAAGTAATAGACCACGTAAAACATTACCGCTCCGAGCATCCCGCCGCCAAGATACATTTCGCTGCCGGAGTTGATGTATTGACGGTACAGGGACCATGTTTCCGCGAAATAGTTCCTGTTCCTTTGCTTGATTAAATTATGGATCGGAAAATGAGCGAAGATGAGCAAACTGAAACAAATAAACACGCAGCCGATAAAGCGCGGGTTTTTAAAGTCGAAACTCTTATGACGCAAAAGACTTAAAAAGCCGTAAAACATTAAAAAGACGATAAAAATCCAATACCAGTCGCCGAAAATAACTTTGAAAAAAACGGCTAAAAAATAGCCAATCTTCCCCAGACGGCCGAGAATCGTTATCGCGAGTATTATGCATATTACCCCGACGAGTTCGTAGTAAAACAGCGTTTCTTCCTTTTCTTTCTCGTCGGCGCTGCGCTTCTTCTCTTTACCCATCGCCTTCTACCTCTCTTTTTACCATTTTATAATAATGAGATGTAGAAAAAAGTGTGATTTTGCGTGGATGAACGGATGTTTTAAGAAAAAGAAAACTTAAGGAAATAAACCCGCTCAAAAAAACTAGCGCGGCCTAATAAGCAGTTGGCTGCGCGAACGCGCAACTCGCTAAATATTCCGGATAATATTCACAATCGTATATTTTTGATAATGAATGCGATTTTATTTTTTTAGTTATCTTATATAAACCACGGAAAAAATAATAAAAGCCAAGGAGTTTTGTAATTCCTTGGCTTTTATTTCAGTTAATTTTATCTCTTAGTTTTTTCGCGATGTAATGTTTGTTTTCGACACTTCGGGCAGAACTTCATTTGTTCTAACCGATCGGGAGTATTTTTTTTATTTTTTTCCGTTAAATAATTTTCCTCATTACATACCGTACAACGCATCAAGAATGTTACACGCATGAAAATTCCTCCTAATTATTTATACCAATTAATTATACTACAAACGCGCGCTAATTGCAAGGATTTTTCTTTTTTTATAACGCGATTAGACCTTTATTTACGGTGTTTTTCAGTTTGCGCGGGAATAATTATTGCATTGATTAGTTATTATATAGTAAAATTGTTTTAGAGAGAACATAATAAAAGGGAGGAGATTTGTTAAACGCACTGAAGATTCCGATATTGACTTTTTGGAGATTAACGGGAATGCTATCCAAAAATCGGAATCTCCATATAGTTTTTTCGCGTTGGAAGAAGAAATCAAAATAACAAAAATTGATGACTTTTCGCCGAATTGGTTTGGCATCCCGCTTACTTAGGCGAATCTAATTAAGTAAAGCAAAGGTAGTTTAATGAAGTTTTTCACTTTTGAAAGATTACTACTGTCGCGAATTATTTATTTGCGATAACGGTCAAATTATGATAAAATAAATAGGCAATAATTATTTAATAATATAAGGAGTAATGTCATATGTTCGAGGAAAAACTAGAAAAACAAGAAGAAACGCGAAAGCCGTTAAAAATGAACCGGAAGGAAAAACGCCGGCTGCGGATTATAAATCGCCTGATTGAGGGCGAGATCAACGGACCCAAAGCCGCCAAAATGCTTAAAGTCACGACCCGGCAAATCCGCAATCTCAAACGCCAGGTTCTTGAAGAAGGCGAAATCGGCGTCGTTCATAAGAACCGTTTTTATAAACCCGTTAACCGATACGAAGAGGATATGCGCAAAGAAATCGCCCATATTTACCGCGTCGAATTCCGGAAAAACAAGACTAACTTCACCGAATTCGCGCGGATAATGCAGGAACGCGGGTATAATCTCTCGCGCAGCACGATATATAATATCCTGCGGGAAAACCGGATTCGCTCGCCCCAGCGCAAGCGAAAGAAGCGAAGGAAAAAGCAAATCATCCAGGTGACAAATGTTCAGAACCAAGACCAAAAAAATTAATATCGGCAATACCGCGATCGGCGGCGGGGCTCCCGTCGCCATCCAAAGCATGACAACGACCAAAACCAAGGACACGGAAACGACCATCCGGGCGATCCGGGAACTTGAGAAAGTTGGTTGCGAGATCATCAGAGTCGCCGTGTTCGATCAAAAAGACGCCGCGGCGCTCGGGGAAATCAAAAAAAATATTTCCATCCCGCTTGTGGCTGATATCCATTTCGATTACCGACTGGCTCTCGCCGCGGTCGAGCAAGGAATCGATAAACTGCGGATTAACCCCGGCAATATCGGCGGGCTGGAGCGCGTGCGGAAAGTAACGGAGGCCTGCCGGAAAAAGAACATCCCGATCAGGATTGGGATTAATTCGGGGTCGCTCGAAAAAAACCTGCTTCCACTATACCATAAAGACCCGGCGGCGGCGCTAATAGAAAGCGCTCGGAGGAATGTCGCGATCCTCGAGTCGCTTGACTTTACCGACATCGTCCTCTCGCTTAAAGCCACCGACCCGCTTGTTACGATTGACGCTTACCGGCGGGCGGCGCGCGTTTTTCCTTATCCCCTGCATCTCGGTCTTACCGAGGCGGGATCCTTGTTCTCCGGGACGATCCGTTCTTCGGCCGCTTTGGGTATACTTCTTTCCGAAGGCATCGGCGACACGATCCGTGTCTCGCTTACCGCCGACGCCGTCGAGGAAATAAGGGTCGCGAAAGAACTCCTCGCCGCATTCGGCTTATACAAAAAGCCAACGCTTATCAGCTGCCCCACCTGCGGGAGGATTCAGTACGACATGCGGCCGATCGTGGACGAGATTGAACGCTTTCTCGACTGCTTGGGAAACCTTGACATCAAGGTCGCGATTATGGGCTGCGCCGTGAACGGTCCCGGGGAAGCTCGCGAAGCTGATATCGGCGTCGCCGGCGGAAAGGACGGCGCCCTGCTCTTTAAAAAGGGCGAAATCATCGGCCGCCTGAAAACGGTGGAAATTGTCCCCGTCCTGAAAGAAGAAATCCTTAAACTAAAAAAAGAAAAAGAGTAAAAACTACTCTTTTTTTTATGTTCAAATCGCGTTTAAATTTTCTACGCTTTCTTAATGGATACGACGTCATAACCGGCGTTCTCGACCGCGTCAATAATCACCCGGTCTTCGACGGGTTTGCTTAAGGAGAGAACGACGTTTTTATCCTTGAGGCTTACATTCGCGACGACGCCGTCAAGGCTGTTTAAAGCCCGCTCGATGCGGCGAACGCAATGCTCGCAACTCATGCCTTTTATTTTCACGACTTTTTTCATTTCATCACCTCCGGAGCTAATCTTCCTCACCCTTAACGTTATCCGCGGCCAGCATAACCTTGCTCTCGACATCTTCTATCGCCGTGACTTGTTCAAGCTGTCTTTGGATTTGTCTCGTCCTGACGCCGACTAATTTGTCGAGCTGCTCGTTGGCTTGGCTGATGCGTTTTTGCGTTTCCGCCAAAACGGAGCCAAACTTTTCGAATTCCGTTTTCACCCGGCCTAAGATCTTCCATACCTCGCCGCTGTGTTTTTGAATCGCCAGCGTCCTAAAGCCCATATGCAGGGAGTTTAGCAGCGCGGCCATAGTCGTCGGTCCGGCGATGTTTATCCGGTGTTCCCTTTGCATCCGTTCCACGACCCCTACTAGCTTAACCGCCTCGGCGTATAGCCCCTCAATCGGCAAAAACATGATTGCGAATTCGGTCGTGCGGGGAACGTCGATATATTTCCGGCTAATGTTTTTCGCTTCCTGAAGCAATACTCTTTCCAGTTCTTTCTGCGTCTGTTTGACCGCGACCGCGTCGCCGCTTTCATAGGCGTCAAGCAGACGTCGGTAATCCTCCAAGGGGAATTTCGCGTCAATCGGCAAATAAACCGGCTCGTTCTCGTTCGGACCCGGTAACTTGACCGCGAATTCGACCCGGTCGTTGCTTCCTCTCTTGGTCGCGAAATCGGTGACATATTGCTCGGGCGCGAGAATCTGTTCCAAAATATTACCGAGTTGAATCTCCCCCAACGCGCCGCGCGTCTTGACGTTGCTTAAGACTCGCTTTAAGTCGCCGACGCCGTCCGCCAGGTTCCGCATCTCGCCCAATCCTTTATACACTTCCTCCAGCCGCTCGCTTACGAGCCGGAAGGATTGGGTAATCCGGTCCTCGAGCGTTTTTTGGAGTTTCTCGTCGACCATATGGCGGATTTCGTCGAGCTTTTTCGCGTTCTCGTTTTGCAGGCGGGCGAGTGATTTCTCGACGGTGTCGCGAATGCCGTTAAGCGACGAGTCGAGGTTTTTGCGGATATTTTCGAGCTTTTGCTCGGTTTCCATCGCAAATTTAGTGTCCCTGTCCGAGCCCTGCTGGAAAAACGAGTTTATCGACTTCAACAAAAGATCGCTGTTGTCTTTTTGCGTCTGGGATATTACTTTTCCCAAGTTGTCAATCGAGTTGTTGAGCGATTCGTTAATATCAAGGCGCGTCTCTAATAAAAACTCGCGGACATTGGTTTTCGGCCGCCTAATTAACAAAACGACCAATAAAACGAGAACGGCGGCCGCCAGGCCTAAATTAATCCAAATAATGATCTCGGGCATAACCTCATCCTTTCTTTAATTCCTCGATAAAATCATGAAAGCGACCGCGCCGCAGCATGGCGATCTCTTCCCGATACGGCGGGACCTCCCGGTTTTCGGTTTTCACGTACGGCGTTTCAAGGATCTTCGGCCGATCGGAAAACCGCGGGTCGGACGCGATCCGATAAAGAGCGTCGAAGCCGATCTTGCCGTAACCGATGTTCTCATGCCGATCCTTCCGCGCCCCGCGCTCGTTTTTCGAGTCGTTAACGTGAATCACAGCCAGGCGGTCAAGACCGATCTCGCGATCGAAGAGGGCGATCGTTTCCTCATATCCGGAGACGATATCATATCCGGCGTCATGCGCGTGGCAAGTATCAAAACAAATCTTTAGCCGCGGGCTGTCTACGGCTTTGATCAGGAGCGCGAGTTCCTTGAAAGACTTCCCCGCCTCCGTCCCCTTGCCGGACATCGTCTCGACGACGAGATCAACCCCCGACTCCTCCGTTCGCTCGATAATCTCCCTCAGGGCGCGGGCGATATTATCGATTCCTTCTTCCACCGAAAGTTTTAAGCGATTCCCGGGATGAAAAACATAGTTTTTCGCGCCGATAATCCCGGCGTCGATTATCTCTGACACCATATAATCAATGGCGAACCGCCGGTGGCTCCCGTCTTCCTGGGCGAGATTAAGAATATAAGGCGCGTGGATCACCACGTCAGCAAAATCAATATTTCCCTCCGCCGCGAGCCGGCGCGCTTCGTCCGCCCGCAACCGCGAAAGCGGCTTACGGTAAGAGTTTTGCGGGGGGCCCAAATAAATCATCAGGCAATTCGCTTCATACGACATCGCCTCGCGAACCGCGCCCAGAAGCATTTCGGCGCCTTTATTTGAAACGTGGGAGCCGATCTTCATTTTCGCTTCGCCCTTTCCCGGTAAATTGCGTCGATCCTTTGCCGGCGAAGACGGCGGATATGTTTCTCGATTTCCAATTTGCGTTTTTTCCGGTACCCGGGTTTTACTTTCTTGGGAAGAGGGATTTTCCGGTGAAGTTCTTCCCCGGGTTTTGGCCGCGGCCGGAGCGACCGGGAGCTCACCTTTCTTAGCTCACCGCCTTTAAAATCCATTAACGCGCACTTAAGGCCCTTGGCCCTTAATTTTTGTAAGTAATCGATATCATCGTAATCGTATAAGGAATACGAGATCCCGGTAAAACCGGCTCTTCCCGCGCGCCCGACGCGGTGAACGAAATAATCGATCTCCGGCGGAAGCTCGTAATTTATCACGTGGCTCGCGCCGACGATATCGATTCCCCGCGCCGCGAGATCCGTCGCGACGACATACTGGAACTGCCCCGCTTTGATCCGACGCAATATTTGCTTGCGCTCGCGGGAGGTAAGCTCGCCCGTGAGTTTCCCGACGTTATAACCGGCAGACGCCATCCGCCCCGCGAGTTCGTCGGCCCGGGATTTCGTGTTTACGAATATCAAAGCCAAATAGGGGTGAAAATTCGCTAAAAGATTGTCAAGCAATTGGTCTTTATCGCGGTTTTTGACCGGAATCAAGACATGCTCGACCGAGCTCGTCGCGAATTCGCGCCCCGACAAATCAATCATCGGGATTTTCTCCAGGTATTTGTTTAAAAAGACGCGCAGTTCCTGGTTGACGGTCGCCGAGAACACAAGAATCTGGACTGTCTCGTCAACGCGGGAAAGAATCCCGTCGACGTCCGCGAGCCTGTCGGACTCGAAAATCATGTCGGCCTCGTCAAATACGACCGACTTTATCGTGTGAATTTTTAAGACATTCTCCGTGACGGCGAGATCATTGATTTTGCCGATCGTGCCGATGACGATTTTCGGCTGCGACTTTTCCAATCTCTCGATTTCGCGCTCCCGGTCGGCGCCGCCGACATAAAGCCTGACGTCGATCGGCTCCGGGGCGCGGCTCGTTATCTTTACCGTCTCCTCGTATAACTGAAACCCGAGTTCGCGGGTCGGCGTGAGTATCAGGACATCCGTTTCCGGGCCGGGTCCAAGACCATTTATCAGGGGAAAAAGGAAGGCGTGGGTTTTCCCCGTTCCGGTCTGGCTTTTGCCGATAACGGACTCGCCGGCGAGAACTTTCGGAATAATTTTCTCTTGGATCTCCGTCGGCTTTTCAAAGCCGAGTTCCCGAATCGCCTCGTTAATGAAATTTTTAAAGTTGTATTTTCTAAACAATTACTTCACCTCGCGATAGGGGATAGGCCGCGCTGACGATGCGAACGGGATAGATCGCGTTTATTTCGGCGCCAGAAAGCGAAAACGCGATTTCCAGGTAATTATCGGAATGACCGCGCGCCAAGCCGTTCTCGATCTTCTCGACGATTACGGGGAGAACGCGGCCTTCAAACCGCTTTCGGTACCGCATAGCCATTTCGCGGTTTAGTTCAAGCAGGGAATTAACCCGTTCTTTTTTCACGGACTGAGGAACTTGCGGGGAAAAAGCGGCCGCTTTCGTCCCCGGGCGCGGCGAATAAGGGAAGACATGCATCTCGCCAAAACGCATTTGTTCGATAAAAGAGCGCGCGGCGCGAAAATCGTCATCCGTCTCGCCGGGAAAACCGACCATGACGTCGGTCGTGATATTAATATCGGGAAAGAGATCCCGGATTTTATCGATTTTTGCCATATAATCGGCGGTCGCGTATTTGCGGTTCATCTTTTCCAAAATCTTATCGGTCCCGCCCTGCAAGGGGATATGAAGATGCCGGCAAAAACGGTCGCGATGCCGGGCGATGACCGAGAGATAATCGTCCGTTATCTCCGTGATCTCGATCGATGATATCCGCAGCCGGCGCAAGTCCGCGATCCCGCTAAAAATATCCTCAAGCAAATTAGCGAAACCGTATCCCTTAAGGTCGGCTCCGTAAGCCGCGGTGTTGATCCCCGTTAGGACAACTTCCTTAATTCCCGTCGCGACCAATTTTTTGATCTCCGCGATAATGTCTCCGGCCGCGCGGCTGCGGACGCGCCCGCGGGCGAAAGGAATCGCGCAATAACTGCAAAAATTATCGCACCCGTCCTGGATTTTTACAAACCCCCGGACGCGGCTTACGTAACTTCCGATCTTAAGTTCCTCGTAGGCGCGGAGATTATTGACGGGCCCGACCCCGCAATAAGCCTCTTTCTCACGTAAAAATTTTTCGACTAATTCGAACAATAAATGGCGTTCGCCGGTGCCAATAACGATATCAACGCCGGGTATCTTCGCGACCTCGCCGGGGTTGAGTTGAGAAAAACAACCCATAACGGCGATAACGGCGTCGGGATTGCGCCTGATCGCCTGGCGGATAACTTTCCGGCTTTTGGCGTCGGAGTTGGCCGTGACCGTGCAGGTATTGATGATGCATACGTCGCTTTCGTCGCGAAAATCAACGAGTTTGTAGCCGCGCTCGAGAAACCGGTTGACGACGGCGGTCGCCTCGTATTCGTTCACCTTGCATCCCAAGGCGTAATAACTTACCCGCATCTTAAAGCTCCGTTTCATACGCTAAAACGCTCATGACATAAAGCGGCGCCGTTTCCGTTCTTAATATCCGCGGGCCGAGACCGACGGCGGTAAAACCGGCCTCGTCCAAAAGCCGCGCCTCGTTGGGGGCGATGCCGCCCTCGGGGCCGATCAAAACGAGAACGGGGGAATCCTTAAGACCGGAGGCGATTTTTCTTAAGCCGCCGGCGGCGCCGACTTCCTCGTAGGCGTATATTTTTACCGGGAAATCGCGGGAGAAATCGAGAAAATCAACGAAACTAAGCGGCGGGAGAATGTTTAGGAGACGGTTTCGGCCGGACTGCTCGCAGGCTTCTTTCGCAATCGCCTCAAGCCGCGCCCGTTTCGCGGCGCTCTCGCCTTTAGCGACGCTTCTTTCCATGCGCACGGGAAGATAGGCGGCGGCGCCAAGCTCGGCGAGGCGACGCGCCGCTTCTTCATGTTTCCGGGATCGCGTAAAGCCGTGGGCGACGGTCACCTTAACCCGCATTTCCGGGTCGCCGGGAATTTCTTCGATTATCCGCGCCGCGACCGTCTTCTCCCCGAAGCCCGAGATTTCCGCAAAATACGCCTTCCCGTCGCCGGGGCAGACGATAATCCGGTCTTTAACCCTCATCCGCATCACGTTTTTTATATGATGATAATCGCCGCCGGTAATCTCAATTTCCGCGCCCGCGCGCGACGCGGTGGCGATAAAATATCTTTGCATAAAAACACCTTCTTATCTTATATTATACACCAATAGCTCCCAAATTAAAAGAAAATTGCGTCCGACGGACGCGTTTTAAAAAAAGGTATCGCCAAGACGACGCCTTTGTTAGTTTGCGCTTTTCGTTTCCCGGCGAAAGATAACCGTGGAGACGATGAGGATCATAATCGCCCAGAAGATGACCGCGACAAGCGCGAGCCAAGCCTTGATTTCCTGATTCTTAACGAAAATCAAAACGGCGAGCACGGCGATATCGAAGGGAAAGGTTGCGGCGGAGGTTGCCGCGTGAATTTTTCGCCAAATTCGTCGCGAGGCGACCGTCTGCGTCCAGATGCCGTAATGCCGCTTTCTTTTTATGAAAAAAACCGATAGCGAGTATTGAAGAAACAAGGCGAGGACGAATCCGCATACATATGTTCCAAACATAGTAGGACCTCTTTTCCCCGAATAATCTATCGATATTATACCATTGTCGCGCGGGAAATACAATAACGAAAAAAACACCGGCGAGGCCGGTGTTATTCGCGCCGATTACGAAAAGAATTTTTTGATTTTCTCGAAAAACGACGCGGGTTTTTCGTTTGTTTTACTCAAGCGGTTAAAGAGTTCCTTCTGCTCGGCCGAAAGGTGCGTCGGCGTCACAACTTTTACGAGCACGTATTGATTCCCCGTCGTCCCCGCGCGGGAACTCGTAATCCCCTTGCGGCTCAATTTGAATTTCGTCCCCGTTTGCGTTCCCCCGGGAATCTTAAGTTTAACGGGACCGGTCAGGGTCGGGACGGATACCGTGGCGCCGAGGGCGGCCTGACTAAAGGTGATTGGCATTTCCATATAAATATCAAGCCCGTCGCGTACGAATATCTCGTGCGGCTGAACGGAAATATTGATATACAAGTCGCCGGGAGTTCCGCCTTTCGCGCCCGCCTCTCCGTAACCGGAAAGTTTAAGACCCTGGCCGTCGTCAATGCCGGCCGGGATCTTAACCTTGACCCGCGCCGTTTTCCGGACGCGGCCCTCGCCGCCGCAGGTCTTGCATTTGTTTTTGATTATCTCGCCGCTTCCCCGGCAATTCGAGCAAGCGGTTTCCGTCTGTATTCGGCCGAAAAGAGAGTTTTGTTCGTGAATTACGCGGCCGCGGCCGTGACATTTCGGGCAGATTTCGATGTCGGAACGCGATTCCGCGCCCAAGCCGCTGCATTCGGCGCATGTCTCGTATTTATTGATCGCCAATTCTTTTTCCACCCCGAAAGCCGCTTCCTCGAAACTAATCGTAATCGAGGTGCGCAAATCGGCGCCCCTGGTTTTTCCCGAGGGCCGGGAACCGCGGCGCGAGCCGCCGAAAATCGACGATAAAATATCATCGAAACCCCCGAAACCGCCGAAGCCGCCGAAATTAAAGCCCTCGAAACCGCTCCCGAAGCCGGAACCGAACCCGGGACCCTCATGACCGAAGCGGTCGTATTGGTCGCGTTTTGCCGGATCGCTTAGGACTTCGTACGCTTCCTGGATTTCTTTAAATTTCGTCTCGGCGTCGGGTTCTTTACTGACGTCGGGATGATATTTTTTCGCAAGCGTCCGGTAGGCTTTCTTGATGTCGTCTTCCGACGCGTCGCGCGTTACCCCTAATACTTCATAATAATCTCTTTTGGCCATATTTCACTCTTTCTCAGGAAGCGAGTATTACTCGTCAACGATTTCGGCATCAACGACATCATCTTCCGCTTTGGTATTGGATTTATCGCCTTGATTTTGCTGGGCCTGGGTTTTTTGATAAGCCTTGACGGCGATGTTTTGGCTCGCCTTAAGCAAATCGTCTTTCAGGCTTCTGATCCGGTCCAAGTCGCCGCCTTTCAACGCTTCTTCCAAGGCGCCGACTTTCGCCTCGATATCTTTTTTCTCGTCATCCGTTACTTCGGCGCCGAGATCGCTTATCGCTTTCCGCACGGAATAGATCGCCTGTTCGCTTTCATTCCGCAATTCCGCCTCCTCGCGGCGGCGCTTGTCGGCCTCGGCGTTTTCCTCGGCTTCCTTAATCATCCGCTGAATATCCTCTTCGGAAAGGCCTGAGCCGCTTTGGATCGTGATTGACTGGCTCTTGCCGGTCCCGAGGTCCTTGGCGCTGACGCTGACGATGCCGTTGGCGTCGATATCGAAGGTAACCTCAATCTGCGGAACGCCGCGCGGCGCCGGCGGGATATTGGTCAATTGGAAACGACCCAGCGTTTTATTGTCGGCGGCGATCGGCCGTTCGCCCTGGAGAACGTGGATATCGACGGCCGGTTGGTTGTCGGCCGCGGTCGAGAAAATCTGCGATTTCGACGTCGGGATCGTCGTGTTCCGCTCGATCAGCCTGGTGAAGACGCCTCCCAGCGTCTCGATTCCGAGCGAGAGCGGCGTAACGTCTAGCAACAATACATCTTTAACCTCGCCGCCCAAAACGCCGGCTTGGATGGCCGCGCCCATGGCGACGACCTCGTCGGGATTAATTCCCTTGTTCGGCTCTTTGCCGAGCTCGCGTTTAACGGCTTCCTGCACCGCGGGGATTCTGATCGAGCCGCCGACAAGCAAGACCTGGTCGATATCGCGGGCCGTCATCTTCGCGTCGCTTAACGCCCTGCGCAACGGCTCGAGCGTTTTCTCGACGAGATGCGCCGTGAGTTCTTCGAATTTCGCCCGCGTCAGGGACATCGTAAGATGCAACGGTCCGGCGGGACCGACCGATATGAACGGCAGGTTAATATCCGTTTTCAGGACGCCGCTAAGTTCCTTCTTCGCTTTTTCCGCCGCGTCCTTCAGGCGTTGCATGGCCATCTTATCCTTGCTTAAGTCGACGCCGTTTTCCCGACGGAATTCCTCGACCATATAATCCATCACTACATGGTCGAAATCATCGCCGCCGAGACGGT
>Ga0172377_10001436_pt1 | contig 24017 bp, 22 predicted proteins | sample Pumphouse3metaG_FD_119749 | JGI IMG/M metagenome (GOLD analysis project Ga0172377, IMG submission 119749) | Leachate microbial communities from a municipal landfill in Southern Ontario, Canada - Pumphouse #3 metaG | ecosystem: Engineered > Solid waste > Landfill > Unclassified | place: Canada... | reverse complement strand
TGGCGGAGAGAGAGGGATTCGAACCCCCGGTATGAGTAAACTCACACAAAGCATTTCGAGTGCTCCCCTTTCGACCACTCAGGCATCTCTCCAATAGCTATTATATATGAATATAGACAGAAATCCTAAACCTCGTCTAATGGTATATACTCTCCAAAACTCATCTTTTCTATTCTCCCCTGCTTCTTAATGTCCTTATACAGAACATACTCTTGTAGAAGTAAAAACAAAGGTAACCTATCCTTCTCATCCAAAAGCATAATTAATGTATTAGGAAACCTTAGCCTAGTATTAACAATTAAGAAGTTTTGCTCCTTTCTCTTTGAAAAGTAGAAGCTGTCTAACATAAACCACTCATAAAGCTTATCATTAAAATCCACTCCTCTAGCTGTTACCTTATGCTTTACCATTAGAGGCTTTGTTGAAAAAACTACATAGATGAAGAAAAGAAGTGAGATTAATGCAGCCATTAGGAAATATTTACCTAAGATGGCTAAGAAAAGGATTAAAACGAGAGATATTGCAATAACTATGATAAAAGATTTGTCATCAAAGGAGTACTCATACCTATCAGGAGTCTCCCACTCAAAAAGCTTAATGTTTTGTATAACTTTTTTAGGCTGGGTAACATCGTCCTCTAATTCCACCTCCATATCGATTACAGCCTTCCTCTTACTCTCCTTCTGACCTTGTATAGCGCTCTTTTTCATGTTCTCAAGCTCTTCTTCTTTCTTTTTAAGAGACATCTCTCCTGTAATGATCTTGGCAATCTTCTCTAAATCACTATCTGTTTCTTTTCTATTTTCGTTCTCTTTCATACTTACATCATATAACAAAAAATGTAACAAGCACAATAAGGAGTACACCTAAACCGTAATAAATATTTAAAATATGTAGGAAATTCAATGTAAAGACAGTAATTATCCCTAAGGTTATCAGGGTTCCTAATTTGAGTGATGTATAAAAAAGTTCTTTTGTTAAAGGCTTTCTTAAGAAGAACTTATTAATAAGAACAAAAAATATAGACACCAAGTTTAATAGTACTACAGATGAGAAAAAGATTAGAACAATAACATTCTCCCAATTAATTACCCCACTGTCGGTATACGGTAAAAAAGTTGGGGCATGAAGTAAGTAATACAAAATAATTGCAGATAGAAAGACTAAAATGCCCTGCCCTAAAAGTATTTTCATAACTTTCTTAATATAGGATTAAGGTTGTTTCTCAATTTACTTTATCCTCTTTCTATTAATTTATTTTTTCAAATATATGAATATTCTAATTATAGAGGAAAGTAAAACAATATCCCAATTAGTTAAAAAGTCTTTGGAAGCTCAAGGTTTTGATATCACGATAGATAGTAAAAATTTCTACAATAAAACTTTCGTGAAGAAAAAGGTCTTCGATGTAGTAATAATTAATACTAATCTACCAGGGAGATATACGCTCGATATCTTAATAAGTGTTAGGAAGGTTGACAAGGAAATAAAGATATTAGGATTATGTAGCCATGGAGGTTGGAAAGACAAGGTTAGTTTTCTAAAAAATGGTGGAGACGACGTAGTCTCCTACCCTTTTCCTATACAGGAGTTAGTGGAAAGGATTAACTCTTTACAGAGGAGGCCCAAGTCATATATAGATGGTAGTCTATATATAGGAGAATACTGCTTAGATAAGGATAATTTCTCAATTAAGGATAAGGAGAAGGATATAAAACTTAGAAAGAAGGAATTTGAACTACTAGAGTATTTGGTTAGGCATAAAGATAGGATAGTAAGTAGGTGTGAGTTACTTGATCATGTATGGGATTATAGAGAGTATATAGGTTCAAATACAATAGATGTACATATAAAAAGGTTACGAGATAAGCTCGACCATAAGGACATTATAAGAACTATACATGGTAGAGGTTATAAAGTGATGGAATATAAACCTAGATCATCATTGGCATAACTAGGTGTATAAAGTTTTCGTCATCTTTTACTTTAAAAACACCTGGCTTAATAGCTTCTGAGCACTCAAACAGAATTTCTTCTGATTGTAAGTGGTTTAATACATCTGTTAAAAGCCTCGAGCTAAATGCAATCTCTATATTCTCTCCTTCCATCTCACCAGAGAAGGTGCTTTGATTACTACCAACATCTGATTGGGAGGCAGACATTGTGATAGTACCTTCTTTACTATCTATCTGAATAATAATTTTATTACCCAAGACTGATCTAGCTATAATATTGGTAACTTTAAGGGAATCCAAAAAGTCAGATCTTTTAATTTCACATTTTGTGTTAAATCCCGTAGGTATAATTGGCCTATACTCTGGGAACTCCCCATCTATTAACCTAGAAGTTAAATCGACATCCCCTACTCTAAACAGTATTTGGTTCCTATCCTTAATCAAGTACAGCTCAACTGCGGAGGCCTCATCTGATATTTCAGACATAATATATGCTAACTCCTGCATAGCCTTTACAGGAATCAGTAGTGATTTACTCTCTTGAGTATCACTTTCTAACTCAATAATCTGCCTAGACAGCCTTAGACCATCTGTGCCGACAAAGTTAACTTTAGATCCATCTATTTCCATTAACATTCCCGCAAGAACGGGTTTTATATTATCCGTAGCTGCTGCGAATGCAACCCTATTAACAGCTTTGATTAAATCCTCCTGACTAATCTTAAGCAAAGGTTTCTCTTTATCTATTGTTGGAATTTCTGGATAATCCTCTGTTCCAATGGTATTAAACTCTGCATTATTATTGGGTGAGCTAACCTTAAAGGTCTGCTTATCAAGTTCTACATCTACTTTCTCATTAGGAATAGAGTTAATAAACTCTGCTAATTGCTTAGCAGGCACTGTGATCTTTCCTTCTGATTGGATATCTGCACCTATCCATGTACTAATACCTATTTCAAGATCGGTTGCAGTAATTAAGATCTTCCCCTTACTTGCCTCAAATTTAACATTGTTTAATATAGGTAATCCTGGTTTGCTACTAACAATTCTACTAACAATGTTTAAATACTTAGCAAAGGTATCTTGATTACATGAGAATTTCATAGTTATCTTCTATAGATATTAAATACAGGCAGTTCTAACTTCTCCATTATATGACAATTATCAATTGGTTTGTAGGGGTGTTTTCTTTTTCTTTTCCTTTGTTCATTAATAGTTTTTATTTTATATAAAGATAGTAGTAATAATAATAAGGGGTATGGATATGTTGATATCTTAGAAATGAGCATATCTAAATCTTTTCTAATACGACATTTCTCTATAATTTTAGTCTGTGGATACTAAATATTAAAGTTACACTTTAACCCTTTAGGAAATCTTTCCCTCAAAACATTTCTCAATGTGGATTGTTTTTGTGAATAAGAAAGGATAAGTCGCTTGTGGTTGTGGATACTCTTTTCATTAAAAACATTGTCATAAAAGGAGAAGGTTTCAATATACTATTAAATCATTGTGAATAACTACAGAGTTATCAGAAATTGTCAGGAAGATGTTCACATACTTATCCACAGACTACTGACAGAGGTATCTCTTACAAGTTTCAACCTTTTCTTTAAATCTGCTATCTTCGTCCATCATCTTTTCTATCTTTTCACATGCATGTAATACAGTAGTATGATCCTTCCTATTTACCTCTCTTGCGACCTTCTCTAGAGGCAATTCAAGCTCCTTTCGAAGAATATACATGACTACCTGCCTAGAGAGGGCGACATATGCCGTCCTTCTATTACCTTTAATCTCAGAGACCTTAACTTCAAATACATCCGATACTGTTTCTATGACTTTTTTAGGGGTAATTTTCTTTCTCTTACTATCAATATCCACCTGTAAAATTTTTGCAGCTTCCTCAAAAGACGGTAAATCACCCAGCCTCGCAAGAGAAGTTATCTTATTTAAAGCTCCCTCTAACTCTCTTACATTACTCTCAATGTTCTTAGCTATTAAATCTAAGTATTCATTTGGAATATCAATATGCTTGTCCTCGATAACCTGCTGTAATATAGCCATACGAGTCTCATAATCAGGCACGCCTATATCTGCAACCATACCTCCAGAAAACCTAGATCTAAGCCTATCTGTTAGATTTCTCATCTCACTTGGAGGTCTGTCTGCTGCAAGCACAATCTGTTTATTAGATTGGTAAAGCGTGTTAAAAGTGTGGAAAAGAGCCTCTTGAGTTTTAGGATACGATTCTACAAATTGAATATCATCAAGTATTAAAAGGTCAACCTTCCTATATTTTTCTCTAAAATTCTGTTCCCTTTTAGACCTAATACTAGTGATCATTTCATTAAGGAATTGCTCTATAGAAACATAGACGACTTCCTTTTTTGGATCATTTTTAATTACTTCATTACCCATAGCTTGCATAAGATGAGTCTTACCTACCCCAGTACTCCCATAGAAGAAAACTGGATTGTACAACGTACCTAACTCTTCTACTGAGGCCCGAGCAACTGCTTCAGCCAATCTGTTATGTGAGCCTATTACAAAATTATCAAAAGTATATTTAGGATTAAGTTGAGCCTTCTCAATGGCCTTTTGGCGTAAAATCCTCTGATTCTCTAGATCAGTGAACAGAGTTTTCGATTCTGGAGCATTACCCTCAGTCCCTTCGTAATACTCATATTTAGCTTTTTTACTTCTTTCCTTATCTCTTGTATTAATATTAATCATAAAATTCATACCGGTAGCTTTCTGCAGAGAATCCTTTAAAACTTGTATGTAGTCTTTAACTATTGCATGCTTTTGTATGTCACTATCACAAGTGAATTCTACAACCCCATTAGAGATATTCTCGATATAAGCATTATTAAACCAAGTTTTAAACCCTCTGTCAGGTATTCTTAACTTTAAGATTTCTTTTACAGCTTTCCAGGTATCATCTGCATCAAAGTTTTCTTCAGAAGAAATACTACTATTATTAGAAATATCAGGTCTAGGTAAATCTTTTTTATAATTTTCAATATCGACTTTGTTCATAAAAGTTGTATTACATAAAAATCTTACTATCTTGGGGCAGTCGATAGTCGGTTGGGACTACTCTCACATTATATACACATTTTTCGTCATGTGGATAGTTCTTTAGCTAGAAGTATAGAAAGCTCTTAACTAAAGGATTAGTAGAACTGAAAAATCAAGGTAGTTTTAAAACTATCTTATATTTGCCTAAATTAACTTATTTATATATAATTAGGCCGTATGAAAAGAACGTACCAACCAAAAAACTTAAAAAGACTTAGAAAATTTGGCTTTAGAGCTAGGAATAAAACTAAGGACGGAAAGAGAGTTCTCAGTCGAAGAAGGAAGAAGGGTAGAGAGGCCCTTTCAGCAACTGAAGAGTACAAGAAATTAAGGAAAAAACCTAAAGCACACAAGAGATAGTATATAATAGGATATGCTACAGAAACGATATAGGTTACCACCCAAACTTTTTAAATATATATATGAGAAAGGCGATAAATACCGAGATGAATACGGTATGTTGATTGCAGTTCCCTACTCTACTGAAATTACACCTAAATTTGGGTTTGTAGTCAGTAAAAAGATAGGTAATGCACCACAAAGACATAGAATGACTAGACTTCTTAGGGTAGTGGTAAAAGAATCGGTAGAAGAAATGAGGTTAAATGATAATGGGTACATATATGAATATATAGCCTTTAAGTTTTGTAATGATTTCCATGCCCTGAAAGAATCCTTTCAGAAGCTATTAAAGAAATCTATGAAGAATGAAAAAAATAGTGCTTTGGACAATTAGGATATATCAAAAAACAGTATCTTTAGATCATGGACTGCTAGGCAAGATGTTTCCTAACCTAAGAGGTTGTAAGTTTACACCTACATGTTCAGAATATACGTATGAATCTGTAGAGAAGTATGGAATTTTCAAAGGCTCTATCATGGGGATTAAAAGATTAGGTAGATGTAACCCTTGGGCTCAAGCAGGACAATATGATCCTGTACCCTAATTTCTGCAAAAAAAATTAATTTAAGGTATAATCCTAGAGTTCCCTTTGAAAAAACTATGATTGGAGACATTCTTAAAACAATTTTAACGTACCCGATACTCAACCTAATGGTTGCTTTGTATCACATTCTTTTTAACAATTTAGGATTAGCGATTATTGCAATAGCTGTTATCTCTAGACTTGCCTTAATTCCCCTTACTAAGACTCAGACAGAGATGACTAAAAAAATGGCAACTCTTAAACCTGAGCTTGATAAATTGCAAAAGAAGTATGCTAATAACAAAGAGAAGTTAAGTCAAGAACAGATGAAGTTGTATAAAAAGGTGGGATATAATCCTTTAGGCTGTCTTGGGACATTAATTCCACAACTTATTATCCTCTCAGTGCTTATAGGCGTAGTCCGAGCTATTACTAACAACAATACAGAAGGTATATATGATTTTATTCTTAATTGGGTAAGTAATGGAACTGGAGAATTTGTCATTAATCCAAGCTTCTTAGGATTAGATCTTACACAGACATATAATGTTCTTTCTGGGGAGTTTGGCAAGTTTTCTACACAGGCCATACCGTATCTTATCCTTGCTTTAATAGTAGGAGTAACACAACTTATTACTACAAAACTAACTACAATTTTACAAAACCCTACGGCTGTACAGGGCAAGAAGAAAAAGACGAAAAAATCTGATGGACCTGATATGGAAGGGATGCAAGAGAGTATGACTAACTCTATGATGTATATGTTTCCTCTTATGACCATCTTTATTACAATCAGTGCACCTGCGGCTTTAGGTATCTATTGGATAGTCCAATCTTTTATGTTGATTGCGCAGTACTTTATTCTTGATTTTAACCAGAGTAAGAAGGGAGTACAAAACCTTTTTACTCAATTTAAGAGTAAATTTGCCAAAAAATAAAATAAATATATTAAAAATATGAAAAAGGAAGATTTGTCAAAAATTGTGGATGGGGAAATAGGGAAATTTATTTCTCTTTCTGGAGTAGATGCAACCTATGATTTAAATATAGAGGAGATAGATGGAGTTACAGAAGTAAACGTCTCTTTTGAGGGGGAGAATTTAGGATATATGATTGGTAATCAGGGAAGGCATTTGGACTCTCTACAGTATATTTTACAACTAATCATCAGAAGAGAGGTTGGAGAAGAAGATTTTGATTTTAGATTAACATTGGATGTCTCAGGGTATAGGGAAGAAAGAGACTCTAAGATAGGAGAGATTGCTTTGCAAAAAGCCGATGAAGCAAGAATACTAGGGGAGCCAGTAGATCTACCAGCAATGAAGCCCTATGATAGAAGAGTTGTACATATGGTTTTACAAAAGTTTGATGATCTTAAAACAGAAAGTTTCGGAGAGGGTCGAGATAGGCACGTAAGAATAGTCCCGGACTCAGAAGAAGACCTAGGCTTAATGGATTCTACGCTAACAGATTCCGAAGAAATCGAAGGTGGAGAAGAGTAGAATTTCTGTTACAATGTAGTGTGAAAATTTCTCAACTGTTTAAAAAGTATTGGAATTTCATAATTTCCACTCTAATTGCTTCATTATTAATACCATTACTATCTGAAAGTTGGGAAAAAGTTTTAGCAATACTCTCAATACTATTAATATGGAATATCTTGGGCTTCCTATTTAAAGACTTCCTTAAATCCTCCCTGCTTATACTCTTCTTAATCCTTCCCTTTAATATCACATACCAATTACCCTACTCTTTTTTAGGGATACAGCTAGCTGAGCCTTTTGTAGATGGGGTAATAGTGAATTACCTTGTCCCTACCCTCTCGATATTAGACATTGGGATCCTCCTCCTCTTACTACCGTTAATATTTAGAGGTCTTATAGATCTGAAATGGAAAGGCTTTTCCTTTTTGAGAGCGTTCTCTCTTTTTGCAATATATTTAATAGTTCAGAGCATATCTAAGGGCTCTTTCTTAAGTCTGTCGAACTCTTTTAGATTACTCCTCTATGTCTTTACCTTTTATAATTTATTTAAAAGTATAAGGAACATTATTAATCAGAAGATTTTAACCTCTCTACTAATCGGGTCGATTTTATTAGTTCTTTTTCAAGGGGTTGTGGCGTTGCTACAGTTTAGTGGTGGCACATCTCTAGGTTTGTCATTGTTAGGAGAGTCTCAAGTAGTTAGTGGTATGAAAGGTTCTAGTTTTCTTACACTGAACAATCAACTTTTTTTGAGGGGCTACGGTACTTTCCCTCATCCTAATGTCTTTGGTGGTTGGTTAATCTTCAATATTTTTCTGGGATGGTTTCTATTTGACAACATGAATAGAAAAAGAGATTACTCTGTTTTACTAATGTTTCTTTCCTCTCTTATCTTAATCTTAACATTCTCAAGAATCTCGTTTCTAGTTTGTGGAGTTATATGGGTGCCCTTTATCATTAAAACCTTTGTAAACGCAAAAAGGATTAAGAATTTTGCATTTGTAGGATTAATATCTGAAAGATTAACAAACCTTTTTACAGGAGGAGATAGTGGTTGGAGTGATAGGGTTAAATTATTAAAGTCTTCGTTCCAAATTATTAGAGATAATTTGTTAATGGGAGTTGGTTTAGGTAATTTTGTAAAGAGTATGGGTGGTAATGTTCCAAGGGGTAGTAATGGTATATTGCTTTTACAACCAGTTCATAACATCTTTTTATTATTAATATCTGAAATTGGCTTGATAGGGTTCAGTTTGTTTGGTACTCTACTCTATTTCTTTTTCAAAGATAAGAAATGGGATTTGAGATTTATAATGTGTTTAGTATCAATCCTTATTATTGGTATGTTTGATCATTATATGGTTAGTTTGCCTCAGGGATTAGTTATATTGCTACTACTATTAATAAGCTATCATTGAGCATATTATTTTATTTTTAACATACTATGAGAATATTAGTTACTGGATCTGCAGGACACGTTGGGTCGAAATTAGCAGTAAATCTTTATAACAAGGGATACGAAGTAACAGGTGCAGACATGAGCAAACCCATTGATATGTCCTTTCAACAAATAGTTGCAGATTTGTCTCGGTGGGACGAAGTTAAGGACTTAGGTGTGTATGACGTAATCTATCATATAGCAGGTCATAGTGCAGGAGATTTAAGCATTATCAATTATGAGGATGATATAAGGGGGAATATTCTTACAACAGCAAACATTATTAAATTAGCTCAACTTACAGGAACTCGACAGATCATTTACACAAGCAGTATGGCAGTGTATGGAGATCAACCTACTTATCCTGTTAGAGAGGATGCTACTCCAATGCCAAGGGTTTATTATGGAGCTAATAAGTTAGCTTCGGAATACTATCTTAAAATTGCAAGTACTGAAAACTTAAACACATGTTCCTTACGGTTATTCAATACATATGGTCCAGGTCAGGATATTAATAATCTGAATCAGGGCATGGTAAGTATCTTTTTGGGGGAGTTAATAGAGAAAAAGCATTTCGAGATGAGGGGTAGTCCAGATAGATTCCGCGACTTTCTATATATAGATGATGCAGTTGATGGTTTAGTAAGTTGTCTAGGAAATAATGGGATAAATGGAGAGGTAATCAATTTGGCTAGTGGTACTAAGAGCACCCTCGGCGAGTTATTAGAGTTAATTCGGTCTAAGTTGCCTTTCGAAACAACAGTTTCATATACTGCCCCCTCAGATTTTGATCTTAGTGGTATGCATGGGGACATAGAGAAAGCAAAAAGGCTTTTAAATTTTAATCCAAAGGTAGGGCTAAGCGAAGGCTTGGATAAGATGGTGAAATGGGCTTTGGGAGAAAAGAAGTAGCGATATTCTGTAGTTGATATATAGAAAGTTGTTGGAATATAGGGGGCATTTCCTACTTCAAATAGGTTCTACTCTTTTTGAATTCTAAAAGGGAGCTTAAGAAGTGGGAGATTTTTTACTGTTATTGAGCAGAACTTCTTGACGCACAATCCGGACAATCAATTTGGCTGATAAGTGCATTGTGCTATAGTATAATACACTTATGCGTGAATTGACGGCATACAAGTTACATTTTCTAAAGGGGACAGAGGCGTTTGTTCTAAAGGAACTCTTGGAGAAATATCCAGAGATAGAGATAAAGACTGAGAATAATGAGGAGATACTCTTTAAAAGTAAGGAAGAAGACATTAATACGTTTAGAAATTTGTATTCTCCTGTACAAATCGAAGATGGAAAGGGGCGACAGCTTAATCTTTCTAGGAGAGAGTGGAGGAGCACTTATGTGCCTGCTGGTATTAATCCTTCCTTAGCATACATCCTTTGTATGATAGCTGAGCTGAAAGAACAAGACATAGTATATGATCCTTTCTGCGGGGCTAGTGTAATACCAATTACAGCATTGAAATACTTCAATGTTAAAAGAGTAATATGTTCAGATATTAGCAGTAAGGCTATTGAGAAAAGTAGGTTTAATTTCCAGAAAGCAGAGATAAAGGAGAATAGATACAAACTTTTTAAAAGTGACATCAAAGATGTGACTTTAAATAAGAAAAATATAGACAAGATAGTTAGCAATCTTCCTTTTGGTATTAGGGTTGGTAATCATGATAAGAATGTCTCCTCATATATGAATCTTGAGAAATTAGCGCAAAAACTTCTTAGGACAAAAGGGAGGTTAGTACTCTTAACGCAGGAGAAGAAGCTGCTAAGAGAAGTTTTTAAGAAAGAAAGTTGGAAAGTAAAGAGTGTTCTAAGAGCAAATGAGGGAGGCTTGTTACCAGAGGTTTTTGTAATAGAGAGGGCAAATAAAAAATAGCAAAACATTAAATATGCAACCGTAAGTTTACACTAAACAACCGCAAGTTGGTGGTTGCAACTGTTTAAGGTACAATATAATAGGTTGTTAAATTAAAAATCTTTTGCTATGAGCTTTCGTAAAAATTTAGAGTATTTGAGAAAGGAAAAGAATTTCTCGCAAGAGGAGTTAGCATTTAAACTTGGCGTTTCTAGGCAGGCAGTGTCAAAATGGGAGTCAGGGGGTGCTTATCCAGAGACGGATAAGATGATATCTATGTGCAAAATATTTGATTGTACTTTAGATGAACTAATGAAAGAAGACATCATCGAATTAAAGAAAAACGCTAAACGAAGCTACACTTTTAATGATTTAGTTGATGAAGTTACGGAGATATTAAAAAGGACGTTTCATATGTTAGATAATATGAATCTTAGATCAGGGCTTAGATTCCTATTTGAAATGTTTCTCCTGTTTCTATTTATCTTATTACTAAAGATACCTTTTGATTACCTGTTTAAATTAGGTAATGGGGTACTTATAAATATCCCATGGGGTATAGCACCATTATTTGTCTCAATATGGCATCTTATTGCACAGGTTGTATATATAGTGGTTGCTGTTGTTTCGTTTGTGTATATATATAAGATTAGATTTTTAGACAAGTTTGAAGAAGCACAGAGAATAGATAGCAAAGTAAATACGAAAAATGAGGGGATTTCTGTTAAACAGGAGATTAAGCAAGATGAGAACAGGAAGGTTGAGATAAGGAGACATGACTTCGGTATATTCGCTTATTTAGGGAGGATAGCTTTGTTCTTTATTAAATCCTTTGTACTTTTTATCTCTTTGCCAATTATCTTTTTACTTTTTTGTACAGTAACAGGAGTAGTAGTTGGAACAGTGTTGATGTTTAATGGAGTGTTTTTTGTAGGTGTCGTTATCTGTCTTCTATCAGTTATTCCCTTTACTGTAGGATTACTTAACATAGTTTACAATTTCATTGTTAATCATAGGAGTAATTGGCAGAAGCTGTTCATAGTTTTCATTTCTTCGATAGTTGGATTTGGAGTAGGAGCAGGAATATCTGTATTTGAGTTTAGTAAAATGACAGTATCCTCCGAGGCTCCTATAAATGTAGAGAGTTCAGTTAAGGTGGAAACATTTGAGATGGAAGAAAATATGGTTCTGTCTAATCTTGCCTATGATTATATAGTAGATGACACTTTAGGGGGGTTGGTTAAGGTTGAGGCTATATATTACGATGTGTTTACAGAGGATGTTGTTATAGAGAAAGATGAAAGTTCAGGTTATATATATATTTATACCGAGATGAAGCAGAACGTTAACTTAGGGGAGTTATATAATATCTTAATAAAAGATTTAAAGGACAGGAGATTGTCTAACTATACCGCTTTAGGACAGTTTAAGTTTAAGGTGTATGCAAGTGAAGAGAACATAAGTAAGCTACAAACGAATCTTAGGAATCAGATCGAGATTAACATTTCTCCACCTTTGGTTAATGAGAATGATAGTATAGATGGGGTTGAGGAAGGAGTAAATTAAAAGTCTATATAAAGAGTTTTGTAGCGTATGGCGGAGAGGACAGGATTCGAACCTGCGGTACAGTTTGAGCCGTACGAACGCTTTCCAAGCGTTTCCTTTCGACCACTCAGGCACCTCTCCAACAAAATGGCGTACCTGGCCGGACTCGAACCGACAACCTACTGCTTAGAAGGCAGTTGCTCTATCCATTGAGCTACAGGTACACAGCAGAGACATTTTATCAGGAAATCAACACTTTTTGAAGACCACTACTCACTCTCCCTCTTAACCTCTTCAATCTTTATATTAATCCTTCCCTGCTTAGTAGGAAAATGCCTAAGCTTTTTAGGGAAACTCTCAGGAGTAAAAACAACGACAGGATCCCTATCTGCGGTAAAAGATAAACTCTTTAAATACTCGTTCCCCTCCTCCCACTTCATCCCTTTTAGGTCTTTTATCAGATCCTCCTTCTCAACAGAGGGCTGTACAGAGCTAGAAGCAGTCAACGTAATATTTACAGTTCCACCCTTTTCACTCACCTCCAAATCCTTCTTTATGTCTCCCTTCAAAGCCAAAACCAAACCCTCACTACTCTCAAAAAGATTCTGATTAATAGCTGCCTCTGTAAGTAGAGCATTAAGACCCTTATCAACACCTTCGGTATAGTAATAGGTGGCAGAAGACTCTACCTCTAGGGAGATGTCAGAAGAAGCAGCCTCTGTACCAATAGGAGCAGAACTCTTTACACTGCCTTCTTTGACCTTGCTCTTAATTGTACTCTCTATTATCTTCCAACCACTCCCAATATCTTTCAAAGAGCTCTCTGCCTCTTGAGCAGCTATTTCTGTTAACTCCTTTACCTTACTATCAACATCCTGTTTAGAAATGATCGTGTACTCCTTCTTTGAACCGCCCACAAAAGGCGAGGAATTCAAACCATAAACCACATCCTTACCATAACCAGTAACGATAAAGCGATTCCCTGCTGAAAGATTATACTCTTCTCCAACCTCTGTAGCTTCGACACCTACATTACCATAGTTATTACAAGTAACAGTTACATTACCTGTTAATGTAAAATTCTTACCACCTATTTCACTTACTATCTGCTGACCCTCTGTCAAATTGATTGGCTCGTTTGCATCTGTACACCCACCAGAAACGATATAGGTAATAGTGACACTACCAGTTGCCTTATCTCCCTTAAAAGCTGTACCAGTAGCCTTCGCACTATCCGAAGCACTCTTAGTAACAGATTCCGTTTTTATAGGGATCTCATTCTTTTCGAAATCAATCTCATTTATATTCTCATTCCCTGCAAATATTTTTTCTATCTCTACAGGCTTAGATTCTATGAATATAGTTGCTCTTATATAAGGGGCGAATTTGTAGTAAATAAAAGCTACTAGAAAAAAAACAATTACTAAAGGAATTAAAATCTTTGGGAGTAATTTAACTATCTTCTTTTGAGTGTCTAAGCCTATCCCTCCCTTCTTTTTTCCTAAATTCTTAAAGAATCCAGCTATACTTGAAAAGAGAGGAATCTCTTTCCCGCTTGGTTTGTGAGCACCTGGCACACTTTTGAAATCAACCTTAGTAAAATCCTCTTGATTAGGGGCACTGCTACTAACCTCCTTTGATTCAATATCCTGGTCAATTACTATTCCTCCATGCTCTCTCCCCTCACCTTTCAAGTTCTGAAGGCTATCCCTTTCCTCTCTGTTCTTAGTAAGAACGGAATTAACCCTCTCCTCAAAGGAGGTAATGTTTTCCGATTTATACTCTTGTGGTAATACGATTTTTGTTCTTTTCCTCTCCTCAATTCTATTCTTATACTCTCTTCTAGCCTCCTCCCATGCCTCTTCAGAAGGTAACCCAGAACTCTCAATTACACAGGCACCAGCCAATTTTGCATTGCGTACACCAGTAGGATTATTTACAATTTGCAGAATTAGGAGAGCCTCTTTCTCATCAGCGCTATCAAGAAGAACCTTTAAATTAATAGAGCTAATCAAAATCTCCGAATCTTCCACAAAAGAAACCAGCATTTTTTTAATATCTGTATTAGAGATCTTTTTGACGACATCTATTAATTCGTCATCTGTTCGCACTACAATTTTTTCTACATTCTCATCCATTACTTCTCTCCTATTATATCTATATCTAATTTTTCCATCTCTAAATCGTAAGCAAACTTAGCGAGTGATGCAGGTGTAATATCATATATATTCTTTAATTTGCCACTACTATCATTAATACTTGAAAGCATCTCTGGTTTAAAAAGTTTGACCTGTGGTACTAAAGAGAAAGGTAGTAACTGCTTCCATGGAAATTCTAACATAACTTCTTTCATTTCGGGTAGAAGTGCCCCACCACCACAAAGATAAATTTGAGAGGGGAAGACATCTACATCATCACAGGATTCCAAGGCAGCTTTAAGGGTTTTCATCCAAAGCTTAGCTGTATTGTAACAAATAGTTTGTATCTTTTTTGATAATTGAGGTGTTAAATCTTTCTCTGTATATTTAATTTTTCTCTGTTCCGCGTATCTATATTCTAGATTAAGAAGCTTAGCAATCTCTTTTGTAAATACTCTACCACCAAAGCTAAACATTTTAGTTTCAGTTATGTTCCCTTTCTCTACCACAGCAATATCTGTAGTCCCTCCACCAATATCTATAAAGATTGCGTTGAAATCAGAATCTGAGGAACCTGAGAATGCTCTAGCTACAGAAAACGGCTGTGAGACTATGGCTAACAAATCTAATCCAAGTGAACTAGCGACTTTCTTAAGAGCCTCAACATATGTTTTAGGGGCAAAAGATGAGTAGAAATGGAGTTTTACATCTTTCCCGCTGTAGCCGATCAAACTATTAACAGGCATACCACCTATCTCTGTACCAGTAGTTGTAATGTGTAAAATATCTATATCTTCATACTTAAGACCAACTCTCTGGCCTAGATCCTTCTTCCCTCCCTCCTCTATTTTCTCCTTAACCTTATCAATTATTCTTTCCTCTTCCTTTTGGGTAACTTCCATCTCGTAATTCTCTTCTCTTTGATAGTTAACGACTATGGAAACGCCCTGTACATACTCTCCTGCAATTCCCATAATGACCTGCTTGGGATACTGCTCTGGGGTAAGGTCTTTTGTTAGTTCTTCTATACATAATTTGCAGTTCTCTAGTACAGTGTCTAGATTCTTAATGGAACCAGACTTCATAGCATGCTGTTGTTGTTGAATTCTGGAGATCCTTTTTACATTTACTCCAAGATTATCCATTGAAAAAAGCATAGCTTTCAACACTTCTGTCCCTATATCTAATACGACACAATTGCTATTGGAGTCTATCAAATTTTCTTTAGTAGGTTTTTTCAAAAAAGGCAGATCTAACATTGTAGTAAAAGTATATCATATATTTTTACTACAGCTATATTGTGACTACTAGAATAATAGGTTCTCTTTCAGTTTTCTTAAATACATATTTACTTAGTCTAGTTTCAATCGTCTTTTGTAATTCTAGGGTAACATATTTGTTATTTTTTTGAGACTTTGCTATCCATTCCCTATGACTATCTTTTACGATATTCTCTAATTCTTTAAGTAAATCCTGTGATTGTTTCATATAGATAAAGCCTCTGGATATAAATCGAGGTCTTCCTAGAATCTTTTTATTCTTAGAGCTTAGATTCAGTACTACAGAAAATATTCCAAATTCTGCTAGCTGCTGTCTATCTCTAAGTACAATGTCTCCGATATCTCCTACACCAAGCCCGTCTATGAGGATTGGCTTTGCCTCAATTTTCTTCCCCCTTCTCCAGTATTTGCCGTTAGATAGCCACATCTGCCCATCATCAGTTAGGAAAATATCTTCTTCATTCATTCCCCATCTCTGGAAGTTTTGTTTGTTAAAATATCTAAAAGTGAGGGGACCATGTATTGGCATAACGGTCTTTGGTTGAATCATCTCATACATCATCCTCATGTCTTCTCTATATCCATGCCCAGTTGAGTGTATCTTGTTGCCAGGGGAGTCTTTTATCAAGTCTGCTCCTAAAGCAATCAGTCTGTCGGTCATCTTTTCTATCTTACTTATATTTTCTGGTATTTCAGAAGATGACAGTATAACCAAGTCATTTTGCTTAAGTTTGATAAACTTATGCTCATTTAAAGAGATTCTATTTAATGCTGCATACCTTTCTCCTTGGCTCCCTGTGCAAAGAATTAGTAATTGATTGTCTGGATATTTTTTAATATCCCTTTCGCTTATAATAAGGCCTTCGGGAATATCAAGATATCTTTGGTCTTGAGCAATCTGAATGCTCTGTTCTAGGCTTCTACCAGACAAGACAACTTTCTTGTTTGTCTTTTTAGCAATCTCTATTAACGAGTAAAGTCTTGTTAGTAAAGATGAGAAAGATGCAACAACTACCCTCCCCTTTGCTTTTTTAATAGTATTTTCCAAATTCTGGGCTATTTCTGATTCAGAGGGTGCTTTTCCTGGAGTTTGTGAATTCGTACTCTCCATTAGTGCAAGATCTATTCGCCCTCTTAAAGATCTTAATTTCTCATAATCTGCCTCTGGCTCGTTTGCTGGATTGGTATCTAACTTATAGTCCCCTGAAAAGAATATGTTTCCTTTAGGGGTTTCTACAAATATAGAGAAAGCATCTGGAATACTATGGTTTATACCTATAAAGGTAACTCTAAAATACTTTCCAATAGTTACAGTAGTGGTTCTCTTAACCTCATTAATAGTAGTCTTCTTGTCTAAATTATGCTCCTCTAGCTTCGCATTTATTAAAGCTTTTGCAAAACCCCCAGCATATACTGGAGGGAAATCTAAGTCTGGCAAGAAGTATCTTAATGCGCCTGTATGGTCTAAGTGACCATGGGTTATTACTATACCTTTTACCTTTTTTTTGTTTTGTCTAAGATAGCTTGCGTTTGGAATTAGGTAATCTATACCATACATTTCCTGTCCAGGAAATGAGTATCCAGCATCAAGTATCAATATCTCGTCTTTGTATTCTATGAAATTACAGTTTCTACCAACTTCGGTAGTTCCTGATAAGGTACATAGTTTAAGTTCGTCTTGTTTTGTATTCATTTGTTTTTTAATTATTTTAAATTTTCAAAATTAATTGTACGAAATATGTCATGCGCATATTTCTTTTTCTAATATATGTACATTATACATATATTTAAGAGTCAAAAGAGGAAGGTGGGCTTTTGAAGTTAGAGATGATAGCATATTTAGAGGTTTTTTGTAAGGCAGACGTTTTAACTGATATAATAATCTTAATATTTCATTGTTAAGCATATAAATATGAAAGAATTACCAAAAGCGTACGAAAGCAATATAGAAAAAGAAACATATAGAAGATGGGAGGAAGCGGGCCTGTTTAATCCAGACAATATGCAGACATATCTAGAAGAGAGTGGCTATACAGTTAAAAAACCATTCACAATTGCCTTGCCACCACCAAATGCCAACGGGAACTTACACCTAGGACATATGTGTGGATATTCATTCCATGATGCAATTGGAAGATATATGAGAATGACAGGGCATCCTACTCTACTTCTACCAGGTAAAGATCATGCTGGGATACAAACAGAAACAGCATTTAGTAAAAAATTACAAAAAGAGGGTAAGAGTAAATGGGATTTAGGGAGGGAAGAATTTTACAAACAGTGCTATGACTTCTCTATGGTAAATGCAGAAAATGCTAGAGCACAAGAAAAGAATATTGGCTTAAGTGCAGATTACAGTAGAGAACTTTTTACACTAGATCCTAAGCTCACAGAAATAGTATATGAGACCTTCTACAAGATGCATGAAGACGGGTTAGTATATAGGGATAAGAGAATAATAAATTACTGTCCAGAATGTAAAACGGCGTTAGCAGATATAGATACGGAGCACGAGGAAAGGAGAGGAATATTTGCGTATATTAAGTACCCATTAGTAGATAGTAAGGAATATATAACAGTAGCAACTACTAGGCCAGAGACAATGTTGGGGGATACTGCAGTAGCAGTAAACCCAGAAGATAAAAGGTACAAAGGATATGTTGGTAAAAAGGTTTTATTACCAATTGCCAATAGGGAAATACCAATAATCGCTGATGAGGAAGTAGATATGGAAAAAGGTACAGGTGCCGTTAAAGTAACTCCAGCTCACTCCCCTATAGATTTCGACCTAGCCCAAAAGCATAATTTAGAGATAATAAATGTAATTGATGAGAATGGGAAAATGGCAGGGGATATACCTGAAAGATTTAAGGGTATGGGAACAGTAGAATGCTCTAAGGCCTTGTGTACAGAATTAGATGAGCTAGGGCTATTAGAGAAAATAGAAAATATTAAGCACGAAGTAGCTGTATGTGAAAGATGTAGGACACCCATAGAGCCAATAATGTCTAATCAGTGGTATGTAGATGTATCAGGATTAGCAGAGAGAGCATTAGAACAGTTGAAAGAAGGAAATGTAGGTGTAATCCCAGAAGGCCAACAGAGAGCCCTTGAGCACTTCTATGAGAACATTCAACCTTGGTGTGTATCAAGGCAGCTTTGGTGGGGGCAAAGGATTCCTGTATGGTACAAAGGGAGTAAAAAGAAATATGACGAAGAGGGTACTGAGATATATCTAGGAGAGAATGCGCCAGATGATAGTGGCCAATGGGAAGCTGAAACGGATATGTTTGATACATGGTTTAGTTCAGGACAATGGCCATACTCTACTTTGGGCGGTCTGGAGGGGGAAGATTTTAAAAAGTACTATCCAACTCAACTAATGATCCATGCTAGGGATATTCTTTTCTGGTGGTCAGCTAGGATGATAATGATGGGGCTGTATAGGACCGATCAAGTACCTTTCTCTCAGATATTTTTAACAGGTATGATACTTGCTCCTGATGGTTCTAAAATGTCCAAGAGTAAAGGTAATGGTGTAGAGCCAAGTGAAATATTTCAAAGATACGGAGCAGATGCTTTAAGGCTTTGGTATTACTCTGACGCACTACCTGGTAGTAATGCACCATTAAGGGAGGAGAAGATAAAGGGTAATAGGAACTTCATTAACAAGATTTGGAATGCTAGTAGGTTCATCATTATGAATATTGATGAGTCTGAGATTTCTGCAATATCTAGGCATGAAGTTGATACCGGCTTAGAGAGGGTTTTGCAAACCAGAGAGCATATAAAGAATGCTTCTAAGTATATTGAGAGATACCAATTTAATCTTGGGGCAGAAGCTATTAGAGAGTTCTTTTGGCATACATTGTGTGATATTTGGATAGAGGAGATTAAGAGTGAGATACAGGGTGAGGAGATTGGTAGTGATATTAGGGTAGAGAAATTGTCAGAGCTTCTTTATGTGTTAAAAGAGAGTTTAAAGATTATGCATCCATTTGTACCTTTTGTTACAGAGGCGGTGTGGGAAGAATTAGTAAAGCTTGGGTTAGCAGATGGTATGTTAATGGAGCAGCAGATAGAACTGTAAAAGATTTTAAACGGAAAGAGCTCTGAGAATATGTACCAATAATATTGGTTTTCTTCCACAGTACTAACTGCCCTTTCCGTTAACGTACAGAGATTGATCACCACCTTTCTATTCTAATTTGAATAAGAAAAGAAGGGTCTTTCCCATATTTCTCTCCTTTCAGAAATCAATGTCCTTGTTTTCCGTTACTTCTGCAACAAGGTTTTTGTTTTTCTTTCTGTCCCTTTTTACTCTGTAATCTTGTTGCTTCTTTCTTATTTTTAGTTTTGATATACCTCCTCTTAGAGAATAGAGAGAAACCACTATAAAAAATAGTATAAGATTAGAAAGTTGTAAAGTTTTTTTACAACGTAGAAAGGAAATGATAAACTAAAAGGTTGCACTCACTCAATTATTACTCAATTTTTTCCCACAAAAGTTCGGGTTCCTGTATAACTCTCCCTGCCTCTATAGGTTGATGGGCCCATGTATCTATGTTCTTTTCTATAACACCGTTTTCAATTAGTACATCATTAGCATTAAACTCGCCCTTAACATTAAGTAACCCACCTAATTCTTTACAAGCAAGAGGAGTAAAAGGCCTGAGCAATAGCCTTAACGCATTAACTAACTGTATTGAATTAAACAGTGTATCCTTAGCACCCTGCTCGTCTTCTTTAACACCTACCCAAGGAGCTCTATCATTAAAATACTTGTTAGCAAAAGCTCCTAACTCTAATATTCTTTCTAAAGACTTAGTAAGCTTAACCTGTTCAATATATTGAGCAACCTCCTCAAAAGCGTTATCTATTTCTGTCTTAACACTTTCATCCCAATTACCATCAGGAACTTTCTTATCAAACTTTGTATATGTAAAAGTAAGAGTACGATTTATAAAGTTACCGATGTTGGCAACTAACTCATTATTATTCGTTGTAACCAAATCCTCCCAACTAAACTCCCTATCATGATTTTCTGGAGCAAACCTAGTAAAGAAAAATCTTGTTAAATCTGTACCATACTTTTCATACATTTCATCGGCAGTAATCATATGATTTTCCCCTTTACTCATCTTCTTGCCATTAAAGAGGAGCATGCGATTAGAAGGAACATCATATGGAAGATCTAGCTTCTCTCTCCTAGTTTCTCCAGGCAATTTATACTTCTCCCAAAGCTCATCAGAATCATACTTCTCACTATATCCCATCAACTCTGCAGGCCAGATTATTGTATGAAACTGTGTGTTACCACCAGCGATAAAGTAGTAATGTTTACAGCTAGGATCTTTCCAGAAATCTTCCCATTTAGAAGGCTTGCCAATATTTTCCGCCCATTCAATGGCAGCACTAAGATATCCCACTACAGCCTCTATCCATACATATACGACTTTACCTTCCCAGCCTTCAACTGGTACTGGCACACCAAACTCCATATCTCTTGTGACGGCCCTAGATTTAAGACCTTCCTTTATCCAGCCCTTCGTATACTCTCTTACCCATTTCCTCCAATTGCCACTGCTCCCATCTATCCATTTTTCTAATTCCGGTTCTAATTTCTTTAAATCAAGATAGAAGTGCTTTGTTTCTTTAAGTACAGGAATAGCATCTGAGAGAGTACTCCTTGGATTGATTAGATCCTCAACATCCAGAAATGTTCCACACTCAGGGCATTCATCTCCCCTTGCATTTTCATTTCCACACTTAGGACATGTACCCCTTACATACCTATCAGGTAAGAACCTCTCAACCTTAGGATCAAAATACTGCTTAGAGCTATCTTCGTAGATATAGCCTCTCTCTTTTAATACCAAAAAAACATTTTGTACAACCTCTTCATGATTTTTTGTTGTTGTTGAGGTGTAATTCTCATATATCAAACCCAAATTTTTATATGTATCTAATATGTCCCTATGAGATTTAGCGACCAATTCTTCAGGGGTAATCTTTTCTTCTTCAGCCTTAAAAAGTATTGGTGTCCCATGACTGTCACTACCAGAAACCATTAGAACAGAATTACCTTTCAACCTGTGATATCTAGCAAAAACATCGCAAGCGATATATTGTCCTGCCAAGTGCCCAATGTGGATTTTTCCTGATGCATACGGCCAAGAGACACCTATGAATATTTTTTGGGGGTTTAGATTTGTTGTCATTACGCTTGTATTATACCAAAGGATTCAATATACTAGAATACAAATAATTATAAGTACTGCCTATGTTTAGAAAAAAAGATATCCCAAAATCTATAGACTTCTTAAAGCCTGTTACAAGGCCAGATGATATCTGGGCTAATGCATATGAGTGGATGTTTCAAGTGGGCAAATATATGCTTATCGTAGTTGAACTTGTAGCCCTTGGAGTATTTGTAGCTCGCTTTGTTGCTGACGAAAAGAACAATGACCTGACAAGAAATATAAATGATCAGGTTGCAATACTCTCTGGTGGAAGTTGGCAACAAAACAGCATTACATATGAAAACATCCAAAATCTAATGGGAGATGTTTATAGAATAGGTCAAAATCAAAAAATTAATTCTGTGGCGATAAACGAGATAAGAGATGGGGTCCCGTATGGTCTAGAAGTGAAAAACTTTTCTTTTAACAATAAGAGAATATCACTAAATCTCCAGACCACAGACTTTAAGGCCTTTAAAGATTATGAATCAGCTATAAAAAACAATCCTAATTACGAAAATGTAACTTTTAATACAACTAAAAACGATGAGGTGTTTGATATCAGAGTAAGTTTTGTAATATCAGGTACTAATGGCTAATACACAGGAAAGAAAACAATTGAGATATCTTAAATTTCTCACAGAATCTCCAAGCGAGAAGACGATGTACTACCTTGTAGCCTTTACGATATTTATGTCTATACTTTTAATTGCTTTTGCTATTAGACCAACGATTTTGACTATAAGTAGGATTAATGGAGAAATAAAAGAGAAAAAGAGAATTAGTGAAGCGCTTACTAATAAAATAAGTGCCATGACTAAATTGGATGAACAGTATATAGAATTTAGTGAGAATTTAGATTCATTACAATTGATTTTTCCAACATCTGGAAACTTTAGCCTATTTCTATCTAACATAGAAGCGGTAGTCTCTAGAAACGGCTTTGTGCTAAAGGGGCTTAGCTTTTCTGAGTATGACAAAGATCTTTACGATATAAACTCTACGGTCCTCTCTCCATGGGCTGTACAGATGTCAGTACTGGGGCCTGAGAGCAATATAAACAACCTCTTTAAAGATTTGGAAGCTATGCCCATGTATCCAGTTATTGACAGGTTCACATACGGGCAAAGTGAGGAGGAAGGTGGGAAAAGTTTCTCCCTTTTAATGAGAATATATCATGTAGAGAATAATAATTTTTATAGTAACAAAAATGAGTTTGATTAAAAGAATTCTTCCAGTATTAATAATCCTTCTAGTAGTAGCTATAGCCTGGGTGGGCTCTTCTGTGTACTTTCAGAGTATAGTTTTAGATATAGATGATAATGCGACAAGCTATACAAAACCTATTGATCCTTCTTTTGATACAGAAGCCTTAGAAGCTATAACAGAGCGTACAGATCGAAGTTTCCCTGTCTCTCCGCAACAATTCTTAAGACTTAATCAACTAGATTAGAGATCGATATAATCGTCAAGCTGTCTCTTGCTTGATTTCTCTTTGAGCTTTTTGAGGGCCTTTGCTTCTATCTGCCTGATTCTTTCTCTAGTAACACCAAATTCTCTTCCCACTTCTTCTAAGGTCCTAGATACTCCATCCTCTAATCCAAACCTTAATTCTAAAACCCTTCTTTCTCTATCTTGTAACTCGTCCAATACTTCGTGGAGTTGATTTCTTAAGTACTCTGAAGTTGCAAAGTCTTCTGGTGTTTGAGACCAATCATCAGCAATAATATCCTGAAGTTTACTATCCTTCTCATCACCAATAGGGGTAGATAAGGATGATGGGTTCTGCTTGATTTTTCTAATCTCTGCAATTTTTCCTACCTCTATATCCATCTCTTTGGCAATCTCTTCATCCGTAGGTTGCCTACTAAGTTTGATAGTGAGAATCCCTATAACTTTGTTGAACTTATTAATAGTTTCAATCATATGTACGGGAACACGAATGGTCCTTGCCTGATCGGCAATAGCACGGGTAATAGCCTGTCTAATCCACCAAGTCGCATAAGTAGAAAACTTAAATCCTTTATGATAGTCAAACTTTTCTACAGCCTTCATAAG
>Ga0172377_10001433_pt1 | contig 24026 bp, 22 predicted proteins | sample Pumphouse3metaG_FD_119749 | JGI IMG/M metagenome (GOLD analysis project Ga0172377, IMG submission 119749) | Leachate microbial communities from a municipal landfill in Southern Ontario, Canada - Pumphouse #3 metaG | ecosystem: Engineered > Solid waste > Landfill > Unclassified | place: Canada... | reverse complement strand
GAGGTATAAAAATGAATATTGAAAATAAAAGTATCGCCTTGTTGATCGATGCGGAGAATATTTCGCAATCCTATATTGAGATCATTATCGACGAAGCTAATAAATATGGCAAGATCAATTATCGCCGGGTATATGGAGACTGGACGACGTCGCAACTGACGCCTTGGAAACAGAGAATCAACGAATTCGGGATGACGCCGGTCCAACAATATACGAACACGCCGGGGAAGAATGCATCGGATTTCACATTGGTCATTGATGCCATGGACATACTCTATTCCGGGAAAGTCAATAGTTTTTGTATCGTTTCTAGTGATAGTGATTTCACGAAACTGGTGACTAGGCTTAGGGAAGACAACATGTTTGTCTTTGGCATGGGAGAAAGTAAGACACCGATTTCACTCGTCAACTCCTGTGAGGCTTTTGCCTATCTTGACAAAATGAAAGCAGCGATTCAGGCTGAAGTTGTCGAGGAGAAAAAAGAAGAAGAGAAACCTTCCAAAAAACGAAAGGCGAAACAAAAACCGGAAAGTTCTATTACTCCGATTGCGAAGATCAAAGCAGAACTCGTCAATTTGATCAATGACAACATGGAAGAAGACGGATGGGCATATTGGAGTTTGATTGCCCAACTGTTGATGAAAAAATTTCCTGGATTTCATCCGCGAAATTACGGAGAGAATATTCGTCCGTTGGCATTTATCGAAAAAATGGATGATTTCGAAGTGAAAAAACTGAATACCGTCATGCATATACGCAATAAACCTAAAACACCCTGACCATCGCCTAAAACGATGGTTTTTTTATTGTATGATCTTTTTGACATACCCTGAATTCATGAGGTGGAGCAATCCCGGATAATTGACATCGAACGATAAGATATCTCCTACCTGATAATTCGGTTTGCCAAGATCAACAATCATATGATCACTGCTGCCACCTAAAATGGTCACGTTTGGATCGCGGGGAAATAAATTTTCCAGTTGAACATCTTGTTTCCCTATGGCAAGTATTCCCCGATTCATGAGTCCCTTGTCTTCGATCAAGACTTTTTCTCCAAAGGAGTTCATCCCGATTTCGCCATCAGGGAAACTGGGCTTCACTTTGCATTCAATCAACTGGGCTTCAAAGGTGAATACATCTCGGTATAATCCGGGAAGAAACCTCCCATAAGCCGTTTCCCGGCCCATAAAGACGATTTCTCCATATCGTAAACTGTTGATTTCTTTGGGAAGCCCTGGATTGTCGAACAAATAAAAAGAAGAAGAATTCCCCCCAGAAATAAGATCCAAATGAAGCGAAAAATGAGATTCGATCGTTTGCTTGATTTCAATCAAACGGTTGAGAATAGAAGGGGTAGGAATCAATCCGCCATAACAAGTCAGATTGACACCGATGCCTTTCAAGGAGATTGAAGAAAGCGTGAGGATCTCACCAACCATGGGAAGATAGGAGTCTTGATAATAAATGCCTTCGCGAAGATCACCCAGATCAAACATTAAAATAATGTCATGGCGCTTATGAAGTTTTAAAGCGGCATCGTTCAATTTTCGGATCGTTGTTATCTCGGAATTCAACGATAAATCGGCAATGTTCACAACCCGATCGATTTCTGAGGACATCGGCAAACGCAAGTAGGCTTTCTTTTTGGCAATGTGTTGATATTTTTCTAAATTTTTAAGTCGAGAATCCGCCAGATAGGCAATGTCATGCATTGCCAATTTTTCAACAATTTTTGGTTGACCAGCCAATACTTTGACGACCAAGAAGGAGCTGTCGATGCCATTTCTTTGGCAAAGGCGAAGCACTTGATCGAGATTATGTTCGAGTTTGGCGAGATGGGTGATGATTCTTGGATACATGAAAATCACCTGGCTTTCAAACTTTTTTTTAGAAGCGCAATGGCAGCTAGCGGGTACTTCTTCGATAAAACACCGGCAGTGGCCATGAGGTAGTCAGTATCAATCTGAATCTTGGTGGCATTGCCGGGTTTCAAGAACGATTCATCGATTTTTTCTAAACCGATTCTTATTAGTCCTTGAGAGTCGGGCAATCGTGTCAACGCCCCTCCCGTGCCAATGATCGTCTTTATGGCGGTAAGATCTTTCCCTTCCGCCAAAGTTATTTTTCCATTGGCACCATATTGGAAAATCAAATGACCGGCATGACGTTTACAGCCAACGATCAAGGCCTCCAGAGTCAAGCGCTTGACGAGAGAATGATGGATCGGATCAGGAATTGGTTTCAGCTCTTTGATCCAGTTTTCCAACATTAAAACAGATATCTCTAATTCCTTGGACAAGCGATCTCGCCCGATCGAGTCGACAATGTGAGTGCGATTGATAAAAACACCTAGATCACCTTCGACGGTACGTTTAGCGAATGGCTCAGGGGCAATCAACTTTTCCGTGATTTTGGGGTTCCCTGCGGTGACCGAATGAACATCGGTCGTCGCACCTCCCACATCAAATGCCAGAATATCCCCGATTTCCTTCTGTAATAAAATGGCCGCTTCCATCACTGCTCCCGGGGTCGGAAGAATCGCTTCTTTGATCAACGAACGAACCTTTTCCATCCCCGGAGCTTTCGTAATATGCTCTTCGAACACAGCTTGAATCACTTGTCGCGCTTTTTCTACTTGAAGTGTATCAATTTTGGGATAGACATTGTCGATGATGATGAGTTGCGACGCTTGTCCTTGTTCTTCAAATAGATGCCGAATTTTCGTCTGGTTCTGGATGTTGCCAGCATAAATGATTGGGATATTGAGCTTGATTGCGGCAAGTTGTTTGGCATTCGCCAAGGACGTTTGAGTCTCACCGTAATCCACGCCGCCGGCAATCATGATGATATTGGGCTTGATGGCCTTAATAGCTTGGATTTGATCCTCGTCGAGCAGCCCAGCGGTGACGAGTTTCAAATTGGCACCGGCCCCAAGCGCGGCCTCCTTCGCCGCTTTGACCGTCATGTCATGAACAAGGCCATGAACCGTCATCCGCAATCCTCCCGCCGCACTAGAACAAGCAAAGGTGTCTTTGGCCTCGATTGAAGCAACACCCAGTCTATTGGCCAAATCCTTCATCGCGCCTTCCAGCCCGATCGTTACATCTCCTTCGAGGACGGTAGTCGGATGAACGCCTTGACCAACAAAAACCGGATCAGAGCTGTCAAGCCCAGCAAATCCGTTGATGAGTGTCGTCGTTGATCCAATTTCCGCGACCAAAGCGTCTATTTTCATGATTGTCTTTTTTCTTTCAAATGCTTGATGAGGAAGGAAGCCACGTGGCTTCCTTTTGTCCCCCGGCCAAAACCGGCATCCGCGCCATTTTTAACAGCCGTCTCGGGAGTCACCTGTGTTCCTCCGGCAATCAATAGGATGTGATCGCGGATACCTTTTTCAACGGCATAATCATGGGTTTTCTTCATGTTTCGATAGTGAATATCATCATGTGAGATAATAGTGGACATCAATATCGCATCTGCATTCGTCTCAATCGCTGCATCTACTAGTTTTGCGATAGGAACCGATGTCCCTAAGTAAATGCAGTGAATGCCATATTTTTCAATACCACCATGTTTGATGTCAATTATCTCGCGTAAACCGACCGAATGTTCATCTTCACCCACCGTGCCAGCCACAATTGTCACGGGATGATCGGCAACATAGGTTTTGATGTCTTGATCGGTTAACAGGTCAGGTTCTTTAGGAAGGACAAGGTTATTTATATCAATGTCAAAATCGATTTTACCTTTCAATTGGATCCGGGTTGCCTCGGAGGGGTGTAATATCTCACGATGAATCACTTCGGCTTCTTTTAGATTCATCTTCTTTGCAATTTCCAATGCACCTGCTTCAGCGTATCGAAGCGAAGTCGGGAGTGTCAAATCAACGACGATGACACCATCACCCAGCCATTCAACTTCGGGTTTAATGACTGATAAATCGCGATATTTGGCGTTTTCACTCATTCGTTTATCAACGTTGTCTTCTGGGTCGAGTTCATCAATATATTGGATTTTTGTTCGATCTTCAAATGTACAGCCACCGATAAACGAAGAAGGAGATTCCAAAGGCGACAAATGGTATTGTTCAATATTGTTGTTGCCAAAATGAGCGGTGACGGGCGCAAAATAATCGCTGTCTCTTTCATATACTGTATGAGCACCAATGCCACCGTTTTGCTGTCGGCTGATTCCGTCGCCATTTCGTTCAGGATAGATGCCGGAATCGATAAAGAAACCTTGTTCCACAGCCTCAAAATATCCGCCCACTTCTAATAACTCTTCTAAAAACAGAATAGCTCGTTCTTTTAGTTCTCGGACCTTCTCTGGTAATAAGCCGTCTGATTTTAAAGTGACCATTTCTTTTAAACCATCCATGCCGACCAAAGCCTGCTTGGCGGTGTCACATGCTTCCACATTAAACATATGCCAGGGAACATTGCGACCTTCATCCGGAGTGATGGTCGATTGTATATCGGCCGAAGTCAACTTCGAAATCATCATATTTAACACATGGGTAACGGTCGCTTCTCTAGTGGAAGATTCCATGTATTTCGTATTCATTTGGGCTCGCATTTTGTATTCATCGAAAAAATCGCGCAAGGCTACCGCATAAGGAAGGTTTATTTTTAAATCTGGAGCAGGAGCCGCCGTCGGTGGTACCGTCGATAGCGCTATATTCTCTTTTTTCATGCCAACCTTGACCGAAAATAAGCAATTGATCGCGTGCTGGACCATGAGTTCCGGCATCACTTTCCACGCTTCGACCGCGGTGGCATTGGCGTTATGAGCTCCGTCGATTTGAAGAATATCCGCCCAAGCCATGATTTTTTTGGATTCCGCAGCATCGACAAAAGAGCGAATCATATTGATATTCCGATAGAGAACATTGTATTGGGGATCCTGATGGGCGCCATTCACGCCCTCTTCCGCGAACATGACCGCAATATCGGGTCCGGCGACTCCGGACACATAAGAATGATAATTGATTGGTCGGCCGACTTCGTCCTCAATCAGATCCAACGCTTTTCGTTGGGCACGAACTTGTTTGCGAGTGATCGGAACACCGCCAATGCCTTGAGGAGTACCTTCAATCAATCCATCAAAGTGGGATTGACCGGCGGTACGGATGACCATGATATGGTCAGCTCCGTGCCAAGCGGCCATCCGCATCCTGCGAATGTCGTCTTCAAAACGTCCCGAAGCAATTTCCGTCGTAATGACTTGAAGTGGTTGCGGGTCGATGTTGCCAAAAGATTTGGCAGCAGGGAGTGGGACGGATTGTTGTAGACTTTGGGAAACATCGCTGTAATGATACCCATTGTATTGATAATTTGGATCGGGAATTCGCCAAGTCCATCCCCGGCGTCTGGGAGAGTATTTGTCAAGATTTTTGAGTATCTCTTTGACAGAGATTTTTTTGTCTGGAGTCATGACTGTTTTCCTCCGAAACCAAAGGATATGGTTGACCAATCTTTGATCTCTATGAGTTTTAAACCCGCTTCACGAATAGAAAGATTGGTTATCAACGAGTAACGGGTCACGACATGGCCTGCACCTTTTTTAATCAAGCCGTAAGCGATTGATTTATCGACCAATGCCTTGGCTTCCAGACTGGAAAAGCCCATACGGAGAAGAATGCTTCGTTCAATTGCGGGAGAAGTATGAGTTTTCGCTAGATCAACTAAAGGAGTGACCGCCTGATCAACCAACCGCCAGAAATAGTCTTTCAGTTGTTGATCGGTCAATCCTTCGAGATGAGCTTTTCGACTTAAATAATCATCGTGTCTGATCATTGACGTTTTCATTCTTTATCCTCCACAATCACATCCAGATGATCCAGTATGGTTTGGACATCGGCGTATTTTAGGTGGGTTTCATCACACAAATACTTTAAATCAATCGACCCTATTCGTAAATGAGATCCACAAGCATTTTTGATATAAGATTGCCTTATGGGATCTAAAGGTAGTTCTTGAGTGAACAAATCCTGGACCTTTTGTGGAAGAACAATGGATTGGCCGGGCATTTCTGTGCGCGGATCACCAAAATGGATATCGATGCCATTTTCGCGAGCGAATGCCAGCTGGGCTTGATGATGTTTGCCTGCGGATGTATATTCGGTTTCCTGAACGACGATAATTTGATCTTGATTCAATTCTTGAGCCAAGCTGAAAGCCGCCGCTAAAGAAGTGTTTCCGGCCGGCCCGCGTTCAATGCCTTCCAAGACAGTGAGCATTTCGGTAACGAAGAAGACTTGTCCTTGATTCACGCTACAATAACGATCGATGTAACGCAGAGGCCTTGCGGCAGATTTGGGGACATCGCTTCGATCTGGATTGATGATAAAAGGAATTCCAAATCCGGTATGGCCGGTTGTGAAACTTTTCCGGTTGAAATCCGTATCTTTTGCCATATGAAGGCCTTTTAGATTGACGCTGGCACCGACGATTTGAATTTTCTGATTGGTCTTTTGCAGGATTCCTCGGGCGGTTCCGGTCAGATTCCCGCCGCCGGCATTGGTAATGACCACCATATCCGGAATTCTTCCGGTTTCCTTTAAGGTATCATCGATGATTTCCGCTCCCAGCGTCTCAATACCAAGGACGCTATAGGGGGTATAGAGTGAGGCATTAAAATATCCTGTTTCTTCCAACAAACGCAAGAATGTGTAAAAAAGTTCAGGACCAACGGAAAGCTGAACTACCTCAGCCCCATATGCTTCACAGGCGCGAGCTTTTTCAATGATTTCCGGTTGACCGATTCCCCGGGAATCAAAGCACTCTTGAACGACAATGCACTTTAGCCCGTATTTAGCGGCTTGAGAAGCAACAGCGGCACCATAATTACCACTGGTCGCGGCAATCACCCCGGCATAGCCGCTTTTTTTGGCATGATAACAAGAAATAGAAGCTCGTCTTGCCTTGAAACTGCCGGAATCATTCAAAGCTTCATCCTTGATGAAAATTCGAGCTCCTTTTCCCGGCGCAGACACTTTTCTAGCCAAGGCGGTGATGTTTTTAAGCTCTTTCAGAGGCGTGTTTCCCACCCCCGAATTTTTTTGAATTTTTGCGACTTCAGCCAGAGTATAGCCAGTATCCGCCATCATTTTTTCATAATCAAAAGCGATCAGTCCGGTTTTATACTGATCATAATCAATGCCGACAGACTGGCGCATTATGGTATTCTTACGATCTAAGATCGCTTGATAGGAAGAAGAATCAATCATGGTTCTCGCTCCTGTATAATGCGTCCTTAACAATAAGATCGATTTTTAAGATTTCCGGAACGAATGCTCCGTAGGTATGCAGATAACATGGATTGATTTGGACCAGTGTGCCACATTCCAACCGTCCTGTGATTGTTCGAACACTTACCTCGTCGCCTAAATTGGCTTCCGTCAGCAAATAGCCTTTGACCCATAATTCTAAAGGGACTTTCCTTGTTTCTTCCGGCAAGGTTGCAGGGCGTTCTTCTGGCTTAAGAACAATCTTATGGATTTGGACCCAAGTGTTTTTTGAAATCATCCCTGTCACTCCGTTTCCAACAGCTGCCGGACATCACCAATGATTGCCCGAGGAACGGGCAAGTCAATCATGGTTTTAAGTCCGGGTTTGGCATTCATCACATGAGGAATCATGTTTACACAAATCGCAATCGTGCCTAGGCCACCCTCCACCTCGGGAGTGATCGCCATATGAATAGCCGGCTTGCCTTTGAGATGAATATAGTCACCGGTTTGGATTCCTTCGGAGTGTGGTTCGATCTGTTGCGGATGATTCAAATGCAAAGGAATACGTTCATCTAAAATAGCGGATGCCTTCATGGCGACTCCACATACATGACCTTTATCTGCTTTCCCATAAAATGACTCTCGATCGACTTTTGTGACGATTGGATCCATATTCTGCTTAAAATCCGACAACTTTGTGCCGAGAGCAGTAGATATCATTTGTGTGGATTCCTTAAACCCGACATGACCCGCAATTTGTCCTGCTTGTTTTTTTGCATGAAATTCAGGAAGCGATAAACCAACACCTTGTTCCTCCATGACGGTTTTCCCAAAGGGAGAGAGGCTGTTGATTCGGCTGATCTCAATCGACTCGATATCTGTCATGACGCCCGTAAGGGCAATAGCCAATAAATCCATCATCATTCCAGGGTTGACTCCCGTTCCAAGAACGACCTTTTGATGACACTTGGCTATCTGATCGAGAGAAGCCGCAAGAATGGGATTGTTTGCCTGGGGAAACGCCATTTCTTCGGCGGTTGAGATGACGTGGCATCCTTTTTCCAACAATAGCTTGATTTTTGGATACGCGCCTTTCGTGAAAGAATCAGTGGCACACAAAACCACTTCTGGATGATTCTCATTCAAAAGTGCTTCAATGTCTGACTGAATGATGACATCGTGTTTGTAAGGATTAGGGACATTCAATATGGCAAAGATGCTTTTTCCAACAATTTCGGGAAACATATCGCAAACGCCAACGATGTCAAATCCTTGTTTTGAAAGTATCATTCTCGCCATTCCTGAGCCCATGGCTCCAAAACCCCAGATGGCGACTCTAATTGGTTCTTTTCTCATATGACCCTCCTCCATTATGCATGAACCAAAGTTCCGGATTTTCCTTTGACGGCAAGTGCCGCTTCTTCAAGCGAAGCGATGATCGCAACTCCTTGGGGATTGTTTTCAACAAAGGCGATGGCTGCTTCGACCTTGGGTAACATGCTTCCTTTTAAAAAGTGTCCTTTATCCAAATAAGTCTTCAGTTCTTTGATTGACACATCGTCCAGATCTTGTTGGTTTGGGCGGTTAAAATTGATCTTTACTTTATTGACCGCGGTCAAGATGACCAGCATATCGGCTTGGAGGAGTTCTGCCAATTTTGCACTGGCGAAATCCTTATCGATCACAGCTGGAACGCCTTCGTGATGTTGTCCTACTTGGATAACCGGAATGCCGCCACCGCCGACACAAATAACCACATGATTTGCATCGACAAGAGACCGGATCACATCGATTTCGACAATTCCGGTCGGCTTGGGACTGGCGACAACCCGACGGTAGCCGCGATTAGCATCTTCTTTCATAATATAATTTTTGGTATTAGCGAGGATATCGGCTTGTTCTTGAGAGTAGAAGGTGCCGATAGGTTTGGTGGGATTCTGAAAAGCCGGATCGTCACGATCGACCTCAACTTGAGTAATCAGTGTTGCCACTTTTTGTGGGAGTCCTTGTTTTCTTAACTCTGCCTGCAACGCGTTTTGGAGATGATAGCCGATATATCCCTGACTCATAGCACCACATTCAGGAAAAGGCATCCCTGGTTGCTTTGAATCGGCAAGAGATGCGGTTTCAAAAGCGAGATTGATCATCCCAACTTGAGGACCGTTTCCATGAGCGATGATCACTTGATTTCCTTGCGCCAATAAATCAGCAATTGGTTGAACCGCCTTATGAACTCGAAGTTGTTGCTCTTCGGGGGTGTTACCTAACGCATTTCCCCCTAAGGCCACGACGATTCTTTTCATAATGTATCCGCCAATGTGGCATACATGATTGCTTTAATGGTGTGTAAACGGTTTTCTGCCTCATCGAAAACGACTGATTGGGGTGATTCAAAAACATTATCTGTGACTTCAAGGCCATTTAGACCGTATTTTTCATTGATGGATCGTCCAATCACTGTTTCTAAATTGTGAAAAGCTGGGAGACAATGCATAAATATGGCCCTTTTCCCTGCTTGTGTCATGATTTTTTCGTTGACTTGGAAAGGAAGCATTTTTTCGATACGGGCTTGCCAAGCGGATTCGGGCTCTCCCATGGAAACCCAAACATCCGTATAGACAACGTCGACATTTGATCCACCAATGGCAACATCATCGGTCAAAGTTATTTTGGCACCAGACGACGCCGCAATAGCCCGGCATCTTTCGACCAGTAACGCATCCGGCCAGTAATCCCTTGGGGCAACCGCCCGAAAGTCCAAGCCTAATAAGGCTGAACCAATCATCAATGAATTGCCCATATTATTTCTCGCATCACCAAAATAGGCTAATTTGACTTGTTCGAGACGCCCCAATTTTTCTCTGATAGTCATCATGTCTGCCAGAATCTGAGTTGGATGGTAAGAATCGGTCAAACCATTCCAAACAGGAACGCCGGAATATTCCGCCAAAATATCGACAGTATCTTGGGAAAAACCGCGATACTCAATGCCGTCATACATACGGCCTAACACTCGGGCAGTATCTTTGATTGATTCTTTTTTTCCCATTTGGGAACCGGTAGGTCCGAGATAAGTGACGTTGATCCCTAGGTCAAAAGCACCAACTTCAAAAGCGCAACGAGTTCTAGTCGAATCTTTTTCGAATAAAAGAACGACGTTTTTCCCAAGCAAAGGCTTGGGTTCATTACCGGATTTCTTTTTCTTTTTTAAATCCTCTGCCAAATCCAACAATTCAATAATCTCTTGTCTCGAAAAATCGAGCAGGGTTTTCAGGCTCCTGCCCTTGTAGCGGTTACTCATCATCTTTTTTCCTTTCGTCGACTATGGTCATTTCATTTCAACAAAAAAAGAAAGGCTTCATCTTCAATCAAATTATATCATTATTCATTCGGCAAAGAAACCCCAAAGTAGTTTGTATCGATTTTTTCAAAATATTGAAAGAGGACAAACGAAGATGAATATTTTCAAAAATACACTGTATCATGTATAATATGAAGAAAGAGGTGATTGATGTGGCACTTGATAACGTTAAATTTGAATGGAATTCCGACTATATCGGACAAATGATGACACCGACCGGTACGATTCCTGTGGGTGATCAAAAAGGAGGAATGCAACCATATCATTTGTTGTTTGGAGCACTGGGAGGTTGTTTTTACTCCACATTCTTGGTTATTACGAAGAAAAAACGCTTGACCTTTTCTAAAGCAGAAGTCGAGATTTCTGGTGAGAAACCAATCATTCCTGGGGAAGTAACCACGCTGAATCAAGTAAAAATTCTGTTAACCATTCACCAACCAAGTAATAAAGAAAAAATTATGCAGAGCGCAGAACTGGCAACGAGAAATTGTTCAATCCATAAAACGATTGCCACTGTAGCAATAATGCAGTTGGAAGTTGTGTTCCTTGATTAGAGTGAAAAAAACCAATAAATAAGCTTCAATAAGAATTGGCAAGTTATTTCATCCTTATTTATATAATACAGCTTAAAAACATCTTATAAAATTGAGAGATATTCGCAGTCAGCATGAGTAAATTATTTTTTACCCTATTTAACATATGAGAGCAACAATGGTTTTGGTTTGAATAAAAGCGTTTACATCATAAGAGCATTCGGTAGAGTTATCAAATAAAAAATAGCCATTTTTAGGTCTTATTTGGCAAAAAATACTTAAAAAGAAAGCGTTATCACTAAAAAAGTTCCTTTAAAGTTATTGACTTTATCACGGGTATCATATATAACATTTATATATTCGAAAAGAATAAATTTTTTCACAAGGAGAGAAAGTAATGAAAAAATTGTTAGGCTTATTATTCACGTTGATTCTTGCTGTTACTTTGTTTGCCTGCGATGGCGCAACTACAGCAGCACCGACGACTGCAGCTCCAACAACAGCTGCTCCAACAACTGCAGCGCCTACAACAGCAGCTCCAACAACCGCTGCTCCAGAAAAATATTCTGAAGGCGTCTACTTTGAAGGGGTTCAGTTGCTTGGTGATTACGAATTCTCGTTGACGATTGATCCAGAGGAGCTTCCATATTATTATGAAACGCTCTATGCAGCATACGGCCCAATGCCAATGCACGTATTGGCCCCAAGTTATGCTTATATTGATTCTGGAGACGACGGCGCGACATTGATTGATGCTTATGCGAAAATTGATGACATTATTGCTGTGGATGGATATCGTTATTATCCAACAGTAACAGCTGGTCCGTACAAGTTTGTCAGCTTTGTTAACCAAGTCGTCACCGTTGTAATTGATCCATTATTCAAAGGCGATTACAATGGCCATTTACCGACGATAGAAAAAATCATTCAAAAACGCATTAACCAAACAACGGATGTTCAACAAGTCATTGATGGCGAAGTTGACTTGGTTACCGGCGTTATTGAAGGTGCTAAAATTCAAGCTGCTATTGCTGCTTCGACAACCGGAACTCACTATTTCAATCGGAATGGTTATGGGTTATTAGCAATGACTTGCGATTTTGGTCCTACAATGGATGTCAAAGTACGTCAAGCTGTTGCTCATTTGACTGACCGCAACTATGTCACTCAACAAGTTCTTGAAGGCTATGGGTCTGTCGTGTTCAGTGAATACGGTGCTGCTCAATGGATGTTCCAAGAAGCTGATGATGAGGGTTGGGTTGAAGATAATCTTGAGCCTTATGCATTGTCAGTAGATTCAGCAAACGATTTGCTTGATGATACTGAATGGAAATTCGAATCCGATGGAACAACTGCATGGGATGCTTCGGAAGCAACTGCTACGAATGAGTATTATAGATATAATGAAGATGGAGAAGTTCTTGAACTGAAGCACTTCGGAACTGAAAACAACACCGTTACGGATTCCCTCCGTGATAAATTTGTTCAAAATATGCCACTTGCTGGTATCAAATTCTCAACAACAATTGGTACATTTGACACATTACTCGATCATTTCTATTTCGGATTTGAACTAGGCGAAGACAGAACTTATCATCTGTTCAACCTTGCTACGAACTTCGATACAGCATTTGATCCTTATTACAGTTGGCATTCCGACTTCCTAAATACTTGGTACAACAGCCAAGGCGTGGATGATGAAGATCTTGACACGCTGATTATGGAATTGAGATCAATTGATCCGACTTCTGCAACTGCTAGAGCTGATTATTTGGCAAAATGGAAAGAATATCAAGTTCGTTGGAACTATTTGATCCCAAGTGTTCCCTTGTATTCCAACCAATACTATCAAGTATTCGATGTGGCATTACTGGGTGTTGACACGATGACCCCGTTCTATGACTGGTCAGCTGCCATCTGCGATATTATGTGGACTACCGATACAACGAATGATGAACTGATCGTTGGTGTTCCGGAAATGAATGGCGAATTCATGACTGGCTTTGGAAACAGTTCTTATGATAACTGGATCAGAGGCTTGATATTTGGCTACGGCACCTATGCAGTAACACCGGGTGGCGAAGTTGTATTGAATCCGACAGTTGTTGAAGATCTTGAAGTTGTCGAAAATGATGATGACAGCAAGACTTACACATTCACAATCGCTGATGACCTTCTGTGGTCTGATGGCGTTCCCATTACCGCTGCTGACTTTGTATTCTCAGTTTTGTTCCAAGCATCTGCCGAATGGGCAAGAGCTGGCGCGACATCCGCTGCTGGACAAGGACTACTTGGTTATGATGTTTATGCTACGGGCGAACCTTTAGCAGAATAACTCGATAGTCAAAGTATAAGAAACACTTCATTCTTTGTAAAAGTCTGAAAATGAGAAAAGGGGAGAGTAGTTTTATATACTCTCCTTCCTTTTCGGAAAAGGAGAAGCAGATGCTTAAGTTTTTGGGTAGACGAATCCTTTCCCTTGTTCCCGTTTTCATTATTATTTCGATTATGATCTTTATCATAATGAAATTAATGCCAGGGGATCCAGTTCGCTATATGCTTCCTCCGGGAGCTATCAGGGATCCAGAGATATATCAACGGCTATATCAAGCCGCTTATATCAAATTGGGATTGGATAAATCCTTGCCGATGCAATATTTGATTTGGATGAAAAACATGTTGATCGGCGATTTTGGATATTCTTCGTATTGGCGGCAAGAAGTCAAATCAGTAATTGGTGAGCCTTTGGTGAACAGTATTGTCATCAATGTCTTTTCCATTGGCCTCGCATTCCTGATTTCGATACCCGTAGGAATAAAATCCGCTGTAAAGAAAGATTCACTGACTGATCGGGGCTGGCAAGTATTTTCGCTGTTTGGAATGAGCATGCCGACGTTCTTTATTGGGCTAACGTTAATTTTCCTGTTAGCATCGAGAGCTAGGTTGTTCCCATATGGTGGTATGCCATATGAAGATCCCGGCACAATCGGTTATTATTTGTCATACTTTAAATATCTTGTGCTTCCTGTGACCACGTTGACGATTGGAGCCTTGGCTGGAACCATACGCTATGTTCGTGGATCCATGTTGGAAGCATTAAGCAAAGACTATATTCGAACGGCAAGGTCTAAAGGTTTACGCGAAAAAGTGGTCATTTATACGCATGCTTTTCGCAACGCCTTGATTCCAGTCGTTACTATTATGTCATTTTCAATAATTGGTTTGTTTGGGGGATCGGCCATTACCGAAAAAATCTTTGTTTGGAATGGGATCGGGACCGTATTAATTACCGCTCTTAACAACAAGGACTTCAATGTAGTGCTGGTACTCGATATGTTTTATGCGGTTCTGGCTTTGCTAGCAAATATTATTATGGACATCAGTTATGCGTTGGTTGACCCACGCGTAAAATTGGAGTAGGGGGTAGCCACGATGAATACAATAAAGAAGTTACTCCAATCAGCTGGAAGGATGTTCAAACGATTATTTGTTCCAGAAAAAGATATTCGCAATATCTTAGAAGAAGAAGCTTTAGCCAGCCCCGGTAAATTGGTGGCAAAAAAGTTTTTCCGGAATAAGTTAGCGATTACAGGATTGATCGGATTTGTGTTTATGTTGGTATTTACGTTTGGGCTTTCTATATTCATCCCTCTCGATTTATTTCGTACTAGCGCACATCACGCAAACTTATCACCTAATTACTCCTATTTAAACTTTCCAAAAGCATTGGAAAGAGAAGGCGTTTCAATGATCGATTCGGGAGATGCTTTTTCGATTGGTCTCTCGGATGAAGGAAACGTTTTTGTATGGGGAAGCAATTTGGAAGGAGTCAAAGACATTCCAGATGCAGTCAAAGAGGCGAATATCGTCTTTATTTCTGCTGGAACTCGTCACCTTATAGCGGTGGACGATGAAGGCGAAATGTATTTCTGGGGTAAAAACCATATGTATCAGGCAAGCATTGATGAACGATATGCCGATGATTTCTTGACGGATCCTATTGTCACTCTAGAGGGAGGATTTGATACAACAATTGCTATTACAGAATCCGGATCTGTCTATATTTGGGGAACCGGAACGAGTATCGTCGGTCAACCCTTACGTCGCTCACCTTATCAATATTTTGATGGTGAAGATAATCAAATCAAAGCAGTTTCAGCTGTCGCAAACAGCACGAATATGGTTATTCTCCTAGAAAATGGTCAAATAAAAGTAGAGGGGACCAATAATCAGCTTCGAAAAGATGTTCCGGCAGGGTTTCTTGATGGAACAATTATCGGAAGCAAAGTCGCAATTACAGAGGAAAATGTCCTTGCTGTAGACTCGAATGGTAACCTTTATGCCTGGGGAAGCAAAAACAGATACTTAATTGATGTGTATGATAATCAAGATCAAATTATTAAGTATATCCCAGACGGCGCAAGAACTAATGTTAAAGATTTACAAACAGGATATGAACACGCCGTGGTTTTGACGAATGATGGTAAAGTATATGCTTGGGGCGCATCTGGACAAAATCAATTGGATGTTCCTGTGACGGAAAATGTGGATGAAATCTTTATCGGCTCCTATCAAAACTATTTAGTTGAAGATGAAGATATTCATGCCTGGGGTCTCAAAGGATTTTTGATGGGAACCGATGAATCCGGACGAGATTTCATCGTTCAATTAATCCATGGTGGAAAAATCACGTTAACAGTTGGCGCAGTTGCTGTTATTATCCAAGTCGTAATCGGCACTGTTGTGGGACTTGCTGCGGGATTCTTTGGCGGTCGAATCGACAACATTTTGATGCGCTTTTCTGAAATCGTCAATTCTTTCCCATTCTTACCATTTGCTATTACTTTATCAGCCTTGATGCTCGGTACTGCGACGACAGAATTACAACGAATCATGATCATCATGTTTGTCCTCGGTATACTCTCCTGGCCGGGACTTGCACGACTCATACGTGGTCAGATTCTGTCTGAAAGAGAAAGAGATTATGTGTTGGCTGCCAAAGCGTTAGGTATCAAAGAGAAACACATTATATGGCGTCATATTTTTCCCGCTGTTACCAGTATTGTACTTGTCAACTTAACCTTGGGATATGCTGGATCATTACTGACAGAAGCCGGACTATCTTTCCTCGGGTTCGGAGTTCAAAAACCCAATCCTTCTTGGGGTAATATCCTAAACGCCGCTCAAGATATGAAGGTCTTTGAGTCTTATTGGTGGCGTTGGATTCTACCGGGTTTATGCATTATCGTTGCCGCTTTGAGTATCAACTTGATCGGCGATGCATTGCGTGACGCGATGGATCCGAAGAACATGGAAAGGTAGGGCTGACTATGAGCTTATTGGAAATAAAAAATCTTCACACGTACTTTACGACTAAACGTGGATTGATTAAAGCCGCATACGGTGTATCGCTCAAAGTCGAAGAAGGCAAAACTCTGGGAATAGTGGGCGAATCCGGTAGCGGAAAAAGCGTCACTGTCATGAGTATCTTGAAGCTATTTGAGAATAACCAACGCATTCATGAAGGCGAAGTCTGGTTTCAGGGAGAAAAGATCTCTGAATATAACGATGATGAAATACGTAAAATTCGCGGAAATAAAATCAGTGTTATTTTCCAAGAACCGATGACCAGCCTCAATCCAGTTTTGACCGTTACCAAACAAGTCAGTGAAGTGTTAATGCTTCACCAAGGCTTAAACAAGGAACAAGCGCATGCGCGGACAATTGAATTATTGAAATCGGTCGGCATTGCTAATCCTGAAAAAATCGCTAATACTTATTCGTTCCAATTATCTGGCGGTATGAGTCAACGTGTCATGATTGCTATGGCACTTGCGTGTCGTCCGAAACTTTTGATAGCGGACGAACCCACCACGGCTCTCGACGTGACGATTCAGGCGCAAATTCTTCGCTTGATGAATGACTTGAAAAAAGAGCTCGGCACATCCATCATCTTTGTGACCCATGATTTAGGGGTTATCAACGAAATGGCCGACGATGTGGTTGTGATGTATTGCGGCCAAGTGGTAGAAAGCGTATCAGCGAAAGTGCTTTTCAGTTTGTCCTCCGATTACATGCATCCGTATGCTGAAGGACTTATGGCTTCAATTCCGCGCTTAAGCGATGATCGGACACGAAAACTGGAAGTAATTCCTGGATCCGTACCCCATCCGTTGGACTTGCCTAAAGGGTGCAAGTTTGCACCTAGATGCAAGTATGCAACCGAGAAATGTCGGAATGAAGATCCCGATTTGATCGAAGTGGAGCCCAATCATAGCGTCAGGTGTTTCTACCCGGAAAACGAGGTGCGTCGCAGTGGCAAACATGACCAATAAAACCCCTCTGATTGAGACCAAAAAACTGAAAAAATATTTTCCCTTGAAGAAAAATGTGATATCGGAAAAGAATCAAATTTATGTCCGTGCGGTTGAAGATATCAACCTAACCATTTATCGGGGAGAAACTTTTGGCTTGGTCGGCGAATCCGGATGTGGAAAATCAACACTAGGACGTACCATTTTACAACTATATCCTCCTACCAGTGGCAGTGTTGCTTACTATGGAGCTTTATTTAAGGACACAGAACTGGCCTATATCGTCAAATTGGCGAGAAAACTTCCCCTTTATCAAGAAAAAGCGAAGAGAAGATTCCAGAAAAGCGTTCAAATTGATGAAGAAATAATTGAGATGGAAGCCGAATATCGTCAGTACGTGGATTCCATCAAAAATGTGGATCCTGATACCAAAGAAGATATCGATTCCAACAAGAAAAAAGAAGCCATGGAAGTCAAATTGCAAAAGCTCAAATCGGCTTCAAAAAACCATAAAAAACAAGCTTCCCGTCATTTGCGTGAAGGGGCTCGTTTAGTTGGAAAACTGATCTTGGAAGAAAACATCCATGAAATATCTGAATTATTGTTGGATGCTTCGGGGAAAGTCGATCATTACCGTGATATTTTAGCTGGGCTTAACAATGATTATCCCGAATATTTTACTGCTGAGCTAAGACAAATCTTTGACAAGATCCAAAGTTTCAAAGGACAAAAAACCTTACCGATTACCGAGAGAGCATTGGATCCCGAATATCAAGAACGGCTGGAACAAAAACGCGAATATGGCGTCATGTTGCCATTCTTGAATAAGGAAGAAATGCGGACACTTCGTCGCAAACTCCAAATCATCTTCCAAGATCCCTATTCGTCCCTCGACAGCCGCATGACGATTGGACAAATTATTGGTGAAGCGGTTGCCGAGCACGGGTTATATAAAAAGGGTTCAAAAGAATTGGAAGATTATGTAATTGAGACCATGGCGAAATGTGGTCTCGACCACTACATGCTACATCGTTTTCCGCATCAGTTTTCTGGCGGTCAACGTCAACGGGTTGGCGTTGCCAGAGCATTGGCGCTTAAACCGGAATTCATAGTCTGCGATGAGGCCGTCAGTGCTTTGGACGTTTCCATTCAGTCACAAATCATTAACTTGTTAATGGAATTGAAAGCAGCAGAAAACCTTACTTATTTGTTCATATCACATGACTTGAGTGTTATCAAGCACGTCAGTGATCGCATCGGGGTTATGTATCTTGGTGTTATGGTAGAATTAGGACCTTCGGATGAAATTTATCAGAATCCTTATCATCCTTACACCAAAGCATTGATGTCAGCGATTCCAACCACTGATGAGGTTCAACCGGAAAGAATTCTGTTGGAAGGAGATATTCCGTCGAATATTTTCCCGCCATCTGGATGTAAATTCCGGACCAGATGCCCGTTAGCACAAGAAAAGTGTGCCTTGGAAGTGCCGGAATATCGAGAAATAAAGCCGGGTCATTTTGTAGCTTGCCATTATTACGAAAAGACGAAGGAAATGAAGTAAGATGAGTTTTCGGGAATCTCGGGAAGAGCGAAAAAAGAAACAAGAAATCGCCAAACAGAAAATTGCTGAATGTCCACCAGAAAAAAACGATGTTTTGGCAATGATCATTGCGGCATTCCTCGTCTTCCTGCCCGTGTTGATTATCATTCTTGCGGTGTTTATCATCGTGATCGCATTGATTTTTCTATAATAGTTGGAAGGTATATCAAAAAAAATGGTTGCGGACATGCAACCATTTTTCATTATCATTTTTTTTGAATATAGCGATATCCTGCGATCTTTCCTGTGGTATAGGGTATATCCTTCATATGGCTATTGATAAATTTGCCAACATTCTCGGAAGGAATATCATAGAGTTTCTCCAGATCTTGCCAAAAAAGCGTTGGCATGATTTCTAAAAACTCACTTAAGGGTGGCAGCTCAGTCGGATGGTATTCAAATGACTCAGGGAGTACTTTTTTTAAAGCTTTTTTGTATACGTCCATCGTCCTTGATCCAATCACTTTAACTGCTTCTTGATTAGCATTGATCATAACGACTGTCGGGAATGTGCTGACCGACAAACGATCCATTGGCGCTAGATTTTCATGCAATAGTTCTTTTCCCTTTTCGGAAAAACTGAAATCCAAAATCGGATCAGAGTCGATTTTGAGTTGATTCAACAAGTCTGCTAAAACAGACCGTTTAGCAATGTTCTTCTCAAAGAGAAACGCGGCTTCCCGAGTCAATCGCAAGAACTTAGGTGCTATGTCGGGGTGATGTTCTTGTAAATACAAAAAGGTTATCGAAGATGGAAAGGAAGATGTGATGGGATCCTTGTGCCAAACGCGGCCATTCAGTGGTACATGATAGAATCGGGAAATCTGATCCCAGTGACTTGCTTGCTCTTTGGCTTCGGGGCCTTTTAAATCAAGATAATGATTGTCATCTTCCACTAAAGCTCCCATCACCGTGTGGATGTTTATGTATGCTTGATATTCATATTTGAATCGCGTCAATACTGTGTCCAATGCCCAACAATGGGAACAAAGAGGATCGGTAAAGTAATAGAGATCAATTTTTGAATTCTCGTTATTTTTAGGTTCCATAGGGATACTCCTATTATCTCTCACAAGGATTCAGCGATGAATGTGAACGAGATGTCATCATTATATAAGAATGGTTGATATATTGTCAATGGAAGTGCCCAAGATGGTATAGTGGCATTGAAAAGTATTTTTTGGTGAGAATATCTCGCGAGTTCTTTTATTTTTCGCGATTGATTGATATAATGACAAAAGAGTGATTTCTACGAAAAAAAGGAGATAGTATGGAAAAATCAGCGTTGACTTTAGAACAAAAACTCATGCGGCGAAATAAATGGGCTTATAGTGTTGGCGGAATTGGTCGCGATATGATTTATCAGTTAGTCGCTACCTTTTTTATCGTGTATATTCAGTATTCCGGTCTGGGATTAACGGCGGCCCAATTCACCGTCATCGGCATCTTGTTGGTCGTCGGACGAATCTGGGACGCTATTAATGATCCCTTTATGGGTTCAATCGTTGAAAATACACATAGTAAATGGGGGAAGTTCCGTCCTTGGATCTTGATTGGGGCGCTTTTGTCCGGAGTAGTGATCATTGCCATGTTCTCTATACGACCGAGTGGTTGGTGGTATGTCGCCTTCTTCTTTATCATTTATTTGTTGTGGGAAATCACGTTTACCATGAATGATATCCCATACTGGTCTCTTATTCCTGCACTTTCTCGTAATAAAAAAGACCGCGACGTCATCACTTCCATGGTGGTTGTTTTCGCGGGGATAGGGGCGTTTGCCGGAAATGCTATCATCACTTTTACGACGGTTGGAAATGCGGTTAAAGGATATCAAATTATTGCTATTGTGTTTGTGCTCTTCTTTGTGCTATGTTCTTGCTTGACGGCATTTGGCGTGAAGGAGCCAGAAGAGGATTTATCAGAGATTAAAGAAAAAGCGACATTAAGAAAAATTTTCCGAGTCATTAAAAATAATGACCAGTTACAATGGGCGGCACTGGCGTTGGTGTTTTATAGCATTGGATCGGGATTGCTGACAGCGCTTGGTTATAATTTCTTATGGTTGGAAATTGGCTATAATGGTTTGATGACCACGATCTTTATCGTGTCCTTTGCCATTTCCAATATTGTGGTTCAAAGTTTCTATGCCAAACTTGCCAAACGGTTCACAAGAAATCAATTGATGCTTTTTAGTTTCATTGCGCTTGCATTTGGGTATGCGATGATGTTATCGATCGGATGGGTGGATTTTCTTCCCGTCAACATCATCACAGCTTGCATCTTTGGTTTGTTTGTTTTTGGGGGGCAGTCAATATTTTATATGGTGGTCATTGTCAATATGACCAACACCATCGAGTATAATGAATTTAAAACCGGAGAACGAAACGAAGCCATTGTATTTTCGTTAAGACCGTTTGTTGCGAAGTTTTCCAGTGCACTTCAAGGATTGATCGTCACGTTGGTATTGGTCTTATCGGGAATTTACGCGATGAGTCAAAACGTGGGGGCGCTCGAAGGCGAACTCAATCAATTCGAGGAGATGACCAAAACCGAAAAAATCAAATACATAAACTCTATCAGTCTTCGTGAGGATAATCCCAATAAAAATAATGTGGTAATGGCATTAAGTGTTGAGAATTATTTAGCGCTTCCTAATGATGCTGCAAAAGCGGCTTATGTTCAAATACTCAAAGATCAAGTGCCGACGTTTTCCTTGAGTGCCCTTGATCCCGAAGAGTTGGTCACGCTCTATGAAGCACTTCAGGATCCAGAGAATGCGGTATTTTCTTATAATAACAATCCAGACGATAATATCGCCGATGGTTGGAACATGGAGATCAATCAAGCAGCCGATAGTGTTTTCTCAGAAATCGCCGACACGCGTATGCGGGTGTCCTTAAGATTGTCAATTACCCTGCTGCCAACAGTGTTGATTCTCGCAGCTTGGCTACTTTTAAAGAAAAAATACATCATTGATGAGCACTATTATGAAAAAATCAACATCGAGATCAATGATAAGAAAAAAATAGGAAACAATCAAAACACTTAGGAAGTTTTCGTATATCAACGAAATCAATAGATTTTTATATTGACATATGTCAATAACTAAGGTATAATTTTATCTGGATAAGGAGTGATGAATTTGCCTAGGCCGAATAAACCCCGCAACATCTGTGGATTACCACGTACGAACCGTTTTGGCCCCAATTCTTCCCAGGAGTCAATGCTTGAAACCATTCCTCTGACGATTGATGAGTATGAATGTATTCGACTGATTGATTTTGAGGGATATACTCAAGAAGAAGCCGCAACGCAAATGACGGTAGCGAGAACAACGGTTCAAAGGATCTATGAGGAAGCAAGAAAAAAAATAGCAGATGCTTTAGTGAATGGAAAGCAGCTGATTATTTCTGGTGGATCTTATGTGCTATGTGATCCGAACTCGAATCGATGCGGTCGTCCACAACGCCTAAGACAACATCGCTGTTGGCAAGAGAAAGGGGAATTGAAATGAAAGTAGCCGTCGCTGTGAAAAACAATTTGGTCACCGATCATTTTGGTCATTGCGATTATTTTTTGGTGCATGAGGTACAAGAAGGAAAAGTGATTGGGACGGAGATCATCAAGAATCCCCCTCATGAAAAAGGATATCTTCCCAACTTCCTTTATCAAAATGGAGTCAATGTCATCATCACTGGCAACCTCGGAGAAACGGCGCTTAGAATGATGGAAGAGCGGAATATTCGTGTTTTTCGAGGTGCTAACGGACTTGTATCCGATATCATGGATCAATATTTAAACGGCACTTTAGAATCCTCGGATATCATCTGCCGAGAACATCAATATCATAGCAAACAATAGTAGAGCGTTTCGATATGGTGATCCTTTTTTCCGTGATATAATAAATATGTAAAGATCAAAAATATATCATATAAGGAGAACGAAAATGGAACCTGAAAACTATGGAAGAATGCCATTAATAGGCGAAAAAGCACCTGCATTTACCGCTGTCACCACACAAGGAACGGTCAATTTTCCTGAAGACTATCAAGGAAAATGGGTGATTCTGTTCTCGCATCCCGCTGATTTTACCCCAGTTTGTACGACCGAATTCATGACGTTTGCCAGCATGATGGATGAATTCAAAGCCCTCAATACCGAACTCCTTGGCTTGTCTGTTGATTCACTTTATGCACACATTGCTTGGCTTCGCACCATCAACACTCTCGAATGGAATGGCATGAAGAATATTGAAGTAACTTTTCCCTTGATTGAAGATATCCGGATGGATGTTGCAAACAAATTTGGCATGATCCAACCTGGACAATCAAACACACAAGCAGTTCGGGCTGTGTTTGTCATTGACCCCGAGGCAAAAATCCGTACGATTCTTTACTATCCTTTGTCCATGGGTCGCAATTTTGATGAGATCAAGCGAATCATTCTTGCGCTCCAAAAAGCAGATAAAGACCATGTGGCCACTCCAGCAAATTGGAGGCCAGGCGACGATACCATCGTTCCCACAGCCGGATCTTGTGGAACCGCCAAAGAGCGGATGGAAACCAAAGATAAAGATGTCTATTGTTTAGATTGGTTCCTCTGCTTCAATCGCGAAAAGAAGTAGTCATCCCAAACATTGAAAGTCTCGTGCCGCAGCACGAGACTTTTTTTATGGATTCAAACGGATTTCCATCATGACCGGATTATGGTCACTGTAGCGGAAGCCTTCATTCAATGTCTCTACCGATTCCAATGTGATGTTATCAGAAATGATAAAACCATCGATCACATAATATTGATTGTTTTCTGGATTTTCTGTATCGAGGGGTTGATGCAACAACCGGCAGGTGGGTGTACTTATATCCGCTGCGAAATGAAAATTGTTTTCAAGAAACCAATCACCAGCGAGCGGAAAAGCTTCCCAGAAATCGGGATTTTTCAGTTCGTAATAGTAGACTGGAATCTCCCCTTCATCCGTTGT
>Ga0172377_10001431_pt1 | contig 24033 bp, 15 predicted proteins | sample Pumphouse3metaG_FD_119749 | JGI IMG/M metagenome (GOLD analysis project Ga0172377, IMG submission 119749) | Leachate microbial communities from a municipal landfill in Southern Ontario, Canada - Pumphouse #3 metaG | ecosystem: Engineered > Solid waste > Landfill > Unclassified | place: Canada... | reverse complement strand
CAATGATAGCTAAATCAGTGGCGGATGGTGTAACTAGATGAGCATACAGTTCAACTAGAATCCAGCCAAAGGAGAAGATAGCCATAATCAAAGCTGTTACAAAAGCAGCACGGAATTCTTTAAAGACCGTCTTAAAATAAGTCTTGGGTGAGATATTTCCTAAAGCCAGTTCACGGACAATGACGGTTGCGGTCTGATCAGAAGCATTGCCATTAGTACCCATGACGGAAGTTAAGAAAGGAGTCAGTATTGGAATGACACTGATTGCACTGTCTAGATAAGACATGGCCATTGAAGTAAAAGTATTCAAAGCTAAAAGAATAATGATCCAGAAAGAGTAACTCTTAACCAGCTTAAAGACTGGAGTCTTCAAATAAGGAGTCTCGGTCGGTAGCATAGCGGATGCAATCTGGATATCCTCAGTGTTTTCAGCATTGGCGACATCAATGACATCATCAAAAGTGATGATACCTAACATTCTTTGATTGCTGTTAGTGACTGGCATGATGGAGATATCATATTTTCTGAAATCCTTTAAGACTTCTTCCTGATCGGTGTTGATATCAACATAGACAAAGTCATCAGCCATGATGGACTTAAGGATATCAGTGGCATCAGCTTCTAAGAGTTTATCTAAGGTGATAGTACCAACCAGTCTTCTTGTGTTGTCGGTGACAAAAATCTGCCAGACTGTTTCTAGTCCTTTGCCTAAGGTTCTTATCTTAGTCAAAGCATCATTGACCGTGTCAGTGTCTTTTACGGATAGATATTCCGGAGTCATTATGGTTCCGGCGCTGTCATCCTTGAAATTCAAATAAGTTGAAATCTGAGCCCTATCCTCCGGATTGGTGGCTTTTAGAACCTTGTTGACCAGATTAGCCGGCAAATCATCAACGAAGTCGACTAAATTATCAGTGGCCATGGCCGAGACGATGTTTTGCAGGTCACTTGAAGAGAAAGCCTTCACGACCCGTTCCTTGGTTTCCTGTTCCAAGAAAGTGAACACTGGGGCTGCATCATCGGATTTGATGGCTTTGAAGAAGAAGAGCAAGTCTTCTTCATCTAAGTCATTCATGGCGTTAGCAATATTGTGGGGATCATATTGAGAGACAGTCAACTTCAGAATAGTGGTATTACGGTTCTGGATGATGGCCTTCATGGCGTCATTGGAAAGCTGATGGTTAACATTACCAGTCAAGGAGTCATCGACTTTGATTTCTCCTTTTTCCGCTTCTTCATTAGTCTCTTTAAGAAGATCATCAGTCATTTCGTCATGTTCATTCTTTTTCATGGTGATGCCTCCTTAAATTATACTGACGACAGTCGTAGTAGCTATCGCAATCAGACCAGGATCAATCGAATCAATGATGGCAGCGGCGGTTCCAAAGTAAACCAAGAGGGTCAAAATATCCATCAGAGAAGCAATCAAAGGTCCGCTCATGAAAGCCGGATCGATATGAATCAGTTTTGCTAGCATTGGTAGTATGACACCAAAGAGTTTGGCGAAGGTTATTCCAAAGAGGAAGGACAAGGAAACAATACTGGCAATAATCATGTAGCCATTCTGGGTGGAACCAAAGTAAGTGGCAAGATTAGCTTCCATCTCAGCAGTAGTATTTAGAATTGGAGTATTTAATTCCATCATTACCCATCCGAAATTAAATACGGCTACCAGTAAAGCAGTTAAGAAACCAGCCAAGAATTCCTTGCCTGCAACCTTGAAGAAATCCTTCATTTGGATTTCCCCAGTTGCCAAACCTCGAGTAATAGAAGAAGTGGTTTGATCACCGGCATCACCGCAGCTATCTGCCAAAGCCGGAATAAAAGAAATCAGAATCGGCAAGGTCATTAAGGATGACTCAAAACTAGAAATAATCATGGCTGAGAAAGTATTGATGACTAAAAGAATGATCAACCAGATGACATATGACTGAGCCAACTTAAATGTCTTAGTCTGCATGTAAGGAGTCGACATATTGGCAACACCGCCTTGCTTGTAGACATCTTCGGTGTTTTCAGCTTCGATGACATCCAAGACATCGTCGAAAGTGATTATGCCTAGCATATCGCCTTTGCGGGAGACAACCGGAAGAACCGGTAAATCGTATTTCTTGCAGACCGGAATTGCCTCTTCCTTATCGGCAATTGGTGAAATATAAGGGAAATCTTTTTGCATTACAGCCGAAATTTTAGTATTAGGATCTTCGAACATCAAGGATTCCAGACGCTGAGTTCCTAAAAGAATATTGTTGCTATCGGTGACAAAGATAACCTGAACTGTTTCTAAGGTATTGCCTACTTCTTTGATGGTGTCAAAGACTTGTTTAATGGTGTAATCAGGAGGTACTGATAGATAATCGGTAGTCATGATGGATCCGATGGTGTCATCGGAGAAGCGAGCGAGCTTTTGAACAATCTGTCGACGCTTAGTCGGTAAGGCTAAAAGAACTTTGTCTCTTAAGGACTTGGCTAAGTCTTCGACGTAGTCGGCTAAATCATCAGTCGGGACATTGATTAAGACATTGGTGAGGGTTTTCTTAGGTAGGTTATTGCAGAGGTATTCTCTTGTTTCAACAGATAGATAAGAGAAGATTTCACCTAGTGAATCATAATCCGTGATGACGGAGAAGAAAATGTTTACTTCATTGTCAGTCAGGGTGTTTAAAGCTTCAGCTAAGTTGACATCGGAGTTTTCTTTGCCTAGCTTTTTGATGCCATCAATATCGCTTGTAATTAAAGCCTGATGGAGGGCTTCAACTGAAATCGGGTCATTGATTTTGGAATCAGTGATGATGGTTTCAGTTCCAGAGTTTTCTTTTTTCTCTTTTTGTTCCATTTCAGTCATTTTAAGTGCCTGTTTTTGTTTCCTATATATTAACCTATATGGGCAAGAAGAAAAAGAAAGGTTAATATAATTTAATGTGTTGCTTTCTTTAAAAGCTCATCAAGTTCTTGGACTGTATGAGCTACTAAAGAAGGGTTGAGCTTATCAATACTGTCCTGGTAATCTTTAGGATAACCATAAACAGCGGAGATGAGATCGACGTTGACTTTTCTCATCACCTTAATGTCAGCGACAGTGTCGCCGATATAGAGAACATCATTTTTGTTAAGCCCATAATCATGAAGTAGTTTCAGAATGGATTTATCTTTGTTGACCCCAGTCATGGCACCAGTATAACATTTAGCAAAATAGGGTTCTAATCCTAAATCCTTTAAGGAAATAGCTAAAGTCTCCGGACTTCTTCCGGTCAACATGACTACTAAGACATCTTTTCTCTGACTGTATTTATTCAGAAGACCTTTAATGCCATCAAAAGGCTTAGGCATCATGATCCTTGATTGTTCGTTATAAAGCTTGATGAAGTAATCCCAAGCAGCTGGGAAGCTTTCTTTAGGAACTAATTTCTTAATGATTCCTTTTTCAGTAGGACCATAGTACTTTTCTACGTGGGATTTATCAAAAGCAGCCAAAGTTTTGGCATCCATGAACTTTTCAGCCGTGGTAAAAATAGTGTATTTTTCCAAATAAACGCTGTTAGCAATAGTGCCATCGAAATCGAAGGCTAAGACTGTTTTTTTTGTCATACCGAATCATTGTAGCAAACTAAAAGGGAATTGGCTTCAAAATTTACTTAAATATTATGGATTAAGTTTTTTGGCATCATGCCCGAAAAGGATAAATACCTGACTTTCTCAAGATTTAATGAAATATGGTACTGCTTGGACTAAAATATATTTGTTGATCAAAAAAGAAATAATGGCAAAGAAACTATTTGAATCATCCTGTTTCATCGTCACAGATTCCTGCTATCAGAAACTGCTTTTGCAGTTCAAGGATAAGCATCCCGATTTTGATTGCAAATTATTAACTAAAGAAGAACTTATTGATCGGCTTTCTTTTTCTTATTCTTCTGATCCTATTCCTTACCTACTGACTAAAGAAAAATACGATTATTCCCGATTGAAGCAAATAGTTAAGATATTACGAGTAGCGGATGCTTCTCAAAATGAAGAACTCCAGGCTTTAAAAACCGATCTTGAACTGAAAGGCTATCTTCAGAAAGACGAATATGGTTCCTATGAGCTTCAGAAGAAGAAAATTTATTTGTTCGAAGACGATGAAGACTTAGAACTTAAAGGACTGTTAAAAAGAAGCAATCTCAGCTTTGAGGATCTTCATTTTGAGGATTTGGATTTTAAGACTAAGTATGAGACTCAACCTACTATTTATCTTTTCTCTGATAAGTTTCTTCAGTTCACGTTCATTTACAGTGATATCCGCAGCCAGATTGTTAAAAACGGGTTTAAGCCTAGTGACATCAGCATTATTTTAAAGGACAGCACTGATTATTATTACGTTTCCTTATTGGCGGATATCTTTAACATTAAAACCGGTCTTACTTATTCCTTGCCTTTAATCAATGACGAAGAAGTTAAGAAGACCGTAGAGGATTACTGTTCTACTAAGAAGTTTGTTTTTCCTTCTAAGATTCAAAAAGGTTCCGCTATTGAAGCCTTGAAAAGAATAGTTGATACATATCAATTGGATAAGCTACCTGACCAGCAGTTTGCTTTTTCGAACCTGCAGGAGATTCTTGCTTCTTATTCAGTCAGTTTTGCAAGTGAACAGGGTTTAGTGCAAGGAAGAACGGATATTGATTTTGATCCTAACAGTCTTATTTATGTGACTGATTTTCAGCATGATGTTTTTTATTCCGTACATGATGATACGAATATTTATTCTGATCAGGAATTAGTTAAGGTTGGTGCTAATCCTAGTTATGCTTTGACTCGTCTTGATAGAAGAAAGAAACTAAACTACATTAAATATATGAACATCTCTTCTTTGAGTCGAGTAAAGCTTCATCTCAGTGATAAGATTTATGATTCTCAGTTCTTAGAAGAAATGAAGTGGAAAGCTGAGAACAAATCCATCAATGAAGAAGGTCTATATACTAATGCTGCCATTAAATTGCTTTCTTCAAAAATAAAGGATGATTTCTTTGAAAAAAAGACAGCTGATTATAAAGACTATGATCATAGTTATCAGCTGATTACGAGCCGTATTCCTTTTCCAAAGGAATTCTCAGTCACGGCTTTCAATGATTACTTTAAATGCCCGTTTTACTATTATCTGAATAAGGTTCTGAAACTGGAACAGGACGATCCTTTTGATGACACTTACTTAAGAGATTTTGGCAGCTTCTGCCATTTCATATTTGAAAATATCTATAGTCCGACTTTTGATTTTGATATCCGTTTTAAAGAAGCTAAACAGGATTTCATTGATCAGAGAAAGAAGCAAAATATTGAAACGGGAAACAAAGAACTGGCCTTCTTGGATTTTTCTTATTTCTGGCTTTCCCATTACACGGCTATTGCCCGTATGCAGTTTACTTCCTTAGATAAGGTAAAGGAAGCATATGAAAGACCGGTTACTTTCTCCTTGACTTCTTCAGTCAGCAAGAGGAATTATCATTTAAAGGGTCGAATCGATAAACTAGTCTTTACGCCTGGATGCAAAGATAGGCAGTATTATACAATTTTGGATTATAAAACTGGAAGTGAGACCTTTAACATCAAGGAAGTATTCTTAGGCGGCTCTCTGCAGCTGCCTTTATATGCTTATGCTTTGACCCAAGATGAGAACGCTAAAGAAATAGCTGGATATGAGCCTACTGGATTCGGTATTCAGCATATTATTCAAAAGACTCCGGTAAAGGATACTAACAAAACTGTTTCCGATAAAGCCTTCCTCAGTGTTCTGAAGACGACTGGTGTTACTTACTTGTCAATGGACTATCTTTCGTTCTTCGATAAATCAGCTCTAAAGTCTAACGGAAAAGACATCAGCGCCCGTGGGGGCCAATATCTTCGTACTAGTGTTGGCTATGGTGATAAAGATTCCGTCCTTTGTCCTAAATTATCGAAGTTTTATTCTTATCAGTATTTGATGGATGATGCTCTTAAGGCAAGTAGTTTGGTACTTGATCATATCTATGACCAGGATTTCTCCATTGCCCCTTTAATAATGAAAGCCCAGGAAGATCCTTTCTGCTCTAATTGTTCATATCGTGATATCTGCTATCGGAATAAGGATGATATCAAAAATGTTCAAAGTCAGGTTCAGCTTCATTTCCACTGTCCTGACAATGATGACTCAGATGATAGTGAGGAGAGTGACTGATTATGGGATTCAATAAGCAACAGCAGGAAGCTATTGATGCTAATATCAAGACCAATGTCTTGATTTCAGCCGGAGCCGGCAGCGGTAAAACCAAGATTCTTTCTACTAAAGTCTTTCATTTGATTCATGATGACAAACTAGATCCTTCTTCTTTGCTGGTTCTGACTTTCACTAATAAAGCCGCTTTTGAAATGAAAGAAAGAATCATTCAGCAGTTCAAAGACAATGATCCTGGTTCTTTAGACAGCGATAAGATTCTTTCGGCTCATATTCAGACTTTCGATTCCTTTTCCTTATATCTAGCCAAGAAATATTCGATGCTCCTAGGACTACCTAATAGTCTTAGCATTATCGATGAAAGTATTTTGAAGCCCAAGAAGAATGAAATTCTTGATCAGATTATGAATGAATATTATGAGCGCAATGACCAAGCTTTTCTTACCAGTCTAAAGAAATTCAATGTCGCTGATGATCGTAAAACCAGGCAAGCTATTTTGGCTTTGGACCAAAAATTAAGTACGTATCTTCCGTCTTTTAAAAAAGACTTCATGGAGAATTACGATCAGAAATATCTGACTGAGGAATTCTTTACTAAAGCGAAAAACGAATATATTGATTGGCTGAAACAGTTTATCAGAGTCAGCTTATCAAAAGCAGTCTTCAATTATAATCACACCGGATCCGACTATAACCTTATAAGAAAAGACCTGATTGAATCTGATTTTGATACTTATTATAAAAATGGCAACTTCAATAATGCTCTTGTCAACAAAGTATATGACGATGAAGTCAATCTTTTAGATACAAGTGCTGATCATTTCTTTGATAGTGTCGCGGTTCTTTTAGATTCTGAGGAATTTAATCGAAAGAAAAACTCCCATTATTTTAAAGAAGGCGAAGAAGATGACTCTATTGCCTATAAAGCTATAACTGATATCATTTTGGCTAATCAGAAATATGCCGGATCAAAGACTTTCTCAATCAAGACAGCCTGCAAGACTTTAGCGGACTTTCCTTCTCAGTACCAAGTTCTATTATCTTTTAAGGATGACATTCATTTGCTTTTTAAGATTATCAATGAATTGGATCAAAGATTATTTTCATATAAACAAAGTGTGGCTGGATTCACTTTCAGTGATGTCTCCCAAATGGCTTTGTCTCTACTGACTGATAAGAAATATCAGATTGCTAAAGATGAAATCATATCCCGTTTTAAATATATTCTGGTTGATGAATACCAGGATACTAATGACTTCCAAGAATTGTTCCTGAATCAGATTTCTGTTAAAGCGACCTTGTTCTGTGTCGGTGATGCTAAGCAATCCATTTATGGTTTCCGTAATTCGAATTGCCAGCTCTTCCTTGATCGAAGAGAAAAATATCTTCAGGACAATAATCCTACTCAAGAAAAAGTCATTGAGATGAATACTAACTATCGTTCCGCCAAGAAACTTCTGGATGATATCAATATGGTTTTCACTGACTATATGAATAAAGACCATGGTGGTATTGATTATACCGATATGGAGACCTTGAATTATGATTCTAAGGTCAATCTCTATGATGAGAAGAAACTGAGTCCTACTGGTGAATATGGAATCAATTTGATTGGAATCAAAAACGTAAAGCCAGGCATTATTTCTCCGGCTATGGCTGAATGCCAAGCCATCATTGATGATATTCTTCATAAGGTCCAGAATCATTTTCAGGTCTTTGAATTAGGAAAGGGATTAAGAGATTGCAAATTCGCTGATTTTGCTATTCTTATCCGAAAGAAAAGGAATTTCACCCCATATGAGGAAGCTTTCGTAAAAGCCGGTATTCCGTTAAACAATGATATTGAAAGCTCACTGAGCGATATTGATGCTGTCTCTTTATTGCAATCATTGATTAAACTGATAGCCTGCCGGATGGGAGTTGCTAAAGGCAATATCCGCCACCTGTTCATGTCGGTGGCTAGAAGCTATATCTTTGGCAAAGATGAAGGCTATGACGATAATCGGATTTATGATTTGGTTAGTGATCAGACTTTAACAGGAATTAATCAGGATCCTTTGATGAAACAGGTTGATGCTTTCATCAAAGAAAATCAGAATTTTGGGTTCTCAGCTCTGTTTTTGAATCTTCTTGATGAGTTTCAGGTCATTAAGAAACTCAATCATATCGGGGGAGTAGCTGATAACATAGCGAAGATTGATTCTCTCTACAATCTTATTCTTAATCAGGAGAAAGTCGGAGACGGACTTAAAGAATTTGTCTCCTTATTTAACAGTATTGATAAATACCGTCTCGATATGACTTCTGAGACTGTCTATGATACTTCCAATGCCGTTGAACTGACGACTATTCATAAGTCCAAAGGACTCGAATATCCGATTGTCTATCTTCCTACCAGCGATAACTGCTTAGCTAAAGACAGCAACATGGATAAACCGGATTATGATTTTTCCAAGGCCTATGGTCTATTACTGCCTTCTTATGATTATGGTGGACAGGTCAACACTTTCTTTAATCAGCTTAATTCCTTTACGGAAGACAGCAACAAAGAAGACATTGATGAGAACGTCCGTCTTTTCTATGTGGCTCTGACCAGAGCTAAACTTTCTTTGTATATTGTTGGAAACGACAATCGGAAAGAAGGCATTCTTTCGATGCTGGATTCGACTTTTGTTTATTCTTCTATCAATGAGGAATATTTCAAAAACTATCTGACACTTGATACTAATGATGATTATCAGGATTTGAAACTAAAGCTTCCTTTATATGAGAAAACCTTCTTTGCTATGAAAGATGTCATCGGTGTAGATAAGAAAGAGTCTTATGTTTTCACGGCTCTGGATCCTTTAAGAAAAGCCATCAATGATGACAATCAGAAACTGTTAGCAAAGATATATAAAGCCTTAGTCGATAAATTAAACGGCGATTCTACAAATGCTATTTATCGGTTCTTTACTTCCTACTACTTAGGTCAGAATGATTTAAGCATGAAAGATCTTTTCTCTGATTCCGATTATTTGAAGACTTTGAAATATTATCAGATTACTCCGACTGAAGCAGGACTTGCTGATTACTTAGACAAACTAAAGACAGCTTTAACAAATCACGATTATCTTTTCTTTGGCTTTAATCCTAAGAAATCAGATGAAGAAAATGAAAGCCGTCTAATCAATACTTTCACTAGTTACTTAGCTTCCGCCTTAGATGATTTCAAAGGTCAATTGATTGAAACTCATTATCCGTTCAACAGCCGTGTCTATGATGCTTTAAGTCCAGTAGGTCAATTCAAAGAAGATATTAATAAACAGGTTAAACTCACTAATGACAACTCTGAGATTAAATATGAAGTTTCACAGAAGGAGCGTGCTTCTAAAATCTCAGCTGCCTCTGATTCGATAACAATCAACAAAGAAAGCCGTGGACTCTATTTCCACCGGTTATTGGAATTGGTTGATTTTAAGACGAAGGATACTTCGTTCATTAAGAATCCTAAGGATAGAAAAGTAATTGACAAAGTTCTTTCTTTACCTATTTTTGCTGATTTAAAAGAGTCGGCTGTCTATCATGAATATGGCTATTATGATCAAGAATTGAAGACCACCGGTTTCATGGATTGTCTGATTGTCAAAAAAGATCGAATTGATATTATTGATTACAAGCTGAAGAACATTTCGGATGAAGCCTATCCTAAACAATTACAGGCTTATGCTAGGAATGCTGCTCTTCTTTTCCCAGGTCGTTTGATTTATGTTCATCTGCTATCGATACTGGATGGTATTCTTCAGGACGTTTGAACTCAATGTTTTTCATACGGAGACGGAAGTTCTCCGTCTTGACTTTCACTTCACTTCGGTCAATGAAATAGACGGTCACTGATTCCCAGATGAAGACCCAGGCAGCAATATCCAGAATCTCACTTAAGACACTTTGAGTGATGTCCGGAACATTCCATTCCTTGGAAAAATAAGAGAAAAAGATATTTCCTAGCAGGAAAACGATTCCTAAGATCATTAAAATGATGGCCATGTTTCTTTTTCGCTTAATGGTTTGACGGGAATTGAAGTATTGGATATTCATGTTGTCCTCAAAAATCTGGTTTACTTCCTGGATGGTATAGCCATCATAGTCTTTGATGGAAAAAACATAATTGATTTTATAGACTCGGGGAATCAGCAGGGTAATATTGGTTAGCTTCTCTTTGAACTCGCTGGATAAGAAACGGGCTTTGCCGTTACCTAGAGTCTGATCGAGCATATCTTCTAAATGCTCATAATGAAAATCAATGGTAGCTTCACCTTTTTCATCGTCTAAGGTGAAATACTTGTTCAGGATTTCATTCTGCTGCTCAAAGATTTTGGTTCCTAATACTTTGATCTTCGAAGTTTTATTTGGCTGTTTTAATTCCATGGTTAGATCCTCTAACTGATAATATTTTATGCTAATTCGGTTCTTCCAGTATAGAGATTGTAGTAAGGTCCCTTATTGGCTAACAGTTCTTCCTGAGTTCCCCGCTCAATGATTCGACCATTATCAAGGACAATGATTTCATTGGCGTCTCTAACCGTACTTAAACGGTGAGCAATAACAATGACTGTTCTTTCTTTCATCAATTTATTCAATCCTTCATGAATCAATTGCTCACTTCGAGTATCAATGTTGGAAGTCGCTTCATCCAGAATCAAAACCGGAGGCTGATTCAAAGTCGCTCTTGTAAGACCTAGCAGCTGTCTTTGTCCTTCTGATAAATTAGAGCCATCATCGTATAACATAGTCTGATAACCATTAGGCATACGTCTGATGAAACTATCAGCATGGGTCTGAATGCTGCAGCTGATGATTTCCTTTTCAGTTGAATGCCTTCTGACATAACGAATATTGTCTTCAATGGTGTCAGTGAAGAGGTGAGTATCCTGGGTGACCATGGATAGAGCACGGCGTAAGGATTCTAATTTGATATCGGTAATGTTCAGGCCGTCATAAGTGATGGTACCGGAATCAATCTTATAGAAACGGGCCAGCAAAGAAATAATGGTGGTTTTACCAGCACCGGTTGACCCTACAAAGGCAACCTTCTTTCCTGGATGGACTTCAAAGGAAATATCTTTAAGAATGGGATGATCTTTTATATAAGAAAAGCAGACATGACTGAAGACAATATCACCAACTAAGGGTTTAGTTATGACTTTGCCATCTGTGGTTGGAATCGACCAGGCATAACGTTCTGAGAAATTTCTGCTGCTAGCATCGGCTTTCGACAAAGTAATAAGTCCTTGATCATCTTCATCTTTTTCATCCAAGAACGAGAAGATTCTTTCAGCACCGGCTAATCCGGAGAGAATATTGTTGACATGGGCAGTGAAGTAATTGAAAGGCTGACAAGCGGAGCGGACAAAGACAAGATAGGAAGATAAGCCACCTATTCCGCTTGCTAATAACCCGTTAGTCAGGAAGATACAGCCTACGACACTTGAGACTGCAAAATTAAAGTAGCTTAACGAGACATAAACAGGTGTTGCTAATTGAGTATGGAAGAAAGCATGTTCACCAGCTTCCTGCCATTTCTTATTGGAAACTAAGAAGTCCTTCATGCTTTCATCTTCGTGATTGAAGGCTTTTTCTACTTTGATACCTGAAATTCCTTCTTCAACTTTGGAGTTGACTTCTGCTAAAGCTTCCTGTTGCTGAGCAAAGTATTTACGGGCACTTTTAGTATTGAAATACATGAAGATGAACATCAAAGCCAGGAAGAAGATAACAATTAAGGACAGGTAGACATTGATTAAGAATAAACAGACAATAGTACCAATCAGTTTAGTTAAGGATAGGAAGATATTCGCTAAGGAATCATTCAAAGAAATAACTAAAGTATCAACATCATTTGTGAAGTAGCTCATTACTTCACCATGCGTATATTTATCAAAATAAGAAATTGGCAAGGATTCCATCTTGGTGCTTAAATCCTGTCTGATCCTATAGATTACTAGCTGGGACATTCTGACAAAGCTCTGATTATAAATGATGGCGGAGATGACACCGGCCACATAGATGGCTACTATCTTTAAACATAGCGGCACTAAATTAGCTCCGCCATTATAGGCTAAGTCATTGATGACATCTTTTGAAAGGTAGTTTCCTAAGATGGAAGCCAGTCCGCAATAGATGACTAGAATAATGACAAAGACAAAAAGTATGCCACGTCCTTTGAAGTAACTCATCAATCTCTTAAAAGTCGGCCAAGCGGCAAGAGGCTTATTCATTCGTAGGCTTTTCATGCTTTGAGGCCCTCCATCTGAATCTGATAGATGGATTGATAGACGGGATCCTCTTTTAAGAGTTCTTCACTGGTACCGATATGATTGATCTTGCCTTCATTGAGAACAATGATTTTATCAGCATCTTCAATGGTCGATACTTTTTGGGATATGATGATCTTTGTCATTTTAGGAAGCTGAGTCTTCAGGTTCTCTTTGACTTGGGCTTCCGTGATTCGGTCCAAGGCAGAGAAGGAATCATCGAGAATCAAGATTTTAGGGTTAGCCAAGATGGCTCTAGCTAAACAGATTCTCTGTCTTTGGCCACCGGAGATATTGGATCCTGTCTGTCCTAAGGAAGTCTTAAAACCCTGGGGGAACTTTTCTTTGATGAAATCATAGCATCCGGCAATCTTGCAGGCTTTTTCGATTTCTTCCATGGTGGCATTTTTGTTTCCCCAGCGAAGATTATCTTCGATGGTTCCCGTAAATAGGCGAGGACCTTGGAAAGAAATAGCGACTTTGCTTCTCAGTTCCTTAAGGGAATAGTCTTTGATATCATTGCCGCTAAGAATTATCTGGCCTTCACTTGCATCATAGAAACGATCGATTAAATAAACCAAAGTCGATTTAGATGAACCTGTTTCACCTAAGATACCGACAAATTCACCGTCTTTGATGTCAAAACTGACATGACTTAAAACCGGTTCTTTAGCTGTCAGACTGTATTTGAAGGAAACATTATGGAAGGAGACGGCTCCGGAAGTAATCTTCAGAGGACTGTCTTTTTTATCGATAATCTCATTCTTGGCAGCAAAGACTTCTTTGATTCTAAAGGAGCTGGCTTCACAGCGGATAAAGAGCGAGAAGACATTGGAAAGCATGTTAAGACTAGCTAATACCTGCATGACATAACTTAAGAAGGAGGCAATATTATTGATCATTCTTCCGGTTTGATCGGCCATGGATAATTTCCCGCCGACATATAAGACTCCGATAATACAGGCGTAGGTCATGAAATCCATGATGGCTATATTCCAGGCACCTACTGAGAAGGACTTAATACCGATGTCCTTGACTTCTTTGTTGACATTAGTGAACTTCTCTATTTCATAATCCTTCTTAGCGTTGGCACGAACCAGTTTCATAGCAACCAAGCTTTCCTGAGTGGTACGGTTGACTTTATCTAAAGCAGCCTGAACCTTGATGAATAAGGGCTTTGAAATCGCTAGAATTGTGAATAACAGAATAGCTAACAAAGGGACAATGATGCCAAAGACAATTGATAAATCTTTGGACATGATGATGGCAAAGATGAAGGAACAGGTTAGCTGTAGTGGGGCTCTTAGTAGGGGACGTAGGGACTGGCAGAAGGTATCTGAGACAATCTGAACATCGTTTGTCATTCGGGTGACTAAGGAATTTAGGCGGAATTCGTCCATGTTTTTGAAAGAAAATTCCTGAATCTTTTCATATTCAGCCTTACGAAGCTCATAGCCAAAGCCTCTACCGGCTTTGGCAGTGAATTTAGCTGTGATGATTCCTAATAAGAAGGCAATGATAGCAAAGGAGACCATGACTCCGCCCATGCCTAAAGTATAAGATAGGTTAAGAGTATAGGAAGTAATGTTACCTTCTTCGTTGATAGAAGGAGTCATGCCATTGTCTAAAAGCTGATTCATTAAAAACGGAATTGAAATTTCCAGTCCGCACTCAATGACAATAGCAATGCAGGCAATGACAAAGTATTTTCTATAAGGCTTTAAGTATCGTAATAATGAGGTCTTTTTCATGTTTATTTTATGGATGTTTTTATTTTACCATTAGAAACCGGCTTGTCTATATTAAACCCATTACATAATGTCGTTATTGCTAAGCGTTTCATTTGAAAACACAGCCAGTCTTGCTATACTATTTAGAAAAGGAGTGGATTAATCCATGAAAGATTTAAAAGGTACAAAGACTGAGAAGAATCTGCAAGCCGCTTTTGCCGGTGAGAGCCAGGCCCACACCAAATATGCTTATTATGCCTCTGTTGCTTCTAAGGAAGGACATACTGAATTCGCTGAACTTTTCAACGAAACTTCCCGCAATGAGAACGAACATGCTGAAGTCTGGTTCAAGTTCTTACATGAAGGCGGAATTCCGACTACTGAAAAGAATATCGAAGATGCCGCTGAAGGCGAGCATTATGAGACTAATACTATGTATCCGGAATTTGCCAAGACTGCCAGAGAAGAAGGCTTCCCTGAAATTGCTGCTAAGATGGAATTAGTTGGCAAGATCGAAGCTAGACATGAAGCCCGTTATAAGGCTATGCTTGATCAGCTTCATACTGATAAGGCTGTCATCAAGGAAGGTGCCGTTGTTGTCTGGAAGTGCCAGGTTTGCGGACATGTCCATGTTGGACCTACTGCTCCGAAGATCTGCCCTGTCTGCGGACACAAGAATTCCTTCTTACCTGAAGTCATCAACTACGATTGGCAGGCTAAGTAGTAAGTAGTTTCTCAGCTTAAATGAAATAGGAGCGACAGCTGTCGCTCCTATTTTTTGTGAAAAAGAAAACGTAGGGATTCTATTTTCTGTTTTTCAAAACAATGGCTTCACCATCATCGTTAAGATAAACATAGACTTCATTCTCATGAAGGTAATTCAAAAGGTATTTATGGCTGAAAGAACCGATAAGCGGATAAACAACTGGCTTTTTATTTTCTTCCTGGTAAGTGCCGTCTAGGATTTTCTTATCGATGTTGGCCTTAGCCTTCATGGTTACGATGCGACCTTTTTTGGCTAGGAGGCTTTTAACATGTTTTGTAGCAATGAATGTATCAATGATCATATAAGCTAATCCAATCACTGTTATGGCAATTCCTAGGATAAAGAGACTTAACATACTGGTGCTAGTATTCATTAAAGGAGCCGATAAGCAAACTAAAACAATTCCTAAGATGACAGCAAAGTCGAAGAAGATAGTACTTAGAAAACAGTTCTTTTTAAAACCAATAGTCTCGGAGGGTTTGTTTTGTTCCTCTTCCGGCTGTGATTCACAGGTTTTGACAGTTCCAATGAGTCTTTTAACTCCATGCTTGTTTAATAAGACAGGTATTTTCTTATCGCTGGTGTAGATAAAGACTCGTTCCCCTCTTCTAAAAAGAGTGGAATTATACATAATGAAAAAGAAACCCTGAGCTCTTCCGAGGAGCTGTCGATTCAAATTATCAAAATAACTGACACCAATGATTCCGCTATCGGACTGAAAGACTCTGGCTAAATCAACTTCACCGTTATTGCCCTTGAAATGAAAGTAAGAGTAAAGCACTACAACGATGTCACCGATTACGAAGCAAGCAGCTAAAGCAAATAAAAGGACAATAGTGACAATGGAGGTTTTGACTTCATCAGTCTGCCCTTGGTAGTCTTTTAAAAGCATTAAACCTAACATCAGGAACAGCAAACTAGGAAAAAACATGGTGATGAATGTTGTCGGAAGCCCATAAATGTCAGTCGGCTTTAAATTGATTTCGGAATTTTTATCTTTGCCCATGTTTTTTGTCCTCTACAGGAAATTATAAACTCCCGGCCCTGTTTTAGGTAAAACTTTAAGTAATGACTTCTAAAACTATTTTGTTCTTTATTTATTGTTTTCTATCTCTATTCTTCAAAAATCGGTCTTATTTTTGCCTTTTCCGCTTTATCTTTGAAAGCCTTTTCCAACATAAAAAGAAAATAAAAAATATTTTGAAGTGTTTTTAGATGACCCTTTTGAATATTTTTCGAGAGTATTCGAAAGAAAACCCTGAAAATATTTTCATAAAAGGCCAGTTAGTCTTTGACTTTATATATAAATATATATAAAATCTATCTAGTTGTTGCCAATAGGAGGCAGTTTTTTATGGAAGATAACAAAAAGATGTACAAGGATCGTGTCACTATTTATGAAGTTGCGAAAGTTGCCGGTGTCTCATTAGCCACCGTCTCCCGTGTAATCAACAATCATCCCAATGTTACCGATAAAACCAAGAAAGCTGTCAATGAAGCCATTCAGCGTTTAGGCTACAAGCCTTCCGCTTTGGCTCAGGGTTTAGCCAATTCCCGCAGTACCAATATCGGTATCATGATTCCTTCAACCGGTTATGCTTATGTCTCTAACATGCTCGATGGCATGATCGATATTGCTAAGATCTACGGTTATGTCACTTCTATTTTCATCACTAAGAGAACTAAAGAAGATGCCGCCCAGGTGATTGAATCCTTGATTAAATCACATGTTGATGGCGCTGTCATTTATGATGATGAATTAGGAACTGATGAAATCAGATCCATCCAGAACTATCATATTCCGCTTATTGTCATCGGTCATGATATGGAAGGTGATGCCTTAGGATCAATCATTATTGAGTATAAGGATCCAGTCATGGATGTCGTTAAAGAGCATTTGTTAGCTGGAAACGATGACGTCTATGTCCTTGATATTGTCAATGAAGGCAAGATGGTTGATGAAATCCGTGATGGCTTAGTAGAATTTGCTAATGCCAATGGCAAACATATTGAGACTCTTCAGTTCAACGATTCTTATGGAATCGTCTATGCTGGCATGAAGGAATTCTTCATGAACCATAAGAAGGGCTACTTTGTTGCCCCTCGTGATTCCTTAGCTGCCGCTATTGTCAATGCTGCCATTGAAAGCGGACTTAAGGTTCCGGAAGATGTCGAGGTCTTAGCTGAAATCGGGTCCAAATATTCTTATATCATCCGTCCGGAAATCTCTTCTTTCTCCATTGATATGTTCAAGGTTGGCTCTATTGCTGTCCGTATGCTTACTAAGCTTCTCAATGATGGCGAACCTTTGGGTCAGAAGACTTTCAAGATTCGTGCCAAGTACAATAAGAGAAATACCACCAAGTAGTTATTCTTTCTTTTTTAGGAGGTACCTATGCCTTCGATTCTCATGTCGACTGAAATGTACAAGCTGATGATTATTCTTTTATCAACCATTCTTCCGGCGATTGCTATTGTTGTTGTCGTTTTGATTATTGCCAGTAAAAAAAGATACCGTCATAATTCATCCAATTTACGAAAAACCTATGATGATTACCATGCCCAGTTGACGACTGACTGCAAGGGCATGGTTTTGAGGTTGAAGGAATTAGGCAAGTATTCTGATTATTACAACTCTCTGTATTTGGAACGTGAAAAACACTACAACGATATCCTTAATATCAGGGATCGTGATATGGCAGTATCCTTGGATTCTTTAGATACTCTTATCAAGCAAAAGAATTACAAATCTGTAAAGGATATCGAAAAACAGTGCAGTATTTCCATTACGGATTTTACTAAATCCGTTTCGACTTTCAATGATGACCTCTCGTCTTTATTACGGGAAGATTCTGATACTAGGGAAGCCTCTTTATCCGAGAAAGAGAAATTTAGAAAGATTAAAGAATTCTATTCTAAGAATGAGAATGAATTAAAGCCTTTGGAGAGAAGCTTCAATATTATCTTCGATAATACGGAAGCAAAATTCGCTGAATTCAATAATTTAGCTGATCAAACTAAATTCAAAGAAGCGGAAGCCATTCTGCCTCAGCTTGACAAAATTCTCGATGCTCTTTTGAAAATCATGGATTCTTTGCCGCTGCTTGAAACCTTAGTCTCAACGGTTGTTCCTGATAAACTCACTAAGTTGCAGGCTGAATATGATCAGATGCTGAAAGAAGAATACACACTTGATTATCTTAATGTCCCTAAGCAGATCAGGGATATGAATGGTGAAATCAAGGCTTTGAAGAAGCAGTTGGTTTTATTAGATACTACTGGTGTCAAAGAAAAGCTTGATGGCATCCAGGAGAACATTACTGATGTTCTGGTGAAGTTTGAAAGCGAGCGTTCCGCTAAGCAGAAATTCTTAGCTAATCAGAACACTTTATCAGGTTCGTCTTTTGAAGTCGAAAAACAGTATAGCCGTCTGATGAATCAGCTGACTGATTATGATAAGACTTACGTTCTTGATTATAAGTATGTTGATCAGATGAAGGCTTTGAAGAATGATATTGAGACCTTAGGATATCTAAAGCGTGAATTGGACAGCTATCTTGATACTTCGGCTAAACAGCCGTATACGGTCATCACAAAGAAGATGAGCGATATGCAAATGGAGATGGACAAAGTCAATTCCACGATGCGTGATTATGTTCTCTATCTTTCTTCTTTAAAGGACACCAGCCAGAAGGTCTATCAAGGATTACGTGACTACTTCTATAAGCTCAAAGGTGCTGAATATATTGTTAAAGTAACCATCAATGTAGATTCCTATACGGCTAGTGTTCATGATCATTTCGTTGATTTATATCAGCGCATCTCAAAGATTGATTCTATCATTCTGAAAGAGCCGGTCGATGTCAATAAAGCCACTTCCTTATTCAATCCTTTCACGGCTGAAGCTGACTTACTGATTTCCCAGATTACGAAGAAAGAAGAAGAAGCCAAGAATGCTGAAGCGGCTATTGTCTACGCTAACGCTTACCGTATGGAATATGTGGATAGCCGAGGCTTATTGGATACAGCGGAAAAATCCTTCAATGAAGGTGATTTCCAAAGAGCCAGTGCCAATGCCTTGAAAGTACTTAAGACCTTCTCTTCTGATAGCGTCCAAGGTTAAAAAATGACAAACGAGAATAAAAGCCTCTATTTTGATTGCTCAGCTACCACTAAGCCTTATCCGGAAGTTCTGAAGACATTTGAGCAAGTATCAGTAGATGATTTTGCTAATGCTTCCTCTACTCATGCCTTAGGATATCAAGCCAGCAATCTATTAGCTAAGGCCAGAAGTCAGGTGGCTAAGTATTTAGGTGTACTTCCTGAAGAAGTAATCTTTGATAGTGGTGCTACTGAAGGAAACAATCTTGCCATCAAAGGCGTTGCCTATCATAACAAGAGTTGGGCTAAAAGAATCATTACCACTAAGGCTGAACATGCTTCCGTCCTTGAAGTCTTTAAAGAGCTAGAGAATGAAGGCTTTGATGTCATTTATCTGGATTATGATGAAAACGGTCTTCTTAATTTAGCTGAATTGAAGAAAGCTTTGAATGAAGAGACCTCTTTGGTTTCTGTCATGGCAGTCAATAATGAGACAGGATATATCTTCCCTATCAAGGAGATTTACCAATTGGTCCATCAGAACAGCAAAGCTTTGCTGCATGTGGATGCAACTCAAGCCATTGGAAAAGAAGATGTTGATCCTAACTGCTTTGATTTACTTACTTTCTCGGGACATAAGATTGGTGGTCTGAAAGGATCAGGAGTCTTAGTCAAGAAAAAGAATGTGGTTTTAAAAGATTTGATGATTGGTGGCGGGCAGGAATTCAATCTCCGTTCCGGAACAACACCCTTAGGCCTTGATTGCTCTATTGCTACGGCTTTAAGAATAACCATGAAGACTCTACCGGAAAGAAAAGCTAACGTGATTAAGCTGAATGCTTATCTTCGAAAAGAACTTTCTTCAATCAAGGAAGTTGTGATAACTTCTCCTGAAAATGCCACTCCTTTCATTCTTAATTTCTCCCTCACGGAACATAAAGGATCAGTAATTGCGGAAGCCTTATCCAACGCTGGCATCTATGTCTCTACTAAGAGCGCCTGCTCAAGTCATGAGCCTGGTGTCTCTTATGTCTTAAAGAATGCCGGCTATTCGGATACGATTGCGCATAACTCCATTCGTTTATCCTTCTCCGGGACTGAGACTATCGCTGATGGCAAGGATTTCATTGAAACCTTAAAAGAAATCCTGTCAGTCATCAAAGTAAAGGACAACTGAATATGCAAACAGATATGATTATCGTCTTCTTCGGTGAACTCTCCACTAAGGGAAAGAACATTATGGATTTCATCCGTCTCTTAGGCAAGAACATCAGATACGCTTTACGGGATTTCAAAAAAATAACTTATGAAATCAAACAGGATCATATCTATATTCTTTTGAATGGCGAAGACTATGACCAAGTGAAGGTCAAACTAGCTAAGGTCTCAGGACTGATTTCTTTTGCTTTAGCAAAAGCTATCGATAAGGACCTTGATAAAATCAAAGAAGAAAGCTTACGTTTATATAAGCTTAGTGGCAAGAAGACTTTCAAGGTGGACTGCAAACGAATTGATAAAACCTTCCCAGCTCATTCCGATGAAGTCAATCGTTCAGTCGGCTCTTATATTTTAATGAATGAACCGGAAAGCAAAGTTGATGTTCATACTCCGGAATTGATGATTCATATTATGATTAGATTAGAAGCAACTTATGTCTATGCTATCAAAGACAAAGGCTTAGGCGGCTATCCTTTAGGAATTGCCGGCAAGTCCTTAGTCTTAATCAGTGGTGGCATTGATTCACCTGTGGCTGCTTATCTTATGATGCGAAGAGGAGTCAAAATCGAATGTGTCCATTTTGCCGCCCCACCTTATACCTCAGCTCAGGTCATTGATAAAATACACGACCTGCTTCATGTTTTGAATGACTATCAGCCGGATATCAAACTGTATGTCGTTCCTTTCACCGACTTGGAAAAGAAGATTTACGAGATTGCCGGACCTAGCTATTGCGTCACCATTATGCGAAGAATGATGCTTCGAATAGCTGAAGGCTTAGCTTTTAAGCATAATGATCTGGTCTTGTCAGGCGGAGAAAGCATTGGTCAAGTCGCCAGTCAGACCCTGCCTTCGATGCAAGTCATTGAGGAATGCTCTCATTTGCCGATGATTAGACCTTTAGCTTGCAGTGATAAGACTGAGATTATCGATATTGCTAAGAAAATCGGGACTTATGATATTTCTATCCGTCCGTATGAGGATTGCTGTACCATTTTTGCCCTTAAAGATCCTGTCACTCATCCGCATTTAGATAAAGTCAAAGAGATTGAAGCTTCTTTTGATTATGAGACCATGGTCAAAGACTGCATCAAGAACGTTACTGTAGAACATATCTCTAAAGCTGAGGAAGAAGAACTTTAAAGAAAGGCTGGAATTATGGATTCTTATACCACACCTGTTTTATCAATTTCTCATCTCACTAAGACTTATAAAGGCGGTAAGACAGCTGTAAAAGATTTATCCTTGATTATTCAGCCAGGTGATATATACGGCTTTATTGGCGCCAATGGAGCTGGTAAAACCACAACTTTGAAATCGGTGGTCGGTATTTTGAATTTTGAGGCTGGAAAAATTTTGATTGATGGCCTAGACATTCAAAAGCAGCCCTTGGAATGCAAAAAAATATTAGCCTATATTCCTGATAACCCAGATTTGTTTGATAAATTGACAGGCCTTCAGTATCTTAACTTCATTGCTGATGTTTTTTCTTTGTCTGAAAATGATCGAAATGACCGGATATCCAAATATGCGATGGATTTTTCTTTGACTGAGGCTCTATCAAATTTGATTTCTTCCTATTCACATGGAATGAAGCAAAAACTAGCAATCATCGGGGCCTTGATCCATCAGCCGAAACTTTTTGTTTTGGATGAACCTTTTGTCGGTCTTGATCCTGAGTCGACTTATCGGTTCAAAGAAATTATGAAAGAATTCGTTTCTAATGGCAGTGCCATTTTCTTTTCCACACATGTACTTGATACGGCTGAGAAGCTTTGCAACAAAGTGGCCATTATAAAAAACGGTTCTTTAGTTGCCAGTGGTTTGATGAATGAACTTACTAATGGCGAATCTTTGGAATCTCGTTTTTTAGAGGTTGTCAATGGCTAAGGAAGTATTCCGTTTGGTGAAGCTTAATCTACAAGTTGATTTAGGCTTCAACGAATCCAAAAACAGTTTGAATCCTTCCAAGAAAAAGTATTTTCGGAAGAATGTCTATGTTTTTGTTTCGATGGCAGTCATCTTAGCCTTCTATTCTTCTTTGACAGCCATGAGTATGACTGATCCTAGCTTAATCAATTACCTTCCTCTGATGGGTTTGTCTTTCGTTTCCTTAGTCTTAATCATCTTTGGCTTGATTTCGACTTCCAGCTCCATTTTTAATATTGATTCTTACGAGAGACTGATTGTTCTTCCTATCAGGCCCCAAGCCGTCATTCAATCCCGGATCATCACTTTATGGATTGAAGATGAAATCAATGCCTTGGCATCCTATCTGCCTTTCATCATTGTCTATGGAATTTACAGTGAATTGAATGTCTCTAGTGTTTTAATTATTATTTTGTCCTGCCTCTTGGTCTCTTTGTTCCCGATGGTTATCAGTGCTGTTTTAAACACTATCATCAGTGCTATTTTCTCCCGCTTTGAGCATCGCAATCTGATTGGCAGTATCTTTTATATGATCTTTTTCTTAGCTTTGATGGTTGGCTCTTTTTTAGTGTCCTCCTCTCAGGGTGGCTCAAATGATCAATATATTGCTAAGATGCTTTCAATATTAAAATCCGTGAATAGCTACTATTTTGTTGGCACTTGGCTTAATGATGCTATTGTTTCTTCTTCGTGGCTTTCTTTCCTGTGGTTTACGCTTTTCTCAGTTGGCATTTATGGCCTCTTTGTTTTTGTTTCGTCAATCATCTATATTCCTATTGCTCAGTCAATGACTGGGGGAAACTCGTCCCGAGTTTCTAAAGGTGAGAAAAAGAAGAATCATGTCAGTAAACCTTTCTTCTGCTTTTTGAAGAAAGACCTGAAGATGTATTTCAATTCCCGCTCCTATATGGTCAATACCATGTTTGGCAATGTGGCTTTATTGTTTGCGGTTATTGTTTTTGCTATTTCTATTAAAGGCGATGTTTCTTCGTTAGCTGGGTTCAATTACGATGAACTGATTCCATTCATTCTTGGCATGGCTTTAGCCATGTCTTCAACTACTTATGTGGCTATTTCTTTTGAAGGAAAACAGTGGTGGCTGTCGTTGACTTTACCGGTCAAGGCTAGCACTATCTATGCTTCTAAGATTGTCATGAGCATGATTGTTTCTTTGCCTTCACAACTGATTGCCTCTATCATCCTTGCGTCCATCTTACCCCATTCAATTGTCGGGTATATTCTCTTATTTGTGGTGCCGGTGATTTATTCCCTTCTTTCAGCGGTTGTAGGCTTAAGAATCAATATGGCTTTCCCTAAATTTGATTGGGTGAATGAAACCGAAGTGATTAAACAATCCGGATCAGGACTCTTTTCGATGTTAGTAGGATTTGTGGTTGCTATTCCTCCAGTTCTTTTAGGTCAGTTTTTAGCCAATCCTTATAATGATCTCTGTGTTTGCCTATATGCTCTTTTAATGCTTCTGACTGCGATTTTCTTAATCGTAAAGATAAACAAAAAGCCATTGGTTGAAATCAGTAAAGAATAGAGACAGCTATAGAATAGATTCAGCTATTTTCTCTTTCCTGATCTTCGTTTTTAATAATCTGCGGCATCTTGATTAGCATCCAAACACCTATTGCTAATGTCATCAAGGCGGTTATTACACCAAAACTGGCATTATACATTGACACCATAAAAGCGGAGTCCTTGTCTTTGATGATCTCTAAAATGGCGGCTATAGCAAACGCAAAAGCCTGTAAGGACCAAACTAAAGACAGGCACTTCCGACTGGTGAAGAGCAGGTCTTTT
>Ga0172377_10001426_pt1 | contig 24061 bp, 25 predicted proteins | sample Pumphouse3metaG_FD_119749 | JGI IMG/M metagenome (GOLD analysis project Ga0172377, IMG submission 119749) | Leachate microbial communities from a municipal landfill in Southern Ontario, Canada - Pumphouse #3 metaG | ecosystem: Engineered > Solid waste > Landfill > Unclassified | place: Canada... | reverse complement strand
TTCCGATTGTCTTCATATCCCCTTTAGCATACAATTGCTTTCTTAGTGTAAAATCACGATATCCGCTTGTAGCGATTGGTGCATTCACAACAGTAATAGAAAAACTATCGGAATTAGACACTCCGTCATTGTCAGAAGCTGTTACACTAAAAGTAACGGCAGAAGTAGCTGTTGTCGGCGTACCGCTAATCATTCCTGTTGTTGAATTAAAACTCAATCCTGCCGGGAGTGTATTCGGTGTCAGTGTATAATTTATAATCGGGTCACCATTTGTTAAGGTCACATAATTAGCAACACTTAAAGAAAAAGAAGTTCCAACCGTAGCCGTTAGATTTGGAATATCTCCCATTACAGGAGGAGTTTGTGCAGCAACAGTAAAAGTCAGAGGGATTGAATAACTAGGTGTTCCACTTTCACGTTTAACACGAATATATACCGTATCCGTAGCACTAATCGTAATATTATGACTTGAATAACTTGTTCCATTGTTGACTACTCTATTGTCTCCACAACCTGAAGTCGAAATATAAAAGTCTGTGCTAGCCGTTGCACTATAACTGTATGTAAGTATTCCATCTGTAGCAGGCTTAAAATAATAATAGTCGTTGCTATCTGTATTCGATACAGTCCCTGTCTCCGTACGACTTGTTGTCACTGAAATCGAATTTAATTCACTAATCAACTCCCCATCACAACTATCATTTGGAGCACCATCTGACCATCCCGTAATAGAGAACACCATCATAGCTCCAACAATTATTATCCATCGTAAAAAAAGTTTATTAATCATTTCATCCTCCTTTGGATTTTTAGTACACACACCATTAGGGCTCGGTAGCATTGATATATACGTGCCCGTTCAACGAATCTATTATTATCGACCATTGCCCCTCTTTTCTAAAACTTTTTATAGAGGAGACGCCATTCTTTGATTGTAGTGCTATGTAGATTAAACGGTCATTAAAATGTGTTAATAATTATTTTCGTGTTATCCACTTTCGTACTGCGTTCAATCTTGCACTTTGTCGTTTGTGTGTTATAATCGAATTTCCTACTTACTAATTCAACACAAGGTGGTACCATCATGAATATCTCTCTCGTCGGACGCCACATCGAGCTCAGCGATGCCATTAAAGATCATCTGATGCACTCTATCGACACTCTTACCAAATATCATCTCGACCTCATCAGTGTCAATGCCGTCGCCTCAATAAACGAACGGAAAAAAGGGGTAACGATCGAGTTCACAATCAATATCGCCGGAAAAAACACCATTGTCATTACTCAGCGCGACAACGATCTCTATGCCGCGATCGATATCGCGATCGACCGTGCCCAAAAAGCGCTCCGCCGTCTGCATGACCGTCTCAACGATCATAAAAACGAATGCCTCAACGAAGCGAAAAACGAAGCGTGCCAAAACGTCAATCTGCAGACTGCCAGCGAAACGATGGAAGATGAGATCGTCCCGGCCGAGCCGGTATTGTTTAAGCCCCAAGAGGTGGGCGAAATCATCGAAAAGCTCAAAGAGAGTACCAAAGTCTTCGAAGTCTTCTATGACAATGACGGCAAAATGCGCGTCATGTACAAACGCACCGACGGGAAATTCGGTTTATATTGATTCAGAGGTCAAGGTACGCCTTGACCTGTCTGACTATCTCTTCATCTTCACCGATATCCGCCCAACGAAACTTTTTACCGCTTTGAATACTTCCTTCCAGCAAATCACCGGATGAACGAAATTTTAGATCCAATGCTGCGATATCGAAACCGCTTTTACATGTGCTGAACGCTTCCAGACGCTCATTTTTTCCAGTTTTATTGGTATAGAGATAACAATATCCTTGCAGCCCTGTTCGACTCACCCTGCCGCGGAGCTGATGCAATGTCGAAAGACCCAGACGCTCCGCCCCGACGATCACGACGGTCGATAGACGCGGCAGTGAAATCCCAACTTCCACTACCGTCGTCGCTAAAAGGATACTTCCTCTCTCCCGGAACTCCGTCAATACCTTCTCTTTCTCCTTGTCTTTTCCATGCGTCACATACACTCGTTCAAAATTTTTTTCCCAATATCCCCGTGCCTCATCGATACTCTGATAATTGATCGTCTCACTTTGTTCGACTAAAGGATAAACAATGAGAATCTGATGGTTATGAGCGATTTCAATCCTTATATGCTCCAACAGTTTCGAAAAATCGCTTTTGCCGATGATACGTGTTTCGATGTTTTTGGTAAACGGGGTTTGGACGATCAAGCTGACGTCGATATGAGCCGAATCGATCATCGCCTGGGTACGCGGTATCGGAGTAGCGGAAAACTGTAGATAATGCGGCGGTGAATCGTTATCGGTCAGCTTCGTCAAGGCATGCCGCTGCGCCGTCCCGAAGCGGTGCTGTTCATCGACCATCACCAAAGCCGCTTCGGGTAAAGGACGGTGCAATAGGGCATGAGTGCCGATGATAAAATCGTACTCATCCAATGAGCCTTTTTTGGTTGCATTTGTCACAAGCGCGATGCGGAGATTCGAGAGAAATTTTTGCGCTTCTTCAAAGAGCTGAGCCGCCAATATCGTCGTCGGCGCCATCAAAATGGAACATTTCGGCTGCATCGCTACGACCGATGCCAAAATCACCATTGTTTTACCCGATCCGACGTCTCCGACGATCATTCGGCGCGCTGCGTATTCACTCCGAAGATCGGCTTCAATATCACCTATCGCCCTCTTTTGATCCTCCGTGAGTTCAAACGGAAGCGTTTGTATCCATTGCGAAAGATTACCGGATGCGCGGTAAGCAGTTTTATGATAACGGCGTTTCAAGCGCAAACGCCGCATATAGTCAAATAACTCTGCGAACTTCAGAGCATACAGCTCCGAGTCGTTTAAAGGATGAGGAAGTTTTGGAAAATGGATAGCGTACAGTTGCTGTGCTACGGGTTCGGGGATACCATCTGCCATCAGGGCTTCAACTGTAATATATTTCTCGATAAGACGGCGCATCACATCGATGCGCAAAGGTGTTTTATAGATAGGAACCAACGCTCCGACGGCAGGAATTTTATTCGGATGGATAATTTCCCATTTCCCTTGTTCACACACTGCTTTGCCGCTGAAAAAAGCTCTATCTCCGGTATGGAACTGGTGCATCATATAAGGTTTAGGATGAAAAACAATCCCTTCGATAGTGGTCTCGAGGTTGTGGGCGAAAAAAGTAATCTTGAGTGTTTTGGGAGTACGAACGGCACGTTCCACCGTCGCATCGATAACACAAGAAGCGTTATGAACCAGTTCGGTGGAGAGACGACGATCTTCAAAAGAAGCGGGAGCAATCAGGGAGAGAGCGGTGACACTTCCGACATTTAAACGTCGGAATTTATCGGCATCCTCATTTGGTAACAATGGCATAGCTTAGGTTACGAATCTCACCATGGCGTTTGATAAAGTCGTTTAGGTCATCCAGCTTTAAGTTCCGGATCATTTCCAGTTCCTGTACGCTCGATCCGAGCGGCTTGCCCGAATAGTATTCGCTAAAAGTGCGTCCTAAACGCTGCGAAAGGGTCTCAACCCGAAGCGGTTCGGAACCGAGGAGGAATTTACGCGCCTGATCCAGCTCGTTTTGGGTCACTCCATCACGGACAAAAGTATCGATCACTTCAATAACCGTTTTTTTCGCCTCTGTTTGAGATTGGAGTTTGGTTTGCAGATATCCGCTAAAGTAGGTATTGGTTTTTGCCACGCTTAAGCGCGAATACGCAGAATAAGCCAGTCCCCGTTTTACTCGAATCTCTTCCATCATCCTACTTCCGAATCCGCTGGAGCCCAGGATAAACATCGCGACACGCGCTTTATAGTATTCGCTATCGCCTTCGCGCATTGCAAACGGGGAGCCGAAATAAAGATACGCCTGCTCGGTCGCAGGACGTTTAAGGATCGATTCTTTCGGCGTTTTACGCGGTTCGAAGTATCGATCATTCGCTTTTTTCCCGACACTCAAATCGGAAAGAAGCTGTTTTGCTTTTTGGAAAGCCTGATCTTTGGAGATATCTCCGCCGATCACCACGAGAGCGTTAGAGATAACCAAGTGTGATGCGACGAACGACTGGATATCTTTCAATTTGATCTGATTGATACTCTCTACGGTTCCGATATTCGGAGTCGCCATCGGCGTCCCCTCAAACAAGACCGCTTTAAGTTCATTGGAAGCAACGGTATCGAAATCGGCCTCTTTTCGAGCGATATCGCTGAGCGCCATTGTTTTCGTTTTCGTCAACGTTTTAGCAGTGAAATTGGGCTCTTTAAGCTGTTCCTGCAAAAGGGCAAGCCCCGTATCAAACTCCTCTTTCAAACTGCCGAGTTCGATGACGAACGTCTCATTCCCCGCAGTGGCGCTGAGCTGTATCGCACGGGCATCCAAAGCATCCGCAAATCCGACCGAACCGCGAGATTTACTCCCCTCGTTGAGCATTTTGGCACTCAGGCGTGCCAACCCGCCCTTTTGTCCCTCATCAATGCTTCCGCTTCCGGTGAATACCAACTGCATCGATACGATCGGAAGCCGTTTGTCTTCTTCGTAAATAACCGGAACTTTGACGCCGTGAACTTCAACATAATCCAAACTGCTTGCCATAAGTGCATACCCTGATAATAAAATTGCTGTGACGAATCGTTTCACGCGAACATCTCTAATACATCGTAAGCCGTATTACGGATCGCCGGAGTCTCCCCTACATCGCGAATGAGACGGACCATCTCCTCTTTCGCCATCCGAAAGCCTGCTCCGGCACTGCGAACGACATTCTCTTCCATCATCGTCGAACCCAAATCGTTCGCTCCGTACAAAAGGGCCATTTGCCCGATGTACGGCCCTTGGGTCACCCATGAACTTTGAATGTTTTGAAAGTTGTCCAAAAAGAGACGGGAAACCGCCAAAAGCCGCAAATAACGGTTTGACGACTGTTTCTCAATCTCGGGATGTTCTTCCATCAACTGTGTATTTTGTCCCTGAAACGACCACATGATAAAAGCACGAAAACCGCCCGTCTCATCCTGCAGACGGCGGATCATGTCCCAGTGCTCAATGATCTCTTCGTCAGTTTCCACCGTTCCGTACATCATTGTCGCCGTCGATTTTATCCCCAGTTTATGTGCTTCTCTATGAACGTGCAACCACACCTCGCTATCAATTTTTTTCGGAGCGATTATGTCGCGTACCCGGTCGCTGAGGATTTCAGCGCCTGCACCCGGAATCGATGCCAACCCCTTTGCGTGTAAACGCGTAAGGCATTCTTGTATCGTAATACGCGAGACTTTCGCGATATAGTCCAGTTCGATCGATGAAAACCCGTGAATCGTAATCTGCGGATATTTGGCATGGATATGTTCGACCAGATCCTCGTACCACTCGATTTTCAGTTTCGGATGCACGCCCCCTTGGAACAATATCTGCGTTCCGCCGATTGCCAGGAGTTCGTCGATTTTTTGATCGATCTCTTCGAATGTCAGGACATAAGCGTCTTCGTCTTTACCATGCCGATAAAAGGCGCAAAATTTACAGTCGACCCAACAGACGTTCGTGTAGTTGATGTTACGGTCGACGACGAAAGTAGTGATCCCGTCGGGATGGAGCTCTTTTTTACGAGCCGTAGCCATCTTACCGAGTTCTTTCAGATCGCCGTTGCGGATAAGGTCGAGGGCTTGTTCTTTAGTGAGGCGCATTATCTTACTTGTCTTTGGAAATCGCGTCTAATACGCCGTTGATAAATTTCGGAGATTGTTCGCTTCCGAACGCTTTCATCACTTCGATCGCTTCATTGATAATGACGGCGGTATCGAGTTCTCCGAACATGATCTCATACGCACCCAAACGGAGCGTAGCGCGCTCGATCGATCCCAAACGGTCAAAATCCCAATCCTTGAGATGGGTGATGATCGCCGCATCCACTTGTTCCAGATGTTCGGTGACCCCTTGAAACAAATCCAAAGCAAAATCACGCTGTTTGTTACGAATTTTTTTCTCTTCGAGAATCTCATCGCTGAAATCGGCAATGCTTTGGTTTCCCAAATCATACGCATACAATAAACTGACTACCGCCATGCGGGCTTGATGTCGTGTCGCCATTACTGACCGATCGCTTCGTAAAGATCAAGCATCTCGATAACAACCGTCATCGCTTCAAAGCCTTTATTTCCGGCTTTTGTCCCTGCGCGTTCGATCGCCTGTTCGATGGTGTCCGTGGTCAAAAGACCGAATGAGACCGGTTTTTTGTGCTTTAGACTAACAGAGGCGATCCCTTTGGTCGCTTCAGCGGATACATAATCAAAATGTGGCGTCGAACCGCGAATAACGGCTCCAAGTGCACAGATCGCATCGTATTTTCCACTCCCTAAAAGCTGCTCGATCACCATCGGAAGTTCAAATGCCCCGGGAGCAAGTACGTGGGTCAAATCTTCGTCATTTCCTCCGTGACGCGCAAAAGCGTCTTTTGCCCCTTCGACCAAACGGTCGACAACGAAATGGTTCCAGCGTGTGCTGACGATCGCCACTTTTTTGCCGGGAAGTACGTGGAGTTTTCCTTCGATCACATTCATTGTTAGTTTCCTTTTACTGAGTCAATTTTTAAAAGTGTTTCGCTAAGTGCTTCAAGCTGTTCTAATTTTAACATATTCGGCCCGTCGCTCAACGCGCATGTCGGATCGAAATGAGTTTCGAAGAAAAAACCATCCACCCCGACAGCCGCCGCTGCGCGTGCGAGATGCGGAACCATAGAGCTGTCTCCGCCCGTTTTTCCCGTACCGGTCCCCGGCATCTGAACCGAGTGGGTCGCATCGAAAATAACCGGAGCGAATTGGCGCATGATCACCAGTGAACGCATATCTACGACTAAATTTCCGTATCCGAAACTTGATCCGCGCTCACATAAAAAGACGCCGTTTTTTTGCGCCGCTTCGTAGCTCAGTTCTTCGCATCCGCGCGTTTTCAGCACTTTCATCACCGAAAACTGCATATCGCCGGGCGTCATAAACTGCCCTTTTTTGATATTGACAATCTTATCGGTTTTCCCGGCCGCTACCAATAGATCGGTTTGACGGCACAGGAATGCGGGGATTTGAATCATGTCGATTACTTCAGCAGCGATAGGAACCTGATAGCTCTCATGTACATCGGTCACGATTTTATATCCGAAATCGTCTTTTACTTTTTGCAGTATGCGAAGCCCCTCTTCGAGTCCCGGACCGCGGTAGCTGTCGAGCGAGGTGCGGTTTGCTTTGTCGAAACTGGACTTGAAATAAAAATCAAAGCGGGGATCATTATGGTAACGCTCTAAAGATTTTGCAATTTTGAAAATCGATTCTTCGCTCTCAATGACACACGGTCCGGCTAAAAGTATCATTCATACTCCTATAAGTTATTAGTCATATTGTACTCAATTTGGTTTAAAAGAGATTGAGCAGATCGCCTTAGCGCAGACGACTGCGGAACTAAACGCCCACTGAAAGTTATATCCCCCCAGCTCTCCGGTCACATCCACCACTTCTCCGATGCAATAAAGCCCCCGTATCTTACGGCTTTGCATCGTGGAGGGATCGATCTCTTCACACGCGATGCCGCCGCGGCACGCTTCGGCTTTGGAAAACCCAAATGTCCCCGAAGGGGCCATCGCATAATTCTGAATTGTTTTGAGCTTTTCGAATTCCTCGGCGCTGAGGCGGTTGCAGGGCTTATCCTCCAAATCAACCGCTTCCAAAAACGCTTTCATAAACCGTTTCGGCAGGGTAATCGCGGTACTAAGAATCTTTTTCTCACGGCGGATTTTTTCCAGATCGAATCCGGGAAGAAAGTTGATCGCGATCTCTCCGCGGTGCCAGTAAAGCGATGCGGAGAGGACGACAAGACCGCTGATTCCTTTGTGCGCGAATAACAAATCCTCTTCCAAAACCCGTCCGGCGACACGGATTTGGGCACGGCAACTGATACCGCTGAGCTCTTTCATCCAGAATTCTTTGGGCTGCAGTGTCAACCCGACCAAAGCAGGGTTAAAAGGGATCGTTTTGAGTGCATAGTGTTGAGCGATTTTTAAGCCGATATCGCTTGCGCCGAGCTCTTTATAACTTGCTCCGCCGGTTGCCAGTACGACGTTTAAAGCCTCAAAGCCTCCTTTATCCGTGGTCACGACAAAAGAGCTTTCCCCCTCGACCGATACGATTTTATGCCCCAACAGCAGATCGCATCCGCGCGCCTTTCCCAGCAGGATGCTAATCACCTCATCCGAACTCTTCGGACAGAAATAATAACGCTCCTTGCGGATGACCGGGCGCAGTCCCCCCTGATAGAAATACTCCAGCAGCGCTTCCTTCGAGAAGCCCTCTAATACGCTTGAGACCAGTTTCTCGTCTCCCAGATAGTGGCTCGCATCCACTTCCACATTCGTCAGATTGCATTTGCCGCCGCCCGAAGCCTTGAGTTTGAGGGCCGGCTTGGCGTTCCCTTCTATGACCGCAATGGAGAGCGCCGTGTTTTCACGCAGCTGCGCGGCGCACATCAATCCTGCCGCACCGCCTCCCAAAATGATAACGTCGTAGCGTTTCATCGTTTTAACAACCGCAATGCCAATAATGCGAACAGTGTCCCGACGACTGCAATGTGGGTCAATGATACGGTTTTATGACTCATCAGATAGTGAATCGCGATCAAAACGACCGCAATGTAGACCAATTTATGCCACGAGCGAAACGATGCAAACAGCTTTTTGGTCGATGTCAATGCCATCAGCAGCATAATAACAAACGCTCCCATACCAAACGCGATAAACGGCTTGGAGACGACTTGATGCAATGCCGATGAAAAGTTAAACTGCTGATCGACGCCGATGAAAAGCAAAGCGTGTATCAATGCGTAAAAAAAAGAAAAAAGACCCAGAAGGCGGCGGTATTTAAGGAGGTTAATGCTCAAATATACTCTTAAAGGGGTCAATAGCAATGTCACGGCCAGAAGCCACAATGCACTGTTTCCGGAGAGATCGGTTAAAAACTTCAGCGGATCGTTCGGAAATCTCGTCAACACTACATGCAGATACGGCTCTAAAAAAATCAAAAAATTACGTAGCCATTCCGGATGCCACTCGGTGCTGAAACGGATCATTCCGTAGATCACCGGCAAAAGTGCACCGAGCCATATCACTATTCGCATAAAACCTCTTTTTTAGTAAAACTTTGTCAAGTCCATATTTTTGTACAAATAGGCTACCTCTTTCGCATAGCCGTTGAAGGCCAGGGTATCCTGTTTAAAAAACTTTCCGAGCACTCTTTCACGGGCCTGAGACCATCTCGGATGGTCAACTGTCGGGTTGACGTTCGCATAAAAACCGTATTCGTTGGGAGCAATCTGGTTCCATGTCGAACGGGTCTGATGGTCGCTCAGGGTAATTTTCACGATACTTTTAATACTTTTAAACCCATATTTCCAGGGGACGATCAACCGGATCGGAGCACCGTTTTGAGGCAACAGTTCCTTGCCGTAGAGTCCGACTGCCAAAATCGTCAGCGGATGCATCGCCTCATCAATTCTGAGCCCTTCGCGATACGGAAACGGAATACTACCGAAATTTCGGTTCTGTCCCGGAAATTGTTTCGGATCGAAAAGCGTCTCAAACTCAACGTATTTGCTCTTCGAGGTCAATCCGGCCTGTTTGAGCAATGAGGAGAGGCTAAAACCGACCCACGGTACCACCATCGACCACCCCTCAACGCATCGGAAGCGGTATATCCGTTCCTCCATAGGAATTTTTTTCATTATCGTCTCAATATCCAACGTCAAAGGTTTTTGTACCTCTCCGCCTACACTGATACTCCACGGATCACTTTTAAACTTTTGTCCGAGTTTAGATGGTCCTTCTTTGTCCAGAGAAAACTCGTAAAAATTATTATACGTCGTAATTTGGTCGTACGACGTCAACTCCAGGCCTGGTCTGCTTTTGTTTTTTGCAAATGCCAGTGTCGCCGAGAGGGGAGAGGCTACCGTCACCGCTGCCGCAGCCGCCAGTTTCATCAACATTCTCCGCTCGTAGTAATGACTTTCGGAGGTTATCTGCGAGGAAGGAATCGGATCATAATCTTTACGTATAAGCATGAGAAATCTCCCGTTGGCTATAATTGCATCAATATTATCCAAGGTTAGGTAAATGAGCAAAAAACTTCACATCGTCTCACTCGGTTGCACCAAAAATCTCGTCGATACGGAGGTGATGCTCGGACGCCTCAAAAACTACGAGATGACCGATGACGGAAGTGCCGCAGACGTTATTATCGTCAATACCTGCGGATTCATCGATGCGGCAAAACAGGAGTCTCTCAATACGGTTCTCAGTCTCGATTCGGGTCGTAAGAAAGATTCGGTTCTGGTTATGGCCGGATGTCTCTCCGAACGCTACAAAGAAGAACTTTCCAAAGAGCTCAGCGAAGTCGATATCTTCACCGGTGTCGGCGACTACGACAAGATCGACGAATTGCTCGCCGCCAAACAAAGTCGGTTTACTCCGGAAGTCTATCTGATCGACGGAGCTGAGCGGGTCGTCACCGGGTCGAGCTACCACGCTTATGTCAAACTCTCCGAAGGGTGCAATCAGCAATGCAGCTTCTGCGCTATCCCGTCATTCAAAGGAAAACTCCATTCCCGTGATTTGGAAAGCATCGCACGTGAAGTCGAAGGATTGGTGGCCAAAGGGTATTACGATTTCAGTTTCGTATCTCAGGACTCGAGTTCGTATCTGCGTGACCAGAACATCAGCGACGGGCTGATCCACCTCATCAAACGGATCGAACTGATCGACGGGGTCAAAAGTGCCCGTATCCTCTATCTGTATCCTTCCACGACAACACTCAAACTGATCAAAACGATCGGAGATTCAAAAGTGTTTCACAACTATTTCGACATGCCGATCCAGCATATCAACGACGAGATGCTCCGCATCATGAAACGGGGATTCGGGAAGGAGAAAACGCTGGAACTGCTTAACGCGATGAAAGCGTTGCCATCCTCCTTTATACGTACCAGTTTTATTGTCGGCCATCCGGGTGAAAGCGATGCGATGTTCGAAGAGATGGCAGAATTTGCGGGCTCGTTCGGATTTGACCGGATCAACGTCTTTAGCTACTCCGACGAAGAGGGGACAAGCGCCCATGCGATGCAAGAAAAAATCGCGTCAAAAACGATCAATGCCCATGCGAAAAAGCTGGGAAAAATCGCCTCGGCTGTCGAAGATAGCAGTCTAAAACAATTGATCGGAACGGAAATCCCTCTCGTCATTGACGGAGAGAGTGACGAACACGAGTTTCTGCTCAGCGCCCGCGCCCTGATCTGGGCTCCGGATGTCGACGGAGAGATCTATGTCAACGACCGTGAGATCGACGGTGATCTCGCTTTCGGAAAAATCTATCGTGCCCGCATCAGCGAACTCGCCGGAAAACGGCCCCTGGCTACCGTGACAGGCGATGCTTAATCTCGCCCATCTCGATCGTCTTCAAGAGGGGAAAGTCCTCCTCGCCTATTCTGGAGGGGTCGATTCGAGTGCCCTCTTCCATCTTCTTCTTGCCAACAACATCCGTTTCGATATTGCCCACGTCAACTATCATACCCGTGAAAACAGCGATTCCGAAGCACAGGATGCCGAAGCTCTGGCACAAAAACACGGACTTTTTTGTCATACCCATTCCTGTCGGCTGGGAGGGGCGAATTTCGAGCACCGCGCCCGTACCGAACGCTACCGCTTTTTCGGTTATTTGATGGAAAAATACGGCTACCTCTATCTCGTCACCGCTCATCAGCTTAATGACCGTCTGGAATGGCTGATGATGCAGCTGTGCCGCGGTGCGGGGCTACCTGAGCTTTTGGGCATCCGTTCTATCGATACCCGTGAGGGGATAACCATCATACGTCCCTTGCTCGAACATGATCGTGAAAGTATCGAAGCCTATTTGCATTACCACTCGATACCCCATCACATCGACGAGAGCAACACCGACGAGCGCTATACCCGCAATGCCTTCCGCCACCGTTACGGTACGCCGCTGATGCGCGAATACCGAGACGCTATACGGCGCAGTTTCCGCTATCTGGAAGAAGACAGCGATCTGTTGATCGAACCGGTCGAATTTGAACAGATCGACCAGCTCTATTATGTTTCCAATCCTCTGACCATGCGTTCTTTGTTGAACGGAATCGATACGGTTTTAAAATCGTTCGGACATGTGATGAGCAAAAATGAAAAAGAGCTGATTAAACAGGGAGGAACCCATATCATCTCACGGCGCTATACCGTTTCTATCAATACCGACTATACGTTTATCGCTCCGTATGACAATAATACCGTGATGGATAAAGGATTTAAAGAAGAGTGCCGACGGCTAAATATCCATGCGAAACTTCGGGGATACCTTTACGGTGCCCCGAATGCTTTCGCCCTTATCCGTCGATTAAAAGACGTGTAAGAACCTCTTCGATTCGGCTAACGCCGACAATTTCCAACGCGGCTTTAACCTCATCGGGGATATCGCTAAGATCGCGATCATAGTTTTTTTGCGGGATCAGGGCCAATTTCATTCCGGCGCGATGCGCGGCGATCAATTTCTCTTTCAATCCGCCGATCGGCAAGACATTTCCGGTCAATGAAACCTCACCTGTCATCGCGATATCGGCACGTACTTTTTTATTCGTTAAAATCGATGCGATAACGGTAGACATTGCGATTCCCGCACTCGGCCCGTCTTTCGGAGTCGCTCCGTCGGGGACGTGGATATGCAGGTCAAACCGTTTATATACTTCGCTCGCTTCTATCGGAGTGTCGCTTTCACGCTCCGTCGGAGAGAGCGGAATAATCGAATGATCGACGTTCAACGTGCCGTTATCGATCAATGTTTTCACGACCGAAAGGGCGATGCGGGCCGATTCTTTCATAACATCCCCGAGACTTCCCGTAAGCTGTAACGTCCCTTTTCCGTTAATACGGATCGCCTCGATCTTCAACACATCACCGCCTACTGCCGTCCATGCCAACCCGTTGACGACACCGATACGATCCACATGGTCGGTACGGTCGATCTCGAAAATCGTTTTTTCCAAGAACTCTTTCAAGTTTTTCAGCGTCACGCTCACTTTTTGGGTAGCCGGTTCTTCGAGTATCTTCTTAGCCGCTTTACGGACGATGTCGGCAACGCGACGGCGGAGGTTACGAACACCTGCTTCACGGGTATGCTTTTCGATCACTTCGGCCATCGCCGTTTTCGAGATCGATAATTCGCTCGGTTTCAAACCGTGTTTCTTCAATTCCTGCGGGATCAGATACTGTTTCGCAATCTGGAATTTTTCCTGCGGCGTGTAACTGCTCACAGAGATAAATTCCATCCGGTCGCGCAACGGTCCCGGAATCTGTCCTACGTCATTGGCAGTTGCGATAAAGATCGCCTTGCTCAAATCAAGATTGAAATTAAGATAATAATCTCTAAAATGGGTATTTTGTTCCGGATCGAGGATCTCTAATAATACCGCCGTCGGATCGCCGCGGTGCGATTTGGCCACTTTATCGATCTCATCGAGAACGATGACCGGATTCATCTTTTTCGCTTCGATCACCCCTTGAACGATACGCCCCGGCATCGCACCGATATAAGTACGGCGATGTCCGCGCAATTCATTGACGTCTTCCAATCCGCCCAATGCAATCCGTACCAACGGACGTTTTAACGCTGTAGCGATAGAGTTTGCCAACGACGTTTTACCGACACCCGGAGGGCCTGCGAAACAGAGGATCGCACCGCGCCCCTCTTTGTCAGCGATTCCGCGAAGTTCAAGCAACTCTTTGACCGAGAAAAACTCTAAAATACGCTCTTTCGGTTTTTTGAGCGAAAAATGGTCTTTATTGAGCTGATTTTCGACATCGTGAATATTGAGCGGTTTTTTTGATTCTTCACCGTACGGAATTTCAAGCACCCATTCCAGATAGGTCTGAATCATCCCCGCATCGGCGCTGTCAGGATGCATTCGGGCAAAACGTTCCAACTGCTTATTGATCTCTTTATACGCATCGGGATGCATTTTCTCTTTTTTGGCTTCGAGTTTTTTACGGAACTCTTCGATCTCTTCATCACGATGGGTATCGGTTCCCAGCTCTTTTTGAATCTGTTTGAGCTGCTCTTTGAGGAAATACTCTTTATTCACTTTTTCTATTCGGGTGTGAACTTTGGAGCGGATCTCTTTTTGGAGTTTGTTTGCTTCCGTCTCTTCGATCAACTCATCAATCAGCATCAAAAACCGTTTTTCAGGGTCTTGTTCGATAAAAAGCTGATAAGCGTTCTCTTTTTTGATCTTGATGGAGCTGCAGATCAAATCGACGATACGGTTGTATTCATGATTTTCCTCGATAGTACGGAGCAAATCGGGAGGAAAGAAATTGCTGACTTGTGAAAGGGCGCGTACTTTTTCACGCAACACTTCCAAGATCGCATCCATTTTCAGCTCATTAGCCGCATACGACTGGATTAAATCGACATGGGCCCGCAGAGGATTATCATGGACCATATCGACGATGTGACCGCGTGCCAGCCCTTGGAAAAGAACTTTGATCCGCCCGTCGGGAAGGACCACTTTACGCATGATCGAACCGATTACTCCCGCATCGTAAATCGAATCTTTTTCCCGTTCTCCTTCATGATTCGGCTTGACGGGACAAACGATCACCAAAGAGTTGTTTTCAATCGCTTCCGCCGCCGCGGCAATATTTTTTTCATCGTTCAAAAAAAGCGGCGAGATCATAAACGGATAGAGGAAAAGTTCATCCTCCGCGATGACCGGAAGATCAGTAGGAAAAGAGCTATAGTTGCTAAGTTGCATTGAGGAAACCTTATTCATTCTAAATTTCTGTTCATATAGTACATTTTCGATTCTTGTACTTTACCTATCAAAAAATGTTATTTTGTTTCGCTTAAGTTATCATCCATAGAAACAACGCTGCGCGTCTGAGGAATCATAAAATCGTACCAGCTGCTGCTTCCGTCCCCTTCGAACATTGCACGGTACCACGGGATATCGGCATTTACGATCTCTTCGGATTTGATCCATGTGACCGGAGCAATCGCACGATACGCCGCGGCACCTTTCGGTTTGCCTAAACGTTCGTAGAGTTGGGCAATCTGTTCGTCCAGAACCCCTTTTGCCAGTTGTAATTGGGTCTCCATCGTATGTACCAGCGGCATATACGTCGAGTACGGATAGTTTGCTTTAAATCCGGTTACACTCGCAAGTGTCTCATCGATCAATCCCTGATCACGTCCCGGGTTCGGCAATGCCAAAAATTTTGCTTTGATCTTTAAAAATTCAGCATATTCGCGCCCTTCGGGAGTTGCATAACGGCGGATATACTCATCCAGAAAATGTTCCGCCAGCAAATACTCGTCGTGCGCCATATGCGCCTGAGCCATAATCATCGTAGCCTCTGATAGAAACGGTGAACTGATATGTTCACTTTGCAAAGAGCTGAAATAGTTGTCCGCTTTTTCCAAGTTTCCGTTAGATACCGCCGTAACCATCTTTTCATACCAGTACTCTGCAGGCTTATTATACTCTTCCAGCTCTTTACCGCATCCGGTAAATAAAACGAGTGCAACCATTGTGACTAACCAAGTTCTTATCATCTTAAACCTACATTTTTTAAATATGGAGCTATTTTACCGTAAAGAGATTAAACACCTCTACAAAAGAGTTGAAACTTTTTACTTTGATGTGTTAAAATCAGATCATTATGATACAAGAAGGTAGTTATGCAATTTGATTTAAAGCTTCCGTTGCTCGGTTTCGAATCGGTCTCCAAAATGGAGCTCCAAAAAATAGATGAAATCTTTTTCCGTCTTGAGAGCATTGGCGAAGGCCCCTCGTTCACCCTTATCAATCCGTTTGTCCTACGTGAATACTCTTTCGACATCCCTTCCTCGCTTCAGGCATTGATGGGCATTACGGAGCAAAGCAACCTTTTGATCTATAACATTATGATTTTGCACTCTCCGATCGAAAAATCGACCATCAATTTCGTCGCTCCGTTGATTTTCAATACCGACACCCAGACAATGGCTCAAATCATTATCGACAACCGTTCGGATTTCGGCATCGCCGAACCGATCAAAAACTATCTTAAAGGACCCGGCGATGTCTAAGGCGATCACTTTCGTCGGAAACGGAAAAATGGCGCTTGCATTGGCACAAGGGCTATGCAAAAATCACACTATCGAAGTGATCGGACGAAGTATCGCCGCAATGGAGCGTTTTGAAGCACAACTCAATGCACCCGTAACCAAAACGCTTTATGCGGATGCCGATATCACCGATAAAACGGTTATCCTCTGCGTCAAACCCGCCAATCTAACCGAAATCGCTCCCCTGTTACAAGGTAAAGCACAAACTCTGTATTCCGTACTGGCCGGAACGCCTCTGAGCGCACTTAAAACGCTTCAAGCACACTATTATTGCCGCGCTATGCCAAACCTCGCGGCAGAAGTCGGCTCATCGATGACTTCGCTCGTCGGTGACAATGAAATTACCTCTCAGGCGGTCGCTCTGTTTGATACGATCGGCTCGACTCTATGGCTTAACAGCGAAAAAGAGCTCGATATCGCAACCGCATTGGCCGGAAGCGGCCCCGCCTATCTGGCTCTTGTAGCCGAAGCGCTCTGTGACGGAGCAGTACGCGAAGGGCTTAAACGCGATGATGCGATGCGATTGATGCGAGGACTCTTCGAAGGGTTCGGGCATCTGATTCAAACCGTCCATCCGGCAATCTTAAAAGACAACGTCATGAGCCCAGGGGGAACGACGGCTGCCGGTTATGGGGCATTAGAGCGGGCAAATGTGCGTGAGGGATGTATGGAAGCAATCCGTGCCGCTCACGAAAGAGCCAAAAAGCTCTAATTTTTCTCTGATTTTTTCTCGTCAGACGAAGGTGTGGTATTGTGTACTTTCATCGTGAACGATGATCGGATCATATTTTCATCTCTCTCAAAAAGTATCGGGAAATTCACCCCGATTATCCAATCGCTTTTATTGATATTTTCCAAAAAGGTGTAAAAACTTTGCGGAGAGGTGATTTTAGAGGTTGCGTTTACCTCATATACTTTAAACGTACCGTTTGTATCGGATGCCGTGATTTCTGTCAAATAGAGGTCTTGGAACTCTTTTTTATACAATTTTTCAAACCGTTCGGGATTAAACGTCGTTTCGAATGCCGTGATCGTATGACGGTTTTGACTTTGCACCTCTTTGAGGCGATTATAGGTGATATCGTATCGGTTTTGAGAAAGTTCAAGCTGCTGTATCTCTTTTTTACTCTCTAGCCGAAGCGAACGGTACTCTTTTCCTTTAGGAATCAACATTAAAAATGAAAAAGCGATAACCGCTATCAAAAGAACGAACGAGAGGATGATCACGTATAGGGTCTGACGGCTCATTGTATCTCCTCTATCGTTTCTTCGTCGAGATAATTGGACGAGACAAATCGGTACCAACCGTTTTCGATCGGATAAAAACTGGTATACGTTCGATGGAAAATCGATCGTAACGGTGCATGAAGCATGTATTCGTACGTATCCTTATTCGGTGTCGTACCGTACAAAATCAACGATTTGGCATCCAACTCCGCACGCGAGAGGGTAATGTTCTCCGGAACAAGATCGAAAAGGTTTCGAATACTCTCTTTCATTACCGTATTATCGGTCGTTACCTGCTCCGCCAATTTCGCTTCCGATTCGATCTCTTTGATCTGCGATTGCATCTCTTTGATAGATGCCTGCAAACTCGCTTCTTTTTGCGCGATAGAGTGGCGTTCATGTGCGAAATCATACGTTTTATACCATAAAAAGGCATACGCGCCGACCAGCATCAGAATCGTTACGATAAAGAAAAAAAGGACGAGTCTGAGTTCTCCGCTGATAACCCGCTTGGGACGGGGAGTGATAAAACTGTGTTTCATAACCCCTCCTCGCTCATCGCCAGTCCGATCACTTCATCCGTGACATCGATACGGCGGATCAAGACGTTTAAAAACAGCTCCTCTTCCAAATACCGTTTTAATTCGCTGCCGCTTCCATAGGCATCGGCGATATATACCGTTTCGATAAATCGGTTATGGCAATGTTCTCCCGTGTAAAAACGGGCTAACGTCTTTTCAATCAGCTCAAAACGGGAATAGTCGTCACCAAAATGCTCCATATCCTCTTTTGCTTCGTCTCCATGAACCTGAACCGTCCGCTTCTCTTCTATCGTCGGTTCGTCTTCGCTGAATTCGGCAATCTCTTCAAGTGCATCCAAATCTTCGATGTCGCTGAGATCATCCAGCTCGTCGATGATATCCAAATCATCCAAATTTTCGATATCGTCGAGATTGATCCCCCGTTCCGGTTCGTCCTCTTCATCAACCCCGACGGCGAATCCGATTACATTGCCATCCTCTCCGACAACAGTCGTCTCATAGGAATGCAAGGGATAGTGATGCGCAAATTCCAGCTTTCCTTCTTCGAAAAACGCTACCGTAAAGGAATCTTTTTGTGCCAATGCGTACAAAGCGATCCCGCCGCCGATCTTATCGCCGAAAAAACGTTCGATGACGGAAAAAGGAGAAAAAATAAAATCAAGCCCAACGGCGGCATATCTTTTTTTCAATCCGTCAAGTTCGCGGATGGATGAATATAACAGCCATGATTTATTACGGCAAACCGTTTTGGCCCCGCTGACGACATCCGCGATATCGTGCAATGAACATCCTTGCAGTGCCCCTTGATTGTGTTCGGGATTCAACAAGGCGATATAGTACAAAGGGGATTCTTCGATCTGTTTTTGCAGGTATGCTACCATCTGCGTATAGGCGTTTTCCCCTTCAAAAAGCTTCCCCTCTTTTCGAACGAGCTTTTTTTGCTTTAAAACGGCAACTTTGACGCTATAAACTCCTCCGTCCGGAACAATGGCGATAAAAATCTTTTGATACAGCCACTCTAGCACTGAGAGTCCTCGACATTATTGCATAATGGATGCGATTTACGATAATGATCCATTTTGATGGCGTTTCCCAATTTGGTATAAATCTGAGTTGTCGCCATGCTCGCATGGCCTAATAATTCGCTAACATCGGCAATCCGCGCTCCGTTATTTAACAGTTCGGTCGCATAGGTATGGCGCAGTTGGTGCGGTGTCACTTTGAGCCCTACCTTTGCAAATGCCTTGGTGATGATATATCTTAGACTATTTTCGCTTAATTTTTCACCCTGCAGCTCAAAAACATACTCCACAGAGGGGGAGTGAAGCTGATATTCTCCGATTAATTCGGCAATATTTTTCAATATCGGGACATCACGCTCTTTGGAGCCTTTCCCGTGAATACGGCACCATCCCTGATCGATCTCTTTGAGCCGTAAATGGGTCAGTTCGGATATCCTCAATCCTAATGTATAGAGGAGAATAATCGCCAGTTTTGCCGTCGGTTCCGCATGTTCCAATGCATGTAAAATATGCTCGTGGGCGATCGGTTTTGGAAGCGTTTTAGGAATTTTAATACTCTCATCACCCCGTAATTCCACATCTTTACCCTCCGAACGGAGGTATTTGACAAAACTCCGTATGGCACTCAGCTTACAGGATATCGATTTGGACTTTAAAGAAGCTATTTTCAGACGAAGAGGCATCAGATTAATCCTGACTTTCCCTTCCGATATCTCTATCTCCGATTCTCGGAGCATTGTATCGATCGAGTCGTTATAGCTACGGATCGTCAACGGCGAATACCCCCGAATCGCATCGAGATATTTTAAAAAGTTCTCTTTATCACGGTAAAGCGAGTTCATCATGCAGCATCTTAAACTGTTCGTAATTGCTACGAGTCTCTTCTACCAACTCTTTGTCTATAACTACTGTCGGGGCAATTTTACGGTATGCGTCGATCATGATCATCGCCATCATCTTGATTTTGGCACGATCTTGCGGTGAGACGTTTTTTTGTGCGGCAATACGGCGAATTTCCTTGATATATCGGCGTGCATCGTCGTTATACCGGACAAATTTAAGCGCAGTCTGAGACTGTGCCATCACGGTTGAGGCCATTCGATTATAGGGGTCCAGGGCAAACGCTTCTTTGGAGAGAGAATATGCATCGTCATACGATCCCATCGCATAGTACAGACGGGATTCAACCGATTTTTGATACGAAGGATTGACAACAATCCACAATCCTAGCCCGACAATAACCGCCAATAAAACGACTAGCCATTTAGAAAGCATGTTCCATCAACCTCGCTTTGACCAAAGCTTTCGCCTCTTCCATCTCCATCCCTTCCAGATCGATCGGTTCGGAGGCATAAAAATCGAGTCTTCCAAACGGTTTGGGAACCGTAAATCTGTCCCAACTCGGCAATTGCCAATACGAGGAGGGGACACAGCTGTACACGATCACTTTCGCATGTCGTTTCTGTGCCATTATAACCACTCCGTCACTCATTTCGTGTCTCGGCCCTTTCGGTCCGTCGGGTGTGATACCGATATCGTACCCCTCAGCAAGCGATTTAAGCGCTTGTATCAAGACTTTAGCCCCACCGCGTCGTGTCGAACCGTGAATCGTCCCCAGCTTGAAATACCGCATTACAGCAGCAATGATTTGTCCGTCAAAATGTTCGCTGATCAGGACATTGGCTTTGGGAACGGCGCGAAACCGATAATAAAGATAAGGTTGTAAAAGCAAATCGCCGTGCCAAAAGGCGAAAACGACCGGTTCGGTCGGTATAGCTTGGGGAAGATGAAAGTATTTTTTATTGGTAAAATAGATCAACCGTATCAGCAATGCTCCGATCGGGGGGATCAGCCACAATGCCAGCGTATTGAGTATTTTTTTACGCAACGATCTCTCCGTACTGTACCGAACGGGAAACGTCTATGATTCGTACGCGGGCCGTTTGACCAAGCCACTCTTCCGAACCTTTGACCTTGACCAAAACATTATTATCGCTTCGACCGGCGACATACCCGTCCGAACGAAGTTCCTCGAAATAGACGTCGACCTCTTGTCCTAATAATGACGCACTGATCGAATCCAGAATCGTATCCTGATAGGCTTGCAATGTGCTCAGACGATGTGAGCCGATCTCCGAATCGACCGTATTGGTAAACCCTTCCGCTTCCGTCAGCGGGCGGGGGGAGTATTTAAAACTGAATACCTGCTCGAAACGGACTTGCCGCATGACATCCAGCGTATCTTCGAAATCCGCCTCACTCTCTCCCGGAAAAGCGACGATGATATCGGTACTGATACTCACGTTCGGAACCAGTTCACGCAGTTTGGCAGCCCGGTTCAAAAACCACTCTTTCGTATAGCCCCGTTTCATCGCTTTGAGGATTTCACTGGAGCCGCTTTGCAGAGGCATATGCATCGATTTGCAGATTTTCGGATTTCGGGCAAACTCTTCGATGAACTCATCGTCCATATGCAGCGGATGCGGAGAGGTGAAGCGGATACGCTCTACCCCTTCCACCGCACTGACACGGCGGAGCAATTCGGTAAAATTGACTTTTTCTTCGTTACCTGAAAAACGGCGTCCGTAATTGTTGACGTTTTGTCCCAATAAAAAAATCTCTTTCGCCCCCCCATCAGCCGCTTTTTGCACCTCGGCAATGATCAATTCGGGAGGAATCGAAATCTCGTCGCCCCGTGTTTTCGGGACGATACAAAACGTACACTGCTTATCGCATCCGATAGAGATATTGATATAGGCTTTATAAGGACTGGTACGGAAATCTTTAAAAGCGAATTGGGATTCATCGTAGTCGATTTCGATCTCAACCGCTTTGTCGCGATGGAGGACATCGGTAATTTTGGAAACGTTACGCGCACCCAAAACAAAGTTGACGTAAGGGGCGCGCTTGATGATATCTTTTCCCAAATGAGAAGCGGTGCATCCGCAAACGCCGATTTTTGCACCCTCTTTTTTGAGTTTATTAAACACTCCGAGTTCTGAAAACAGTTTGTGGACCGGTCTTTCGCGAACCGAGCAGGTATTGACCAGTATCAGATCGGCTTCATCGGCTTTATCGGTCAGCTCATACCCTTCATGGGCGTTTAATTCCGCGATCATATGTTCCGAATCGCGCACGTTCATAGCGCATCCGAGCGTCTCGATAAAAAGCTTTTTCGACATTATAAGATATGAACCTCATACATGTATTCGTTTGCCGAAAGACCGTAACGCACTTCGCGCATATAAAAGCTTTTACCTTCGGCTTCAAAATGGTCTTGAAGTGCAAGGAGATCTTTATGAGAATTTTCACGGTCAAAATAGAGAATCAACGAATTGCTTTTTTCCACCATTTCGGTAATTTTTTTGAGATCGATTTTTTTTGGTTTTGCGTCATGCTCACTGCGGGCAATTTTGAGTTCCATTGTGTTTCCCTTAAAGTTCTTGATATTGGGGGGATTATATCGGTGATATGATAAATATCGCATTAAGAGAACTTCGTGTATAATGTTTATCCTTCATAAAAAAGCTCCCCCAACCAAACCGATTTTTTTATGAGTTATTATGTACGAAAGAGGATAGTCCTATGGAAAATATTTTAGATATCATCGATTCTATCGCCAATGAAAAAGGGCTCAGCCGGGAAAATGTCCAAGAGGCGATCAAAACCTCTTTCATCCAAACCGCAAAACGGATTATCAATCCGGCTTTTGCATTCGAAGCCGACATTGAAGACCGCACCAAACAAGTAAAATTACGACAGATTATAACCGTTGTCGCCGATGATGCGCCGGAACTCGAAGGTGAAGAGGCCGGTGCCTATATGGGTCTGACCAATGCATTGGAGATCGACGACGAAGCGGAGATCGGCGATCAGCTTCAAATGGAGCACGACATTGAAAGCTATGGCAGAAGCGCATTCGCAACCCTTCACCGCGAAATCGAATTTCACGTTCAACGTCTCGTTGAAAACGAACTGTACGATAAATACAAAAGCAAAATCAATCAAATCGTCTCCGGACGCGTTACACGCGTCGATAACGAGCAGAATACGACGATCGAAATTGATGAAATTCGTGCCGTTCTGCCAATGAAAAGCCGTATCAAAGGGGAAAAATTCAAAGTCGGCGATGTCGTCAGCGCCATCGTACGCCGTGTTCATGTCGACAAAAACAACGGCATTTCCATGGAACTTTCACGTACCTCTCCCAAATTTCTCGAAGAGCTTCTCGCACTGGAAGTTCCGGAGATCAAAGACGGTATCGTTGTCATCGAAAAATGTGCCCGCATTCCGGGAGAACGGGCTAAAATCGCCCTCTATACCAACCGTCCGCAGATTGATCCGATCGGTGCGACCGTCGGCGTCCGCGGTGTCCGTATCAATGCGGTGAGCGAAGAGCTGTGCGGTGAAAATATTGACTGTGTCGAGTACAGTGCCTCACCTGAACTTTTTATCTCACGTGCTATGAGTCCTGCTATTATCAGTGCGGTTGTTGTCCAGGAAGAGAAAGAGGGGGAGAAAAAAGCAATCGTTACCCTTCCGAGCGATCAAAAATCCAAAGCTATCGGAAAGAGCGGTATCAATATTCGTCTCGCATCCATGCTGACTGGCTATACGATCGAGCTCAATGAAGTAGGCGGAACCGTACAAATGGGTGAAAAAGCTCCGGAAGAGAAAAAAGAGGGGCTCAGTTCTCTCGAAGCACTTTTCGGGAATTAGTGGTGATCATATCTACTTTTCTGTTTAGCCAGAAAAGTAGCAAAAGAGCATACCATGATCCAAAAACACGACGCTCCTCTCGGCAGAGCCTTCGGAGCTGCTCTAGGTATTGGATCACGGGAATTCAGTTATTGATTTTCGCATAATGCGAAAATAGTTTTATTTAAACATTTCAGCCATCACACCACACCCAGAGCCAAGCCGCGAAGCAGTCGTGCGAAAGCGGCTGATTAAGCGACTTGGTGTGATGGCGATTTTCTTTTGCGTACTTTTCTTTACTAAAAAGAAAAGTACATTAACGTTTCACAAACGG
>Ga0172377_10001425_pt1 | contig 24070 bp, 28 predicted proteins | sample Pumphouse3metaG_FD_119749 | JGI IMG/M metagenome (GOLD analysis project Ga0172377, IMG submission 119749) | Leachate microbial communities from a municipal landfill in Southern Ontario, Canada - Pumphouse #3 metaG | ecosystem: Engineered > Solid waste > Landfill > Unclassified | place: Canada... | reverse complement strand
TGCTTCTTCTGTTATGAAGGAAGCATATTTTAGAGTGAATTCGAATAGTCCTCTGCTATGTATGTAATGGTTTCTCCAATCTTCGAATGGTTCTGATCTTACTTTGTTTTCTACTAGTTTTAACGGTATGCCTGCACTCTTTAATGTTTCAACCATGTCTTTTACTCCTGTGCCTTTATTGTGTGGTAACATGTGTCCTACTGGCATAAAGATTTCTTTTTTGTCTCCTATCCAATCTTTATTCCATAGTGTAGCTGATGGTGGAACATACATGTATCTTATGTTTGGGTATTTACTTGATGAGAATGTTCTTGAACCTGATATGACTGGAAACTTTAATCCTTTTACTTCTGGTATATGGTTTATTCCAAATTCTAGGAACACTGGTGGGTAAGGATGTTTATCTAGTAACTCGTATAAGTCAGAACGTTTTTTTATTCCATGGTAAACAGCTAAGTTTATTATTTGTGCATCAAAGTCCATTCCTTTTGTATCTTTTATTACTGTATAGTTTATATGTTCTTGTGGTATTGATGCTTCTTCAAAGTTAGCTTCTGGTGTTATGTAGAATTCCCATTTAGGGAATAGTTCCATTAGGTATATCCAATATGATAAATGTAAAGGTGCATGTAGAAGTATCTTGTAGGATTCTTTTCTTCTTGGCATTGTCCATGTTGTAGGCATCTCTATTGATACACTGTTTATTGGTTCTTTTTTTACTTGTTGTTTCTCAGGTAAAGGTATACTTTCTAGTGATATGTTAGAACTTGGTGTATTTCTTTTTGTTTCATATTTCATTTCTACTCTGTTAGGGTTGTCTTTGAAGACGTATAATGTTTCAAATCCTACTTTCTCCCATAATGCTATTGCAGGTTTATTCTCTAAGTTTGCACTTAATCTTATATCGTTAAACTTTCTCTTTGTTGCTTCTGATACTAGAAACTTAGCGTGTGCAGTTCCTATTCCTAGTTTTCTTACTGTGGGGGAAACAACTAATCCTATTCTACATTGTTTTCCAGTTGTTGATTCTATGTGTCCTATTGACACTATCTTTCGTTTTCCTTTCTCTCTTACTATTCCTGCTGTGAAGTATATTCTTTTTATTTCTTTCGTTAAGTTTTCTGTTACTTCTTGTCTGTTATGTCCAAACCTGTACCATTCATTCCAAGTTTCTTTGTCTAGGGAAGAAAGGAATTCTAATACTCCTTTCCAGAGCATTAACGGTCCAAATGTTACTTTCAAAGTTTCTTGTTTATTCATTCTTTCATTTTCTCCAAGATATGTTGTGGTAGTAATCCTTTACTTATTAGATATTCTACTGATGCATGTATCGGTTCATTTCTTACATCTTTATGGTATACTTCAAGTGATGGTAATGCGTATACTTTGTACCCTAACTTTCTTGCATTCTTACAGAACTGGTAATGTGGTGCTGGATTTTCCCAATTAACTTTGATGTATGGTTCACTTTTTATTAGTATACATGTTCCTACTGAGTCTAATTCTACTGGTTTCTTTCTTTTTGTAAATGGTGGATTAAACATGTCATATTCTTTTTTATTTACTTGTAAGTTACTGAACTTTTGTCCTTGATATCTGAATACGTAGGTGTCATAGAATCTTTTTACGTTATCTTCATTTACGTAGATGTATGGTGCTATGATATCTTTATTTTGTTTCACTAAAGTTTCTACTAAGTTTTCTGGTAGTAATTCTAAATCTACATCTAGGAAGAGTGCATATTCTTCACCATGCCATGCCTGTTTAAAAGCGTTACATACATCTGCCATCCACATAGCAGAATGTGTTACGTTATTGTATACTGGGTCTTTGTAGATGGTAAATGTGAAGTCGTTATCTTTGTGGAAACTTTGTATTATTTCTAATGTGTTATCTACTGATCTCCCATACATCCAAGTTATCTTTAATAATTCATGTGGATAACTTAGTTTCTTTATTTGTTCTAAAAAGGTAGGGAGATGTTGTGCATCGTTCTTTATTGGTATGCACACTTGTATCTTAGGCATTTGACTCAATTACTTTAGCCTCTTTGTGTTTTGTTAGTGAAGGCACTTCTTCTCCTATTTGTTCTAGTAATGGTATAAAATGTTTATCTAATGCTATATCCCATGTTTGTCTTCGAGCATATTCTAATGAACGTTTAGCATACATGTCTCTTGTGTTAGGTTTATTGTATGCTTCTTCTAGAGCATCTGCTCCTTCATCTGCATCTGGTATACTAGTCATTGAGTTTATCGGTGTATAAGTCATAGTTGCAGGTTTACATAACCATCCACATCTTCCGTTATCATTTCTTTCTATCATAGCTGAGAACTTGTTTAGTATACATGGTACTCCACAAGCTTGTGCTTCTAGTACTGGTATACAGAATCCTTCTCTTCTGCTAAGTAATAGGAATGTGTCAAATAGATTGTAGAATCTAGCCATTGATTCTTCTGGTGTCCCAAACACGTTTGTTAGGTATCTATCATTCCATATGATGTTCTTTTCTATTCCTATTTGTTTAGCTAATTCTACTAAGTTTCTTCCTTTATTATCTATCGGGTTAGTGTGTATCATTACTATGGTATCTTTCTCTGCATCTTTGTTTTGTTCAAAGAATTTCTTTATTGCTAAGAAGTTTGTATCCCATGCTTTTCGTGGTTCTCTATCTCTGTTTCCTGCTACTATTCCTATGATAAATTTATCTTCTTCTATAGAGAAACTTTGTCTACAAATCTTTTTATCTAGTGGTCGGTAAACTTTAGTATTTACTCCATGTGGTACGTAGACTGATTCTATACCATTCTTCTTTAACTCGTTTACTCCATGTTGTGACGGTATAGCTCTCCATTTGTATTGCTTAAGAATATCTAACCATTTATCAGGATAGTTCTCCATATCTATTGGTGTATAGATTAATGAGTTATCTACTACCTTAGTGAATGAACTTGATACCCAGAAGTCTGACATGAATATTCCAAGTTCACATTGGAATCTTTTATAATGTTCTTTTACTGAGTTAAATCCTAATGAGTCATTTGGTAAGATTTCATTTGGTAAGACATTTATTCCATTCCAGTTTATATGTCCCGGTGACTGTAATCCGTAGAATGCTGAAGCAAATAATACAAATCCTCTATTCATTAGTCCACTTAAGAAATACTTTGATACTACTCCATAACCTGTTGTTACCCATGGAGCAACTGAATGCCAAAGTATTCTCATATCTCTCCAGTCACGTTGATTCTTAATTTCTTCTTCAATTGATTGTTTAATTATTCTAAGTTTCTCTTTAGTTGGTACTATCTCTTTTTTACCGTTTTCATTTATTCTTTCTTTATATCCTTCTGGTATGTTCATTCTTTATTTCCTTCTTTAACTGGTATTCTTATTTTTTCTACTACCTTATATTCATAGGTAGCTACTTCAGTGTAATAGCCACCTTCTACTTTCTTAATCAATACCTCTGCTGGGTATTCTCCTTCTTTAAACGGTGACACTTGTATATCGTAAGATGAATGATTATCGTAACAGAGTCTAGCTTCTTCCTCTGTTGACCATATCTCTTTACAGAAAGTACATTGCCAACCGTCTATTCTTTCTACTTTATTCATTTTTTATTCCTCTCTACTGAGTTATTATTATTTGTTCAAAGAAACTTGTTGGAGAGTTCACTTCAGGCTTTATTTCTTTTTCTATATAGAAATTTTTAATTGTTAATTTTTTATCTTTAATGTCTATTTCGCTATAGAATCCAACTGTTGTTGTAGAACAATGTTTACAGTGTACACTCAATATGTTATTTTGTTTCTGTTTCATTAAGGGAACACAATTAACATCTAAAGAGACTGTTTGTGAACATTGGATTGGTTCGTAACATGTGTGTACATAAATTGTATCTAACATTGACTTACAATAAGGACAAACCACATTACTTCTACTTTCCCCTAGAATAACTTTTAGTTTAGTTTCTGTTTCGGTAATCTTCATTTCTTGTGGTATATGTCCAGTGAATACTATACTGTCATACAATGAGAAATCATTTGTTGGTATAGTACAACCTGTTATTTGAATCACTGTTCAAACACCTCAATCATCTTTTTAACTGCATTCTCCCAAGTCCACTTCTTAGCATTTGATAAAGCTTTCTTAGCTGTCTTTTCGTAAGCATCTTTCACTTGCATCATAAACCTCATCTTTCTGTATAGATCGTTTGTGCTTACTAATCCAACTTTCCCTACTGATGTTTCTAGTTGATCTGCTACGTTGCAATATACTGCTCCGTTTCCTAAGACTTCTCTTGCAGCTCCACTATCTAATGCTATGGTTGGTATTCCACATGCTTGAGCTTCTAAAGCTGGTACACCAAATCCTTCTGTAGCTGGAGAAATATATACATCTAATGATTGGTACCATTCTCTTATAGCTTCTTTGTTTAGTGTTAATCCTCTAAGTTTCGCTTCTAAGAATACAGGGGAAACTTTGTATTTTTTAGCTAACTCTAATAAATCATAGTGTCCTTTATTGTTAGCTGATATCTCTAATACCCCTTTACCTTCTAACTTGGAGAATGCTTCCATTACTCTTGGTACTTGTTTTCTTATATCATTTAATCCAAAGTATCCATACGTGAACTCTGACCATTCTTTCTTTTTAGGTTTAAAGAATTCTGTGTCTACTCCATGTGGTACAACTGATGCGTTTATCCCTCCCTTTTTCAATACTTTTTTACAGTATTCAGAAGGTGTAGTTACTGCATCAAAGTTAGAGAAACACTTCTCGTATGCTGTTGGTATTTCTTCTCCTTCAACAGGTAAGTATAGTATTCTTTTACCTGTGATATAGTTTACATAAGGCATTAGTGAATCTAGCATCCAGTAAGAGTGAAATACTACGGAGATATCTGGTTTAAGTTTCTTGAAATAGTAGTTTAATTGTCCACCATCTTCTAATTCAAATACTCTTATGTTCTCTGTTATTTTTAGAGGCATACCATTGTATCCTAAGGATAGTACATCAAATGAGTAATCTTGAGGCATTCTACTTAGTAAATCTAGAGTACATGAACCAAATGATGATCCTCTTAGAGGGAAATCTGATATCCATACAACTTTCTTCATTTTATCATTTTCCTTTATACATTTCTAATACAACACTTTTCTTGTTTGTTTTAAGGTTAAGGTAACCAGGAAAGACAAACTTCTTTAAAGTGTTTGTTATCAAGGTTACTCCTTGTTCTTGATGGTTATTTATTGTTTCTATATTTTCTAGTACTATTAAGTATGTGTGTTCTCCATCAAAGAGTAATATAGAGTCATATCCTTCCTTATTCTTTTTATTTGCTAATTCTCTAAGTTTCTCTTCATCTCCTTGATAGACTAATTTATCTAATATTACACTTTCTAATATTGGATCACAATTATCCCATGAAGAGAAACCATAGAATGCTACTTCAGGATTCTTTCCTACCTTAGTAGCTTCTTTTAACATATCAACTAATTCTTCTTTTGAATGAACTCTTTTATTATTCTTTAAGATGAAAGTAGGGAAGCTAATCATTTCTTGTTTTTTCCTCCATTAAACATATCTAAGGTAACTGAAGGTGTCTTTTTCTTTTTCTTTGTTTTTTTAATGTTTTTAACAGGTAAAAGAGTAGGTTTGATTCCTTCTTTAAGTTCTTTCCAGTCTATCTCAAAGGCTTCAAGGAAAGCTCTTAGTTTAGGTTTGATAGTTAAAGTTAACATTTTGGGGTAATCTACTTGGAACCAATCAGGTAATTTTACCCCTTCATCCCAAGAGAATACATCATACTTCTTTGCTTCTTCTACTTGTGATTTCATTTCATCTTCTGTCCAAGTGTTACTTTTACGTGGAAAGAGAACTTTAACATCTGGAATCTTTGTGTAGAATCTTAGTGGTTTAGAGCCATAATCATAATTAGTTCCTAAGAGTTCATTACTGTTGAGAGCTGCTTTCTTCTGTATAGCATTAACTTTGTATTCGTTAAAGTTTTTAGTAACTGCTGATGGTACACCTATAGATGTTAAAGGTAAAGTATCTAATTCATTTATCTTTTTCAAGATAATATCTTTAAGTTGTCCTTTACTTTTCCCTTCAAGCAAAGTAGTTAAGAGGAAAGATTGGAATTCACCTGCATATAGACTAGTATCTGAACGTTTAGTATCTAATCCAGTAACTTTAAGTTTAGTTGTCCCATCTGCATTAATTATTCTTCCACAGTAACGTTTCTTAGTTGCTTTACCTTCTTTACCTGTCATAAGAAATAACCTATCAAAGACTGCTTCTAAATTTAATACAAAGATACTTCTTTCTTGTACACCAAATTGTTTAAGGTATATTGGTATCTCTTTCATTATCATATCTCTTAATGCTACTCCATCGTTATATACTTCTCCGTAATTCTTAGCATTTGTCTTAATGAATATACTATCTGTGTCTCCATACACAACTTTAAATCCGTTATTCTCTGCTATTGATCCAGCAAACTTTATGATCCTTTGACCAAACTGTGTAACTGATTCAGCAACTTCTAAGTTATGCTTTCTAGATCGAAAAGCGAAGCTTCCATACATTGAGTTAGCTATTACCTTTACTACTTCTTGTCTAATTTGTAAGTTCTGTTTCTTAACTGGGTCTTTTTCTTTCTTTAGTTCTGCTTTAATACTTTTTCTTAGATTGATAAAGTCATCGAGCATTCTAGGGAATAATCCTCTGGGTTCTTTAAGGTAACACCAAGTCTTTGTTCCATCTTCATTTTGAAACTTATAGAATGGTCTTCCTCTAGCTAAAGTTTCTGATGGTAAGTAAGTGTCTGTATCTATATTGAATGTTCTAATGATAGTTGGGTATAGACTGGTGTAGTCATAACAGATAACCCATTCATGTAATCCACCTGTTGGTTCAACAACGAATCCTCCTTTATAGGAATCTTTACTGTTTTCTTTACGTGAAAACTTTGATGGTAAAGGGAAAGTTCTCCTTCTTAAAGCTTCTGTATCTACCATTCGTTGGTTACTGAATGTATCGTTTATTCGTACTCCAACAGTTTTCCTTAACATATCAAGGAAATCTATTATAGTGTTTTTGTTATCTATCTTTACTAATAATTCTACATCTATCATGTTGTATTTCAATACCACTTCAGGATTATCATTCCATATACTTTGAATATTCTGTGCTATCGCTTTACCATCTGTGGTAGTTAGTTTACCTTCATCTTCACCTAAGTATGTTTTAGCTACATAATCTAATGTATAACTTCTTAACTGTGAAGGACTAAGCATTCTTACACAATCAAGCATGTCTACTACTTCTCTTCCATCTAAAACTAATCCTTTACGTTTCCAATCTTTACCTCTTATCCTCATACGTTTAGCTATTGGATTTCTTACTTGGTAACCTAAATCATGTAACCCTGAAAAATAATTAAAATATTCTCTAAGATTCCTTCTTAGTAGTTCTTGTCTAATACATAACAAGTCAAAATCAACGTTATATCCAGTTATTATATCTGGATCACAATCTCTAACGTAGAGCATAAACTGTTTCATCATTTCATCTACTGTTCTACAGTAAATGCATTTCCATCCTTCTTGGTCTTTTACCTTTAAATCAAATTCGTTATAGTACCAAGTGTAATATATCTTTTCATAACTATCATAAGCTGTTAAACATTTAATGTATTGATTCTTTTTCATCTTTCCTTCTTTAACTGCTTTATCACACCAAAGTTCAATGTCTATGTACATTTTTCTTAAAGGAACATGTATATCTTCTTCCAGTGGTATAGGGTTACTTATATCATACCAATCAATGTTACCCCTTATCTTCTGATCAATTAACCATCTAAGTTCAGGTGCTACATCTCCTTCTCTTACTGCTGCTTGTGCAAAGGAGCTTTGTATATTTCTCATTATCTTTCTTGTTTGTCCTGCTACGTAAGTGGAAACTTTGTAAAGTTTCTTTCCTTCTGGGAAATTAATTAATTCAATGTTTTTAATCTCAGGAGACTTTAAAAGGTAAGGTGCCTCTACTGCTACAGCAGGTATACAGTAAAGGTAATGTCTAAAACCTTTAATCTTTAATCTCTGTCTAACTCCATCTGTATTTCTTGTCCAGAGATAAACTATTGGTTCATTCTTGTCTGGTTCTCCTTCTGGTAACTCTTCATGTTCCACTTCATTCTTTATAGCTATTGAAGTCCATATTCCTTTAGTATTCAATTCACTTTTTCTCCTTTCCCACTTAATATCCATCTAAGGGTTGATATTCTTTTTGGTCCAAGTCTGGGACAAAGTTTCTTGATATCTTCATTAGATAATTTACATAATTCTTCAAAGTTTTCTACCTGTTCAGCTATTAAATCCGCTTGTTTTCTCCCTAAGTAAGGTAACATACTTAGTACGTCACTTATTATCTCTTTTTTGTTTCTTTCCTTAACTTTCTCTGGTACTGGTCTAAGTGACAAAGTTTTCTTATCTGAAGAATAGAACATATAAGCTACTTGATCTACAAACGGTTTACAATCTTTATGCTTACCTGGTATAATTAAAACCGAGATACCCATAAGGAATATACTAGAGATAGCTCCTTTGATTGTTCTCTCTATTCTAGGTGAAGTAAAGAATGATTCATCCCATCTTTCTATTATAAGCATAGGTCTCTCTGAAGCATGTTTAATCTTTATCATTTGTTTCCATATATGCTTATCTCCATGTACTATAGAGTTATAGAAATCTCTAATCTCTTTACGTTCAATAAGAACATTTGACCAAGCATAATCTCCTGCTTCTAAAGGGATAACTTTAACGTATATTCCTTTCTCTTTACGGAATGATTCAATAATCTCTATTGGTTCATGTACATCCACATAAAGAGTGAAAATGTTATCTTCTTTAATTTGTTTATTTATTGGTGTAATCTCTATTGTTTCACCAATATCTTCTTCTTCAGAAGTGTTATCAAAAGAAAGTTTAGTTTGAGGTGCCATAATAAATCACTAAGTTTCCTGTATTAGAAATAAAAATAAAAATAATGAAATAAGAAAAAAAGGTTTAAGTGGCAGATACTGATCCGCCAACAGGTCCAACGTCTACGTATCCTTTATCCTTCGCTAACATTACTAATGAAAGATCTTGATCTAAACCTGGGTAACGGTATCTTTGTATCCTACGTAATCTATCACCGTTAGGTGCATAAGATTCTCTTTGATCTTTAAGAGCTTTATACATACCAAAGATGTGTTTAACGTAGTATATCATGTTACGTCCACCCCAAGGGTCACCTGTACCAAATGCATAACCTGGAGACATTGGGTTACTTGTGATGTGATCAGTTATCAAGATAGCTACATCTTGTCTCCTAGCTATAGGGTAACATGCACCCAGTAAAGCTGATACTAGAGATGTACGAGCAGGGAAGTTTTGTGTTACTGAAGCTATTTCACTTTTAATTGGTATGGTTAAAGAATCAAGAACTATTAGACCATATTCTCCTTCTTTTTCACTAAGTTTCTGATATAGAGGAGATTTGTTTAACCAATCTTTATCTTTGTTGGTAGCTGTATCTACTCTACTCTTTTTCTTTTGACTCTTAGCTAAAGTTACTTGTCTGCTAGTTGGATACTTAACAGTTACAGAGACACGGCTCTCTTCTTGTTTAATATCTAACTGCATACCGAATAACTCTCCTAGTTCAAAGATATCAGGTATCTGCATTATCTCTATCTTAGATGGGTCACAGTCTGTCCACCTATCAGTGAAGAACTTGTTAAATCGTTCAACTGTATCAGGTGTAAAGAAGAACCCTTCTGTGTCAATATAGATAACTTTTTTACCTAATCCACCAGAAGCAACTGGTCTAGTACATGAACAAGCAAACTGGTAACACATGAATGTTTTCCCTAGGTTAGGGATACTGAATAGTAATGATGGAACAGAAGTTTTTAATCCTCCAGCCATCATTGCATCGATGCCTTTTGTACCTGAAGAAATAGTTGCCATATCATTCACCATTATTTATTAAGGAGGGAAAGGAAACTTTACTAGTTTCCGAATAAGTCCCATCCTTCATCTGTGTCTTCAGCAGAAGCATCTATACCGTCTTCAACGTTCTCTTCAAAGGTTTCTCCTGGAATCGGATAGATTGAAAATCCATTGATTGAATACATAGGATCAGATTCAGGGTCACGTCTCCATGCTCTAGGTCCACCAAAGGCTATTACACGAGAGTATTCTCTGAAGCCTATTGGGAAATCTTTAGCAATAAAGACTCTCATTGAATCAACTGAGCCACTGTCTGGATCAACTATAGTGACTGAACGAGAACCTGTTTTAGGATTAACAGTTAGATCAATATCATCTACTAATCCTTCAACCATTACCCATCCATCTTTAGCATTCTGACAGACTTTAACAGCTTGTTCCATCTCATCAAACTTTGTTGCATATTGTTTAAGTCCTGTACGTACCCAATCTTCAATATCTAGTTCTGCACCTGTTAATTTGAATGCAGGTTCACCTTTAGCAGCTCGTGGTTTATTCAAGACTAAGAAGTTTCCATCCATCTTTACTGTACTAGTGAATTCAACTGGTACGAATGGTCGTAGAGTGAATTTACTTGCAAAGTCTCTCCAAAGACTCATAGTGAATACTTTAGGTGCTTTATTCTCTTCACCTTTCTTTTTCACTATACCATAGATTTCCCTTACATACTCGTTACCAATAATTGGTTTATGGTAGTTAGGGTTATCTACTTCTTCTCCTCGCATGTTCTTTATGGTTGGTCTCCAGTCAAGGGGGTTACCTGATTCGTCTACATATCCAGCTAAGATTGCACTGCTACCTTCAGCTTGATACATATTCCTAGCTTTCCTTCGTCTACTTTCTGCTATATCTCGTAAAGCATTAGCACCAAGAATGAATCCAACAAATGTTTCTGGTTCTTTCTTGTTGAATGTTTTACCAGTTTTCTCTGCCCATAGGATACCGTTTACTTTCTTACGAAATATTGCTTTGATTACATTATCAGAGTTTGCTTGTCCTTTACCTTTTGCATCTTCCTTAGCTTTTTCCAATATAGGAACTAATTCTTTAATTTCTTTGCCAGTTGTTTTGGCATATTTCTCTAATAGTTTTGTTTCTGTTTTCTTATCCAATTTTCTTTACCTCTTTAATTATTTTTTTACTAAGATTCTTTTACTTAGATTCTTAACTCAATGAGTGCCTTATAAACATCTCGGCTATCTTGGTCAGGTTTTAATCTTATTCCACCTGCACCCGGATGTCCTGAACATTTGAATCCTTTACTACTTAAATGTTCATAAACTAAGGTAGCTAGCACTCCTCTTATGCTACCTCGTTTTGTAGTATTGTTGATAGCTATCACTGTTTTTAAATCTTTCTCCCATAGCTCCCAAGCTAAAGTTCTCTCTAGCTTAGTTTTAGATTGGAAATCAAAGAAAGTGATTCCGTTTCTAAGTTGTAGAGGAGAAAACTCTCTGTATAGTCTAGCTTTCTCGTCTGCTAGGTATTGTCTTGCATTCTTCAATGTTATATCATTAATCAGGTCTATTGGTGTCTTAGCGTTCCTCAATGTTTGATAGGCGATAGCCCATTTATCAGGCATCTTACAGAGAGCATTCAGACCTGATGTTAGTCTAAGATATACTGGAAAACGTGAAGTTTCCAGCTTACCATATCGTTCATATGTAGATACAGTTTCCTCAAGTAAACTTGGATTATTTCTCCATATTTCAGGAGGAATCATTTCTGTAGCTACATCACCTACTGCTGATACTACACATTTCCATTTCTGTTCTTCTGGTAATTGTGCTTTGAATAGATCATATATCATTAATCCTGTTGGTACTTCACCCCATATTAAATCATAACTTCTCTGTTCCTTAGGAGGATGATTATGATGGTCAATGCAAGTATATGACCATTTAGGATTAGCTGGAACCATATCAACACAGAAGTCTGGTACTAATTCTAAAGAACCATCTTCATTAGTTGATGGAGTTAAAGACCATTCACCAAAGTCTTTAGGACACCATACCTTTTCTATCTTAAAGATGTAAGATAATAGCACAGCAGATGATATTCCATCAGCATCATCATGCATAGCTAATTTACGTATAGGTTCCACTTTCTTCTTCATATCTTCAAATTCTTTACGTGTTAAAGTTCTCATAGTTTATACTTCATCCATTCTTTAATAAATGTTTCAGCAATTCTGAATTTCCATTCTTCTTTATCTTGTATTAGTTTAACAAAGATAACTTCTAGATAGTGATCTTGTATAACTTCAAAGATTCTACCATTAATTTCCCATACATTCTTGTCAACTTTCTTTATTGTTGGGTTTTTACTTTCTATCATTTGTTCTACAATATCTTTGTTTACTATATTCTTGAATCCGTAGACTAGTTTAAAGAGTTTATAGTTATTATAGTAGAAATCAATTATCTTTGCTATGAAAGGCATCTGATGTTCAACAAAGTTCATGAAAGGTTTACCTTCTTCTTACCTCGTCTTTTTGTCTTTAACTTACGATAAATAACAGTTTGTTTATCTTTGGTAAATGATTTACAGGTAATAGAATTAAAACATATTCTACATCTTACCTGTGAACCATATTCACCGAAGCAATTAAACTGTCTTTTACCGTTCAAGTTGGAACCTCACATTCTACACAAGTAAATACTTGTTTTCTTAGACAACCATCTCTGAACACTGTTATCCCTTTTGCACCAAGTTTCCATGCTAACATAAAGGCTTCTTCTACATCATGTGGTGTTGCATTATGTGGCAAGTTAATAGTCTTTGAACAGGCATTATGTGTATTAGCTTGGAAAGCTGCTTGCATCCTTACATGCCATTCTGGTTTAACATCCATTGCAGTAACAAAGATTCTTCTTACATCTTCAGGTATCTCTTGCATATTCTGTATAGATAATGTTCTGGAAACTTTGTTCATTAACTCTTCAGACCAGAATCCACGTTTGATTGCTTCCTGTTGAAATAGTGGATTAACATCTACTAGTTTACTACCTAATGTTTCCTCTAAGTTTCTAACAGTAACTACAGACATTAATGGTTCTATAGACTGTGAGCATCCTGCTAAGATACTGATTGATCCTGTAGGTGCAATGCATGTAACAGCAGAGTTTCTCATGTGTTTATATCCCCTTTTAGCCCATATAGAATCTTCAAATTCAGGGAAGCTTCCTCTTCTTTCCCCTAACTCAACTGAAGTCTTTGTAGCTGTCTTGGTAATGAAACCCATCACTTTGCTTGCCAAATCTAATGCTTCCTGAGAATCATATGGTATCTTGAGCAATATAAGGGTATCAGCCCAACCCATTACTCCTAAACCTATTCTTCGTAATCTTAGAGACATATCTTGTATTTCTTTTGTTGGATATTTATTAGCATCAATAACGTTATCTAAGAATCTAATTGCTAATTTAACTGCTTGTCCAAGCTTATCAAAATCCATCTCTAGACCTAAACAGTTTTCCTTTTCTTTAACGAACTTAGTTAGATTGATAGAGCCAAGATTGCAATTATGAACTTGTATTCCGTTAGCAATAAAGATATTTCCATTAGATACTTCAACCACATCATAAACAGTCTCAGTCTTTCCTTCATCTATTAGTTCCTTAAAGGTTACTTCTCTATCATGATGTAAGGATGCAACAAATTTATCTGTCTTTGATGAACCTTCTACAAACCCTATATACTTCATATATGCTCTAGCTGAATCACATGTTACCTGTAACTTGTATTGAGGATTCCGATTAAGTTTAGAATTAAATATTGTTTGTCTTTTATGTCCTTTTATTCCTAAACATTGAAGGTATTGTTGTACTTGTTCAACCAAAGTTTCACTGTTAGAAGTGAAGATAATCTGCGAGTTTGTTCTACCACTTATTTCTGCATCTGCTGAGAATAACCCTCTAATGAATGACCGTTGTTGAATATCATTCCAATCGTAAAATGTAGTTGGTAATTGTTTATCAATAGCTAATCCCTTGACAAATCCTAGATTATGAGCATGTTCTAATGAACGATTTTGTGTTGTTTGGATTTGGTAACTTACTTCATCTTCACGTGATGGTTTAATACCTTCACATCCAAATTCATGTTGAAAGAGAGGCAAGAGATACTCTTTAACTGGTTTATCTCCATCTTTGTAATTGAATGATATACCTATTGAATTGTTATACCAACCGTCACCATGCATCCAACCATACATTTCATATTTTTTATCCGTATCATCTATGAAGTTATATGGATACTCTTTATTCAATTCCATTACATCTTCAGAAGTCAAGTGCTGAGCTTCAACATCTTTGCCGTTCTTTAATCTAAATTTATGATCTTTAGTACATTTAATTGATAACCCATTGCTAAGAACAACTTTGACTATCGGCTTCTCTCCTCTACTGACTATCTTATTATACTTACTGAATCCGTTATTGTAGATGTATCCTTCTGTATTACCTACTCTCGTTTTAATAGGAGTTATTCCATCTGGTGTAACTATTAAAGTATCAGATGCTAAACAACTTTCACTTGGATACATGAAAATCTCTCCACATGGATTGCAACTCTTAATTGGTCCAAGCTTTGGTACTACATTTGATTCTGATTTGTTAACTGTATCTATGAATACTAATCCTGGATCACCTGTCTTCCATGCCTCTGTAACCAATAAATCCCATATTGCACTAGCTGGAATACTCTGTATAGGTTTACCTGTACGTGGATTAACTAACTGAATATCTTTGTTAGTTTTCACTGCTTTCATAAAGTTATCTGTTACAGCCACTGAAATGTTAAAGTTACTAAGATATCCTTCTTTACCTTTCATGATAATAAAGTCAAGTATGTTTGGATGATTAACATCTAAGATTCCCATCATTGCTCCTCTACGAAAACTGCCTTGTTTGATAATCTCACACATCTCATTATATACTTTCATAAAGGATAAAGGTCCAGAAGAAACACCTTTGGTACTTCTTACTACATCATCTTTCGGTCTTATATTAGAGAAGTTGTATCCCACTCCTCCTCCAGTTTGAAATATCTTTGCACTTTTCTTTAAAACATCAAAGATTGATTCTAAACTATCATCAATGTTTAATGTGAAACAAGCAGATAATTGTGACATTTCTGTACCTGCTGAGAATAGACAAGGTGAATTAGGGAGAAACGTTCCTGAAGCCATGAAGTCATAAAATTCTTTGGTTAAAGTTTTTATTTCTTTACTAGTCGTTCCTTGCTTCTCCTCTATTTTAGCTATTGCAGTTGAAACACGTTTATACAGTTCTTTAGGTGTTTCAATGATATCCCCATCTATATTCCTAAGAAGATAACGTTTAGCTAGTACAGTTAAAGAAGAAACTGGTAGTTTAAGATCATTAACTACACCCATACTAGAAGCTACTTGTCTAGAAGCATTCCTTGATTGTCTCCAAAGAATATAAGCTCTAGCTATAAGGAACTGTTTCTCTTCCATTAAAGTTTCTTCTACTATATCCTGTATATATTCAACGTTTACTTCTTCTCTATCCCCTAACTTTGTAATCACTTTATCTGTAATACTTCTAATTAGGTTTTTGTCTTTAATGTTCATTGATTCAGATGCTCTAGTTATAGCACTGAATACTTTGTTCCTTTTAAAGTCTACTATCTCACCATTTCTTTTCTTTACCTTCATTAATAACCCCTGTCTTGTCTTTCATAATTTACTTTTAACTTAGCTTGATACATTTCATATATCTGTTCTGGAGTCCAATTACTATCTACTATCATTCCTAGTATAAAGTGGAGAACATCAACAAACTCTTCAAGTTTTTTCTCTTCAGGTTCTTGTTTCTTCTTCCACCATCTACCATTAGATGCTTCCCATAGCTCTCCTAGTTCTGCTGTACAAGCTGCTATCCAATCAGTGATTGGTCTATGATAACCAAACTTATCTTGGAATGCTTTCTGCATCCTTACCATTTCTTTAAACATGTCTTTTTCATTATTCACTAAGTTTTCCCTCTTCTAAAAATGTTACACAGAAAAGTGCATAGTTAGCTAAATCCATTAAAGTATCTTTCAATGATTCAAGTTGTCTTGCATCATCATAAGAGGAATCTTTATGGTTTCTCGCCAAGTTATACATCCTAGATATCTTATCTCCCATTCTAACCATTAAGCCTTCCCAAGCTAATAAACCCATCCGTTCACATTCTCTGAAAGAACCATCACGTCTTCCTTCACCGTTATATCCCTTGTTCTTAAGGTTAGTTAATTCAATTAATTCAACCACTAAATCTGCATATCCATCTGGTAAATACTTGTATTCTGTTTTTAAAGAATCAATCAAAAGTTTTCTTAATTTAGTATTCTGTTCCATAACATTTCCTCTTTTTAATTATAAAGATCAAATTGTTGTAATTCCGTTTCTTTCAACATTCATCACTTTTCGGTATTGGTAACCACTCATATTCGATTTCTTCTTTATAAACCTTTAAAAAAAAATAAACAGTAAAAGAAAATTTGTTTTTTAATTACTTAAGAACTCTTAACCATACATATTCTTCTTTCTTTGTATACGTCTTTATTGAGTTAAAACAATAAGAATGCCATTTACCATTTACATCCTGATATATTGAAAACATTGAACATTTATCCTTAGACAGAGCCATGATATCATCCACTGCAATATACAGAATCTTATCTTCTGAAATATAAAATGGATGATTAGCATTCATTTCTAAGTATTTTTTCATACGATTTTGAAAAGCTAATCTATCTTCTTCTATTGAAGGAAATTTAATGAGTATCTTAATTACACCTCTAAAAATAACTTAGTAAGTTAATAGGTTAAGTTTTGTCATTAATGACAAAACTCCCCTCATTGATAAGGTTATACATATCTTTTTGATTATTCACTTTAATCCATTTACCTTCAAGAACCTCTGCTCTAAGAAGACCACTACTAACTAATTCTGGAAACACTGATAAATCTAAAGTTCCTTCAAAAGGTAATAAAGTTTCCACATCTCTTTTATTGAATACGTAATGACCACAGCTTGCATAATTATCTGATTTTAATCTTGAATTATATTCAGTAACTAAGTTATCGTTTGAAGGAATAAACTTTACTTCTGCATAAGGTAGATTAGTTTTCTGTACTAGAATACTATTTAATGTTCCTGCTTTTGCGTATAACGTATTAGTATCATAAAAGGTTACATCGTCTAAATTCATACAATAAAACGTATCTTCTTCAATAAAATGAAAAGCTTTCCTTAAACCACCAGCAGTACCTACATATTCTTCTTCTATAGAAACATCAACTAATGGGTTATTAAGAAACTTAGAGAAATTCTTTCTAAGGTATTTAAAGTTAGAACGGGAAAAAGCTAAGATGATATGTTCAAATCCTTCTTTAGTTAACCAGTTTATCTGATACTCAAGTAAAGTTTCTTCTTTCTCAGGTCTAGTTAAAACAAATGGTTTAGCCACTGTAATTAAACTCTTCATCCTAAAGGGTCTTCCACCTGCTAATATAACTGCTTCTTTTATCATTCTTCTAGTATCCCCTTAACATAAGTATCCCATTCGTCTAATAAAACAGCTAAAGATTCTGATATAGAGATAAGTACTGGATTATTTCTATATGCCACATTTCTATTGAAATACTTTGACATATCTGCATAATTACTTATTGTTCTTGCAACTAAGTCCAATTCAGGTAAATCGTTACCTTTTGCTTTTTGCCTAAGTTTATAGATTAAATCGTTTACTTTCATTACTCCACCATTCTTAATTAATTCTTCAACAATAAAGAGTTCTTTCTTTTTCATATCTGATAATAGGATAAATCTAGAGAAAAGTCTATCAACTACTTCGTAGTCTTGAGGGTAAACAGTATTTCTACCATTTATTCTTGCATGTCCCTCAGCCAACGAATCAATCATAGAGAATACGTTCTCAGGGAAACGTTTGAATTGACTAAGTTTCTCATATAGTTTTAATCTGTGTTCACCAAAGTTTACTTCTCTTATCGGTCCTTTATAGAGAAGCAATTCAGAGTCTTTAACTATACCTTCCCATTCTTTTTCTATTTGCCAATCTGGTTTCATCATAACTGAATCTTTTGCTAATGCAACTCTATAGTTCCATTCGAGTGAACTCATAAGAGCTATTGCAGTTAATGAACGTCTATCAACAAACTCATTATAGACAGATGTTGAACTAAGTTCCTCCCAATCAGAGGGAGTACCAGATATCATACACTTCTTCGGTTCGTTACCTAAACTAAATTCTGGTACCCCTCCTTCTGATGTTAAATCATCCAGTTTAGTATTCTTCGTTAATCCTGCGAGTAACTGGAGAGATGTTACCTTCAAATATCTAGTATTACAACGTGAAAGGTCTTCTACGAATAATAGACCTGTATCTTTCATTTGTTTAAGAAACATTTCACTATCTTCATCGTTCTTTGATCTCTTAATTAGTTTAGTTAATCCAGCAGGTGTAATTCTTCCTGTAATGGTTAAAGGATTATGTTGACTACCGAAACTAGCTAATGCAACTTTGTCACTAATAGTTTTACCTGTACCACTTGAACCTATTTTGATAGCTAACCAACGATGTTTAGTAGACACATAACAACCAGTGTATAAGATAAGACTAGCCCAATAAGTGCCAATCTTACCATAACGCTTAGTTGAATTCTTTAAGAAAGAAGAAGTAAATGGGGACTTAGAGAGTGTATTCATTGTTTTCATCTTTCTTTATTTTAATACCATTCTTATCGTAATCGTCTAAGTTATATATTAAACCGTTAAACTCGAACCAATTAGAATCAATATACTTTTCTTTCTTTAATTCCTTAATCAGTTTCTTTACTTGTTCTTCTTTTCTTTGCTGTTTCAAAGTTATGTTATCGAACTCTTTCATCTCTTTTGGTTTATGTTGATTAAAAGAACCGTTTCTAATTATACCACTACAAACGATACATTTGTAGTATTGGTCTGAACTCCCTTTCTTCCCTTTACGTTTAAGTTTTCCTTTACATAAAGGACAAACTTTAGGATTATTTTCTTTCTTTTTCATCACTACTATCTCCATTATTCAAGTAACACAGTAGTATGTTCTTTTTAGTGGCTAATAAAGGTTTACTGTGTTGTTCAGTTATTCTATTCTCTTTAAGAAAAGAAGAACACCAAACTTTACCACCTACAATAGAAAACTCATTTACTTCATCTGTTGGCTCTAAACCTATAATACGATTCTTAGTATCAAAAAGAATCTTTACCTTTCCGTTCTTAAAGATATGACGAAAAGAACTGGGTATAATAATATACCCATAATAGGGATTTATTGTTAAAGTTTCTGTCTTCTTTACTACTTTGTTAAGTTGCATAAATCCTCTTCCTTCCAACGTTTCTTACTATATACTTCTGTACCACCAAAGTTTGCTTTCTCTTCATACTTAGCTAAGTCAGATTCCTTTAATCCGACACTATCTAAGCTAACAGATTTAACACCGATATCATAAGTTATTCTTGGATCATCAATGATTTCTAATGCTTCTTTATTACCATAGAATCTTACCATTGGAGCACCTATCTTTGTAAACGGATAAGACTTAGCTTCTGAATACCCAAGATTCTTACAGAAACACCCAGTAGTTAACCAGTGTTGTTCATGTATAGAAGAATAGAACTCACCATTCTTTTCATTAACACTCATATATGTTCTATGGTCTTTAAAGATTTGATGAATATGTGCATGTACTGCAAGTGAAGTATGAACGTTCTCAAAGATGCTAGATAATTGTTTATTCTTAGTACGAACAGAATTACCTGCACCATGAATAGCATAAACCGAATACACTTGATCTTTCACTTTTAAAATAAAGAGTTGACCACGTTCTGGACCAGGTAAGAGTGGTTTTATCCTTAATGCATCAGCTATAGACTTAGTTATTGAATCTGTTCCTTTAGTTGCTCTCCAGAATCTTTCTTCATGATTACCTTCAAGAAGAAGAATAATCTGTTCCTTAATAGGTTCAAGAAGTTTAACGATATCTAATAATTGTAATGCACCAACTTTCTCTTCTGAAGCACCAAAAGCTGATAAGCCTCCCATCTCCACTAAGTCACCGAGTAAAGCAACTTTGACATCTGGATTCTTTTTAAGGAAATATAAGTATTCTAAGTATTGACCAAGAGAGAACGCTGAAGAACCGACATGAAAGTCACTCATGAAACATACTTCTGCATATTTCTCTTTCTTTTTTAATGGTAACTCTATAACAGGAACTTTAGATTCCTTAGGATCAAGAGTTACTCCTCCAAAAATATTCATTCTTTTACACCTAAACTATTTTATCTATAATCTTAAATTCTAAAGCTTCCTTAGCAGATAACCACCAAGATTTCCCTAAAGTTTTTTTCTTTAAGATTTCTTTAGTAATCTTAGTGTTTGAGTAAAGATATTCATTTAGCATATTCTCTATCCGAACATATTCTATCTGATCACTTTTAAGTTCACTTATTGTACCTTCTAAGCCACCATAGATTTCATGTATTAAGAACCCAGTAAATTGACTTGATAAACGTTGAGAACCAGTTATCAAAATAAATATTGCTAGAGAAGCACATAAACCTCTTGTTTCAATCTTCACTTCAATATTCTGTTCTTTTAAAGAGTTTATTGCATCTATTATTGCTATTCCTGGGTAAACATCACCACCTTCACTATTTAATATTATAGTGATTTCTCTAAGTTTCTTTTGCTTTAAATACTCAAGTTTTTTACACAGATCGAAAGCAGACTTCTCTGTTATTTCACCATTAAGAAATACTACTCCTTTATCTGTCAATTCACTTTCTATTAATTCGTCTGATAACTCAGACTCTTCAAGTTTTTTTGTTTTAGAACAATCTTCAGTCAAATGATTCATCTCTTAACTTTATTTCTTACTAGAAACCTTTACGTTTCTTTTCTTTCTTTTTCTGTCTTACCCTCTTAGGAACTTGAATAACTTCAACTGAGCATACTTTTCCTGTTTCAACAGGTACTCCACCGATATTAGGAAATAGTTCAACTTCTTTATCGAATTCTTCTAAACCATTACTGAATTTTACTGTTTCCTTCTTCACTTTCCATACTCTATTAAACGCTGAATATTCTCTAAGTTTCTTTATCATTTCTTCAGTGAGAATATATTTAATTGGTATAACATTCTTTTTTATTCCAAGCTTTCTCATTGATTTTCTAAATTCACTGTTTATAGTTAGAATAATATTATCGTACTCTGTTTCCAGCCTAGCTAATTCATTGTATATCTCGTCTATTTCTTCATCTGTTTCGTATTCGACATCTACCATTATATCACTTCCGTTTCAAGTTTCCTAATTTATCTTTACCATGAAAATGAGCTAATATCGGAACATTAACTCTAACTGTGACGTTAAGATAATAAGGGTCTAAAAGGTCTGGTAATCTTTCTAATTTTTCATCTAAAATCTCAATAGCTAACTTCAAAACTTCCTCTGCTGAATCTGTAGTCGTAATTAACATCTCTGATTCTGAATAACCTTTAAAATCACCGAAGATATACCTCACTAAATACTCAGTCAAACAAATCACCTTAATACCTTATACGTTGATACACTTAAAGATGAATACTAAGTTATAAAGATTATTATCAGTTAATAATAAAAAAGAAAGAAAAGAACTAGTTCAATATAACTAGTTCTGGAACTGTACCAAACCCAGATAAAGAACCTTGTCCGCTTTCAATACACCAAGTAGACATACCTTTGAAGTCGTGAGGATAATAAATATCTATAATTCCTTTTTCGTTAGCATAAAATGGACCATCTGGATGTACTCCTGTTCCACCTTGGTAAGTAAAAGTTATTCTTGCTCCTTGGACCGGGTTACCATTCTGATCAATAATTTTAATCCTTAAGTCTGCTACCTCTACTGGAGCTAACATACATTCTATAAATTCTGGTACATCTCCTTTATACCAACCTTTGGCTTCTGCCTCTTCTATTTTAGGAGTCTTGATGATAGCATGAAACTCTTTAGCATAAGCAAATTCTGGATTAACAATTGTAAACGAATGAATGCCTTTAATAGTTATACCTGCAATGTTATCGGGTATTTTAATTTCTGCTATTGCTTCATATTTATTGATATGATATGAACCACATTGAGGACAAATATAATCGCATTCTCCAATTTCTTCTTTAACAGGAAACATATATCTTCCTATTGGTAAATCTTTCTCTCTAAGATAAATAACTTCAATACGCATTCCTCTTCTGTAAAGTTTCCTATCTGGGTCTTCTCCTACTAATTTTACTGTTTTAATTGTTGACATATTTTAATCACTTTCATTGTTTATGTTAGAGATTAAAGAAAACTATTAAAGTTTTCCTTAACCACATAACTATTTCCTATTCACGTAATCTAATGGATTGATAAGATAGTTAAGTTTCTTCTTAGGCTTCTTTATGTGTCTAAGTTTCCTTAATACCCTATCATCATAAGTAAGAACAGTTAATCCTTTTGAAGATAAGTAATCATACTTTCTCTTCTCGGCTACTTCTCTATCTTCTCTATGCCATATACGAGGACTAGCTTCAATAACTAATTTAAGTTCTGGTATGTAAAAGTCTAGCCAATAATAAACTTGTTTCTCTTTTCCTTTATTACATACTCTAACATTATGAATAAAATCTATTCCTTCTTCATATCCTATACGTTCAAGATACTTCTTTACTTTTCGTTCTGCTGAAGTATAATATGTTGAACTCTTAACAGGATTAGAAGCTATCTTAGAGCAAAGTTTCCTAAAGTCTTTAGACACAGATACTGAAGTTTTATATTGTTCCTTACAGTTCTTACATTGAATAAAAGCTATACCTTCTTTATTATGCATGTAAGGAATGTTATATGTCTTACAGTTAGGACAGCAATAACTTACCTTTTCTGTATTTAACTTACTCTTAACCAACGCTTTTCCTTCTTGTTCTCTAATTTATTGATAAACTTGTTTAATCTAATAAATTCTTTTAAACTATCATAATCCTTTTTTCTAATAATATCAAATATTTTAGTTCGATAAATATCTGAAAATTCTTCATCTTGAACAGTAATTATTGACTTGAAAATATCAGTAATTAATTCAGCTTTCATTCCTTCTATCCTGTACACATCTTTCCCTCCAACTTTTTTAGTCTTAGAAGAAAAACTACATATCAAATTATAAAATGGTAAATATTCATCACTTTTCAGATCAAGGGAAGAGAAAGCAGGTGCTAAGATTATAAACACACTAGCTTTTCCTGAAAAGAATACCTCTATCATAACATAACCTTCCATTTGAATACTTCTAAATCCCTTTTTTCTATTTTTTCTAATATACGTTTTTTAACTAATTCATTACCCAAACGATACCTTTCGATAAGTTTAGCTTCAAAATAAGGGTTAGTTAAATCCTTTAAGTTAGTGATATCTAATGGATAATCAGAAAAACCATAATGGCTAAATTCAGTAAATTTGATAGAGTCCTTAGATATATGAATACCTAATCCAGAAAGAAGCTGAATAGTAGTAGAGACCCCTAACAGTTTTTCTTTATTATGAAACTTAGTTAATCTCTTTAAAGTAGAAAACTCCTCTTTTGTTAAACCAACTTTCAAGACAGAAACAAAAGCCGTTTCCGATTGCTGTAAATCCTTACCAATAAGTCTATCTTCCATACTACTATTAAGCATATAAATTCTATAATCACTGACAGACTTAGATGGGTTTACTGCCATAACTTTATGTTGAACTTTAGACAACAGCTTTTCCCTCTAACCGATAAGATAACATAGATAACTTTAAAACATTTTTCTCTTCTTTAGTAAGTTTATATTGTAACTTTTCTATTATCTTTTTATCTCTATTATATTCCTGTAGAAAGTAAGGAGAAAAAGTTATCTTAGGTAAATAACTAAGAGAAGTAAACC
>Ga0172377_10001423_pt1 | contig 24077 bp, 26 predicted proteins | sample Pumphouse3metaG_FD_119749 | JGI IMG/M metagenome (GOLD analysis project Ga0172377, IMG submission 119749) | Leachate microbial communities from a municipal landfill in Southern Ontario, Canada - Pumphouse #3 metaG | ecosystem: Engineered > Solid waste > Landfill > Unclassified | place: Canada... | reverse complement strand
GAATTTCCCATTGCAACTCCATATTTAACAGCTTTTAACATTTCAAAGTCATTTTCAGCATCTCCAAAGGCACAAGTTTCATTAACTGAAATATTTAAATTGTTCAAAAGCCATTTTAAAGTTTCTCCCTTATTTGTTTTTTTATTTAAAACTTCTAAAAATATTTTGCTAGAGAAAGTAGTATGAACATTATTTTCAGTTCTTTCTAGTATAATTTTTTCTAGTTCTAAAAGTTTTTCATAAGGGGCAATAAATAAATTTTTAGGCATACTATAATCTTCAAAAGTATCAAAATTCTTTTCATGAGCATGAATGTTACATTTTTTACAGTAGAATTCAACTTCTTTTCTATTAATATTTTCACAGTAAAGTTTATCATTTTGGTATAAGTTAAGATGAGTTTTAGTTTCCCTAGAAATTTCAATCATTTTTTTAACATATTCCCCTTGTAAATTTCCTTGAAAAACAATTGAATTATCTTTAGAATTAAAAACATTAGCTCCATTGTAACAAATAACAAATCCACTTTTTAATCCAATTTCTTTGATTAGTGGGATAGTACTGTAATAGGCACGTCCTGTTGCAATTATAATTATGACTCCTTTTTTTTCCAGTTCTAAAAGAAATTCTTTAGTTCTTTCAGATGGGTGATGATTACTAGTAAGTAAAGTTCCATCCATATCTAAGGCGATTGCTTTTATTTTCAAAATTATACCTCCATTTAAAATCTAATTATATTATACATTACTAATGAAAAAATATAAAATTAAATTTTTTTAAATTTAAAGAATTTGATATAATACTAAATGGAGGTTGAAATGATAAAATTAAATGAAAACGAAGTTATAAATAATCTTTTAAATAAAAATCTAAAAATAGTTCAAAGACCTGATTATTTTAATTTTTCCTTGGATTCCTTATTGGTTTCTAATTTTATATCTTTAGGAAAAAAAATTAATAAAATTGTTGATTTGGGAACTGGAAATGGAGCTATACCCTTATTTTTATCTGAAAGAACAAAGGGAACAATAAAGGGAATTGAAATACAAAAGGTTTCAGCTGATTTAGCTAAAAAGAATATAAAAATCAATAATTTGGAAAATAGAATAGAAATTATAAATGACAATATGAAAAATTGGAAAAATTATTTTGAACATGGATCTCAAGATGCAGTTATTTCCAATCCACCTTTTTTTAAATTTAATGGAAATGAGGAATTTTTAAATGATTTAGATCAGTTAACTTTAGCAAGGCATGAGATTTCAATAAACTTAGAAGAAATAATTGAAATAGCCTCTTGCTTGTTAAAGGATAAGGGATATTTTGCAATGGTTCACAGACCTGACAGACTTTTAGAAATAATAGATATAATGAGAAAATATAAAATAACACCTAAGAAAATAAGGTTTTGTCATACTAAGTTAGATAAGCAAAGTAAAATCTTATTAATTGAAGGAGTTAAATTTGGTGCAGAAAATATGAAGATTTTACCTCCTTTAATAGCCCATGATAATGATGGGAAATATTCAAAGGAAGTACTTAATATGTTTCAACCAGTGGAATTTGAAAAAAACCAATAATTTAATTATTGGTTTTTTTATTTAAATTTTAAGAATAAATAAATCTTATTTTTTTTTCAAGGGAAGCTGGAAGATGATAGTTTTCTTCTGAAATAGTCTTCAAAGCATTAAAAGGTTTGTTTTTATAAGCAGCTCTATCTTTCTTTGAAGAAGAAATCTCTTCTTCTATATCGTTGTTAAAAGCAATGAAGTTTCCTATGGACTTATCAATTAGAGATGATATTTGTTTATTTTTAAATCTAGAATTTTCTTTTTCTTCAAAGGTTCTCCAGTAATGATTATCCTTATCAAAAACTGCCACATAAGGAACTTTGAAATTATTTAAAAGGCATATAAATTGTGGGATTGTACTTTTGCTACCACATTCAATTATTGAATAGTCATATTTAAATATACCTAATTTTTTAGCTAAAAATGAAATAACAATTTTATCAGTTTGTCCTTCCACAAGAATTACTTTTTTAGCAAAAAACAATTCAGCTCGGTCTGGATTTATCCAATAGTTCATATTAAATGCCTTTATTTCATCATATTTGAAAAGTTCATTATCTGTTTGGGTAACATTTATATTATTATTATATTTTTTTATTAGGCAAATTGATTTATATTGTTTTAATCCTATAAAACAACTAGAGTAGGTTTTAATATAAATCTTAGTTCCTCTGTTTGTTAATTTTATAAAGTAATTATAAAGCTCTCTTTCCCTTTGGGGATGAAGATAGAGCTCAGGCTCTTCAAATAAGATAATAGTATTGCCTAAAAGAGTATTCTTTTTTTCAATAGATTCTAAAGAAACACTTTTAAAAAATTCAAATAGAAGGTTTCTATAAAGTTCCTTATCGTAATGTTCAGTATTTAATTTTTTTGAAAATTTTTCTAATTCTTTATCAACTTCACTTGGAACAGGGGAATGTTTTTTTAGAATATTATAAAGAGAAGTTCCAATTTCTTTGAAATTATTCTCCAAATTACCTTTTATATAGATAAAGTCAATTTTATTTATAAAATCTTCATATTCTTTTTTGGTTATTTTATCCCATGTATCATTATATTTCATAAAATATTCAACAGTGGTGTTAATAATAATTTTCAACTTATACACTTGATTATTTTCATAGAATATAAATTTTAATGTACAATTTTTTTTCTTGTTATATATATTTTTCATATTCAAGGGTTTTTTATTAAATCCGTAAAGTATGCAGGAGATAATGTCGTCAGTACCTTCAGTGCTATGTCCTAAAAAAAGCATTAAATTTTCAAAATGTATTTCAGTTTCTTTGATGTTTCTCCAATTTTTAATAGAGATAAGTTTAAGTTCCATAGTGTTGTCTCCTTCAAAAGATAAGCTTTATTTATTTTGTAGTATATGATAATATTACCTCAAGAACATAAAAAAATCAAAATAAAATATTTATAGGGGTGAAAATGAAAAAAATAAAAAATATAATTTTTTTATTAATAATAATAAGTACAAGTTCTTTTTCTGAAAATAATATTAATACTTTATTTTTATATAATAATTATCAACTTGAAAATAAAATAGGATATAATGTTTTTAAAATGGCTATGAAAGGTTATGAAAAAATTAATGATAAAAATGATCGTTATTTCTCAATAATAGATTATTCAAAACCATCCTATGAAAAAAGAATGGTTGTATTGAATTTAAAGGAAAAAAAATTAGAATATTATACCTATGTGGCCCATGGGAAAAATAGTGGAGCTGAAAAAGCCATAGCTTTCTCTAATAAATTAAATTCTTATAAAAGTTCACTGGGATTTTATGTTACAGAGAAACCGTATTATGGAAGCTTTGGATACTCTTTAAGATTAAAGGGATTGGAAGAGGGATTTAATTCAAATGCTAAAGTAAGAAATATAGTTTTCCATGGATTAGAAGAAGATGGGGAAAAATCAATTGAAAATTATGGATTTTTATGTAGAACAGAGGGATGTCCTGGAATTCCTAAAAAAATATCTAGAGAAGTTATTGAAAAAATAAAAAATGGAACAGTTATATTTATATATGGAGAAGATCAAATGTATTTAAAAAATAGTGAGTATATTAAATAATAGAAATTAAAGAAAGAGTGAAAGCTCTTTTTTTTATATTAAGAAAAATAAGCATCCACAATAAAATAGTTTGACTTTCAAAATAAAAGATAGTATAATGAATTTACAAAAACAGAATTGAAAGGAGCTAAAAAATGAGTATAGGAATTTTTTATGGAAGTTCAACAGGAATAACAGAGGATGTATCAAGAAAAGTAGGAGATTTATTAGGTGCTGACGTGATGGATGTTTCAGAAATTGAAAAAGTTGAAAATTATGATTTTGCTATATTTGCTTCATCAACTTGGGGAATGGGAGATTTACAAGACTCGTGGATGGATGCTTTGGATGTTTTAAAAACAAAAAATTTATCAGGGAAAAAAGTAGCTTTCATAGGTGTTGGAGATCAAGGGTCATTTTCAGATACTTTTGTAGATGCTATAGGAATAATATATGAAGAAATAAAAGATATGGGAATAAAAGTAGTTGGTCAAACTTCAACAGATGGTTATGATTTTTCTGAGTCAAAGGGAGTTATAGATGATGACTTTATAGGGCTTGTTATTGATGAAAATAATCAAAGTGATTTAACTGATCAAAGAATAAAAGAATGGGTTGAAAGAGTTAAATAATTATGAGTATAGATAAAAGAAAAGAATTAGATGTTTTTTTTCATATGATATATGAGTTAGATAAAGGAATTAGAGGGCTTGCTCTATTAACAACAAATGAAAATAATTTAGATGCAGTTATGGAAAAATTATCCCTTTGCAACTATGATTTTATAATAGAAAAATTAAACTCAGAATATGTAAATATATTTTTTGGAAAAAAATCTCAAATACAAGTTGTGAAAAAAATGAAAAGGAATTCTCTAAAAGAACTTAATCCAGAAGAGGACTTTATATTAGGAACGTTACTAGGATATAATATTTCAGTCCAGTGTGAAAGGTATTTAGGGAAAAATAGTTAAATTATAAAGAAATATATAATCATTTAATAACAGCATTAAAAGAAAAAAAGATATGAAAGTATCTTTTTTTCTTTTATTTTGAAATTTTATTTTGAAATTTTTAGAAGAAGGGTTATACTAATAGAGATTTCAAATAAAAGGAAGTGACAAAATGATTACTGATAAAATAGAAAATATAGTGAAATATAAAGGGTTAAATGAAAATTTAGATAGGGCAATAGAAAGTATTATGAAAAAAGAATATTTACAAGGAAAACCAGGGAAAAATATAATAGATGATGAGGTATTTTTCAACTATGATATTGGAAATACAAGGGAAGAAAAAGATTCATTTTATGAAATTCATAAAAAATATATAGATATACAAATTCCAATTAATAGTGATGAAAATTATGGATTTTCTTTTTCTGTTGATAAAATGGAAATAAAGGAAGTATATAATGTGGAAAAGGATTATGCTTTTTATAATGGAAAAGTTGAAAATAAAGTTAGGTTAACTACAAAAGACTTTATTATTTTTTTCCAAGAAGAACCTCATATGCCCCTATTAACAGTTGATAATAAAAAGGAAATACAAAAAGTTATTTATAAAATAAAAATAAAATAATTTTATGAAAATATTTGTTTTATGATATAATATTTAGAAGTGAAAAAGAAAAAAGAAAAGAAGGATGGAATATGAAAAAATTATTAATAACACTTTTATTAGGATTTACATTAATAGGATGTAGCAATTTAGAAAATAAAAAAGAAAATGTATTTGTTCCAGAAAGCATTTTACCAAAGGATGTAAGAGCAGTTTCTATTTATAAAAAGGCTTATGATAAGGGAAATAAAATAGCTTATGTTAAAGGGGAAACAGAACCTTTCACAGGAGTCTTCACTCTCAAATATATAGATCATATACTTCATTTTGAGCAATATAGAGATGGAAAATTAGATGGAGATGTTGCTTGGTTCAATAATGAAGGGGTTCTTGGAATGAGACATAAGTATAAAGAAGGAAAGTTAAATGGAGAACAATATACTTATTATGATAATGGGAATATTAGATCAATTATTACTTATGTGGATGGAAAGTTAAATGGTAAAATAGAATGGTATACTAGAGAGGGTATTTTGTTTGATAGTAGGGAAATAATTAACGGTACTGGGGGATATATACTGTATTGGGAAAATGGGAAAGTCCAAGAGGAAGGAAACTATAAAAATGGCAAAAAAATAGGTTCTTGGAAAAAATATAATAATACTGGGGAAATTATAAAAGAAGTAGTTTATTCTAGTAATGGCTATATTTCCAAAGTGAGATGGTATAGATAATTATGGATATAAGAGCACTGGAAAAAACAAATAAAATTGGATATATATTTGATATTTATTATGATGGTAAATTTTTTGATTCCTTTGATGAAATGGAAGGGAAAAATACAGTTAAGGGAAATTTTAAAAAAGTTATGAATTTATTAGGCTTTACATGGGCTAAGGGAATTCAACAGGGAGGAAGGACAGATGCCAGGGTTACAGGAAGTAATTGTCTTTATATTAGTAGTATTTTCAATGGAAATATTCAAAAGATAATAGATTGTTTTAACGAAGAGTTAAATGGTAAAATGAAAATAACAAGGGTGAGAAGAACCATTCCTAACTTGGCATTTCCAGATTTTGTAGAGGGAAGAAAGTATATTTACTCATACCCTGTAAAAAAAATAAAAAGAGATGTTGAAGAAATTAATAAATTATGTAAGCAGTTAAGTGGTACTTATGATGTAAGTGAGTTTACAGATAGTAAAGGTAAAAAATTAAAAGAACATATTAGAAGTGTTGATATTTTATTTGAAAATGGAAAATTAGTATTTCAAGGAAATTCTTTTATGCCAAAACAAGTTAGAATAATGAGCTCATATATATTAATTGGTTCTAAAGAACCTCTTCCAGGTAAATATTTAAAATTAAGTGAAATTTTATTAAAAGAAGAGTTATTGGATAATATTTTTGTTGAAAGTTCTATGGAAATTGAGAATGTAGAAAAGATATATGTAAATAAAAAGGGAGATCTTTATATTTTTTACATTGATAAAAAATTAAAAGGTGAACTTATAGGAACAAAGGGTAAAAATATAAGAAAACTAAGAAAAGAATTAAATGGAAATATTATTGTGAGAGAAGTATGATAGTTCCCAGAATAAAACAAGGATTAACTTATATTTTTTGTAAATATAATAATAAAAATGATGAGGTTGTTAAAATCATTTTAAATAAAGATGAATTTAAAATTTTCAAAAAAATGAGTGAATACGACAAAATTCACTCATTTAATTTGTATAAGAGAGTAAAACATAATAAAGTTTTAAAGAAGGATCCTCTTTATTTAAAATTAGCTTTGCTCCATGATTGTGGGAAAGAGAATTATTCTTTAATTAGGAGGATTAAGAAGGTTTTAATAGGGGACAAAAAACTAGAGAATCACAGTGAATTATCCTATGAAAAATTAAAAAATATAAATTTAGATTTAGCAAAAAAAGCAAGGGAGCATCACATGGAAAATCTAAATTTTAAAATGGAAATCTTTAAAAAGTTAGATAATAAATAAAATTTAGGGAGAAAAAATGAAAGTAAATTTAAGTAAATATCTTTTATCAGTTGAAAAACCAGCACAATATTTGGGGAATGAAATTAACAGTTATCATAAAACTAATGCTAAGGCAAGAATGTGTTTAGTTTTTCCAGATTTATACGAGGTTGGAATGTCAAATTTAGGAATAAAAATATTATATTCCATATTAAATAAAGTTGAAGATTTTTCCCTTGAAAGAGGATTTTTACCAATGGAAGATATGGAAGAAATAATGAGAAAAAATAATATACCTTTATTTGCTGTTGAAAGTAAAAGTGAACTTAAGGATTTTGATATATTAGGTTTTTCTCTTTCCTATGAAATGAGCTATCCAAATGTTTTAAATGCTTTAGATTTAGCAGGGATTCCCCTTAGAAGAGAGGAGAGAACTGAGGAACATCCTTTAATTATGGCAGGGGGAACTTGTGTTATGAATCCTGCTCCACTTAAAAAATTTGTAGATTTTTTAATGATAGGTGACGGAGAAGAAACAATGGTTCAAATGGCCAAAATATTAATTGAAAATAAGGATAAAACAAAAGTTGAAAAATTAAAAGCATTAAGGGATATAGAGGGAATATATATACCTTCACTTCACGATGGAAAAACAAAGGTGAAAAGAGCAATATTGAGAGATTTAAATAAATCAGATTCCTATGAGAAACAATTGGTACCTTACATGTCCATAGTTCACGACAGAGCAACAATAGAGATACAAAGGGGATGTACTAGAGGATGCAGATTTTGCCAAGCAGGAATTGTTTATAGACCAGTTAGAGAAAGAAGCTTAGAAAACAATATAAAATTAATAGATGAAGTTTTAGATAATACAGGATATGGAGAAGTATCTTTATCATCTCTAAGTAGTAGTGATTACACTAATATAGATAGCTTAATCCTATCAATAAAAGAAAATCACTGGGAAGACAGTGTTGGAGTATCCCTACCGTCACTTAGAATGAATACCCATTCTGTTGATGTTGCTCAAATTATAAGTGGAGGTAAAAGAACAGGTTTTACCTTTGCTCCAGAGGCAGGAACTCAAAGACTTAGAGATATTATAAATAAAGGTGTAACAGAAGAGGAAATTATGGATACAGCTTTAGCTGCAGTAAAAGCTGGATGGATTTCTTTAAAATTTTATTTCATGATAGGTCTTCCCTTTGAGACAATGGAGGATATAAATGGAATTTATGATTTAGTTAAGAAAGTTTCCATAGCTTGTAGAGGAATAAATAGAAGATTAAATATAACAGTTAGTGTTGCTAACTTTATTCCAAAACCCCATACACCATTTGAATTTTGTAAACAAATGTCAATGGAAGAAATGCTTGAAAAAAAGAAATATCTAAGAAATATTTTTGCCAAAGCAAAGGGAATTTCATTAAAAATACATTCTCCTAAAAAATCTTTTCTAGAGGGGCTAATTTCTAGAGGGGATGAAAGAACAGGAGACCTTATAGAGCTAGCCTTTAAGAAGGGTGTGAAACTAGATGATTACAGGGACAACTATGACATATGGATAACTGCTATGGATGAATTAGGTATGTCTTGGGAAGATTATTTCAAGGGAAGAGATATGGAACAAGAATTACCTTGGGATATAGTTGATATTGGAGTGTCAAAGGAATTTTTAATAAAAGAATATGAAAAAGCTTTAAAAATACAATTATCTCAAGACTGTAGGCAAGAATGTCTTGGGTGTGGTATGAAAAAAATAGTTCCTGAATGTGGCACTATTGTAGATACTAGAAAATAAGGAGATTAAATGTTTGAAATAGAAAATGATTGGGATAGTCTTTTAAAGGAAGAATTTAATAAGGAATATTTTCTTAAGTTAGTTGATTTTTTAAAGGAAGAATATAAAAATAATGTTATTTATCCAGAGAAAGAAGAAATATTTTCTCCATTTAAATTTTCAAGTTATAAAGATACAAATATATTGATACTAGGTCAAGATCCATATCATGGAGAGAATCAAGCTCACGGATTGGCATTTTCAGTGAAACCAGGAATCAAAATTCCACCATCTCTTAGGAATATTTACAAGGAAATAGAATCTGAATTGGGGATAGTAAAACCTAATAATGGATATTTAGTTTCATGGGCAAAACAAGGTATACTTATGATGAATACTGTACTAACAGTTAGAGATGGAAAAGCAAATTCTCATAAGGGAAAGGGATGGGAAATTTTTACAGATAAGGTTATAGAACTTTTAAATGAAAAAAAAGAACCAGTAATTTTTATTTTGTGGGGAAATAACGCTAAGAAAAAAAATAAATTAATAGATATTTCAAAGCATTATGTAATAGAGGGGGTTCATCCTAGTCCTCTGTCAGCAAGTCGTGGATTCTTTGGATGCAACCATTTTGTAGAAGTTAATAGAATATTAAAATCTTTAGGGAAAAAAGAAATAGATTGGTCAATTCCAAACATAATAGAATAAAAAAAATAAGGTAATCTTAAATTTGAGATTATCTTATTTTTTTATTAAAATTTGTTGACAGATGAAAATAAGAGGAGTATAATTCAAATGTGCATATGCACAGAATAGTTTTTTTGGAGGTGTCTATGCCTGGAATAAAGAAAAAAAGATGTTGTCGAAATTTGGATAATGAAGTGTTTTTCAGACCTGCTGGGATTCCATTTCCACTACTTGAAATAGTAGAATTACAGTTAGATGAATTTGAAGCAATAAGACTTTGTGATTATGAGGGAAAAAGTCAAATAGAAACTGGGGAAATAATGGGAATATCTAGAGGTACTGTTCAAAGACTAATAGGTTCAGGAAGAAAAAAAATAATGGATGCTTTTTTACATTTAAAGGGAATAAGTATAAAAAATATATATGAGGATAGAAATAAGGAGATGAATACAAAGGATGCAAAAACAAATGAGTGAGCTTGATTTAAGAGTGAAGGACAACATGGGGAAAATAAAACATAAGATCGTTGTTATGAGTGGAAAGGGTGGAGTTGGAAAATCTACAGTTTCTACAAACATAGCTTATGGATTAGCCTTAAAGGGATATACAGTTGGAATATTAGATGCTGATCTTCACGGTCCAAATGTAGCATTAATGTTAGGACAAGAGGGTAAAAAATTACCAACATTTGAACCTATTAGCCTTTTAGATGGAAAATTAAAAGTAATATCTTTAAGCTTTTTCTTAGGGTCATCTGATGATCCTGTAATTTGGAGAGGTCCAGCTAAAATAGGAGCTATTAATCAAATGCTAGGTGATGTAAATTGGGGAGAATTAGATTATTTAGTAGTTGATTTACCACCTGGAACAGGGGATGAACCATTAACAATTGCTCAATCAATAGGAGACGCTGATGGAAGTGTAATAGTTACAACTCCTCAAGATGTGGCAATATTAGATTCTAGAAAATCAGTTAAATTTTCAAAATTAGTAAATTTACCAATTTTAGGTGTAGTTGAAAATATGAGTGGTTTTGTATGTCCTCATTGTGGAGAAAGAATTGATATATTTAAAAATGGTGGTGGAGAAAAAGCAGCTAATGAATTAGGTGTTGATTTCCTAGGTAAAATTCCAATGAATACTGCAATAGTAAGTGCAGGAGACGATGGAAAGCCTTATATTGCAAGTGAAGATAAAAATGCAGCTCATGATGCAATTAATGATATTATTAATAAATTAGTAGAAAAAACACAAAAATAGAAAATAAGGGGGCAAAGAAATGGCAATAAAAATAGTATTTCCAACAAATGACGAGGTAATGGTAGAGGAACATTTTGGGCATTGTGCTAAATTTTGTGCAGTAACAGTTGAAGATGGGAAAGTTATAAATAGAGAAATAATACCAGCTCCAGAACACCAACCAGGAGTATTTCCTAAATTTTTAGGGGAACAAGGAGCAAATGTAATAGTTACTGGAGGAATGGGACAAAGAGCAGTTGATTTATTTCACGCTCAAGATATTCAAGTTTTTTTAGGAGCAACAGGAACAATTGAAAAAAATCTAGAAGAACTAATGAAAGGGGAACTAATTTCCAAAGGAAGCGCTTGTACTCATGAGCATGGAGAACATGATCATCAATAATTAAAGGGGGCAATTATGATTATAGCAATAGCATCAGCAGGAGTTAATTTAAGTTCAGAAGTAGCTGAAAGATTTGGAAGAGCAGAATATTTTATAATATATAATACTGAAACAAAAGAATTTAAAGCAATTAAAAATACATCTAAGGATGATGTTTCAGGAGCTGGACAAAAGGCAATAAAAACACTTTATAACAATGATGTTAAAGAAGCAATAGTTCCAGAATTTGGTCCTAAAGCAAAAATAGCAGCTAAAGAGTTTGAAATTAAAGGATACTTATATGGGGAATACAAAACTGTAGAAGCAGCTATAAAAGCCTATGAAAAAGGTCTGTTAGAAGAGGAAAAATTAGATGACAAACCAGGTTTAAGAATGGTGTAATAATTTTAAAATTTAAGCTATCCTAACTGGGATAGCTTAAAACTTAATTAGAAGGAAGGTATTATGAAAATAGCTGTTTTAAGTGGAAAAGGTGGAACAGGGAAAACTACAATTAGTGGAAATCTATTTTATAGTGTTCCTAATAGTTCAATAATAGACACAGATGTGGAAGAACCAAATCAGCATATATTTTTAAAACCATCTATAGAAAAAGAAATGCCAATTTATACTGAATTTCCAGTTGTAGATCAAGAAAAATGTACTCTTTGTGGGAAATGTGAAGAACTTTGTAAATATAGTGCAATTATAGTTGGAAGAAAAAAAGTGGTTATCTTTGACAAAAGTTGTCATGATTGTGGAGGGTGTAAAATAGTTTGTAAACCTGGAGCAATTACTTATGAAAAAAGAGAAATTGGGAAAATATACAAAGGGAAAGCTTACGGGAAAATAGTTGAATATGGAAAATTAAATGTTGGAGAATTATCAGGGGTAAAAATTATAAATAAATTAAAAGAAATATCTGATAATGAAGGAACTCTATTTATAGATTGTCCTCCAGGAACTTCATGTTCAACAGTTGCAGCAGTTGAAGATTCTAATTTTGCTATTATTGTAGTTGAACCTACTCCATTTGGTGTAAGTGATATGAAAATGGTAGTTTCAATGTTAAGGGATATGAATAAAAAATTTGCAGTGGTAATAAATAAAGCTGGTTTAGGTGATGATGAAGTATACGACTATTGTGAAGCTGAAGGATTATCAATAATAGGAGAAATTCCATTTGATAGAGAAGTAGCAGAGTTATATGCAAAGGGAGAAATGGCTGCAGAAAAATTACCTAAATATAAACTTGAATTTGAAAAAATATTTGATAGATTAAGGAGAATGATATAATGAATATAAATGAAGTAGTAGTTATATCTGGAAAAGGCGGAACAGGGAAAACAACAATAACTGCCTGTTTAGTTCCTTATATTAAAGATATTGTAATTGCAGACTGTGATGTGGATGCTCCAGATTTAGATATATTATTTAATTCTGAAATTGAAAAAATTGAAAATTTTTCAGGATTGAATAGGGCTCAATTGGATAGAAGCAAATGCATAAAATGTGGAAAATGTTATGAAGTTTGTAAATTTGGTGCAATAACAAAAAATATTCAGTTTAATAATATAAAATGTGAAGGATGCTCAGTATGTGAAGTAGTTTGTCCTGTTGGAGCAATAACAATGGTAGAAAATAAAACAGGGGAAATTTATACTGGAAATACAAAATATGGAAAAATGATTCATGCAAAGCTTATTCCAGGGGAAGAAGCTTCTGGGAAATTAGTAGCTCAAGTTAGACAGAATGGAAAGAAGTTCGCTAAAGAAAATAATATTAGAAATATTTTAGTAGATGGATCCCCAGGAATAGGATGTAATGTCATTAGTTCTATTATGGGAAGTAATAAAGTAATTATAGTTTGTGAACCTACATATTCAGGAATACATGATTTAAAAAGAGTTTATGAATTAGTATCAAACTATTCTATTAAAGTATTTATAGTTATTAATAAATTTGATATTTCTTTGGAAATGACAGAAAAAATAGAAGAGTTTGCTAAAGAAAATGAAATTGAAGTAAGTTTAAAAGTACCATTTGATAAAAGAATAGTACAATCAATTATAGAGAAAAAAATTCCTTCAATAAAAGAAAAAGAATTTTTTGAAAAAATAGGGTTTTTTGAATTTGTAAAAAAAATAAAAGAATAAATAAAGTTCCCTAGAAAATTCTAGGGAACTTTTTAATTTTACTTTTTAACTTTTTTCTTAGTAGTTTTTTTCTTAGTGGTTTTCTTTTTAGTGGTTTTTTCCTTAGCTTCAACAATATTTCCATCTTTGTCAATATTTTTAATGTTTTTACATTCAGGATAACCAGTACAAGCTAAATATTTTCCCCATCTACTTCTACCAATTCTAAATGGTTTACCACATTTTTCACAAACTCCAACTTTTGATAAAATTGCATCTTCTTCATCTTTAATAGCTTTTAACATGGAATTTAATTTTACTACTTCATTTTCAACTGGAACCTCTTCATTGGCTAAAGCTTTCCTTATTTGAGAAGGAAGAGGAGTTCTGATATTGTCCTCAGAATAGTTTTCACTTTCCAAATAACTACCAAACCTACCTAATTTTAAAAGCATTTTAGAACCAGTTTCAGATAAAACATCAGTTAATTTTCCTTTTTTATCAGCAATTCTTTTTTGTATAATATCATTTACAATAATTTTTCCATTTTGAATGTCTTCTCTTGGTAAATCAATACCTTTTAGAGAAAATTTTTCAGTACATTCTTCATTTTCACAAGCTAAATATCTACCAAATCTTCCATTTTTCATAAGCATAGTACCATGATTATTAGGACATTGTACATCTGAAGTTACAATTCTATTTTCTTCTTCTTCAACAATAAGCTTATACTTATCAATATTTTTAGAAAGTTCATCATAGAAGCTTTTTAATATTTCTTGCCAATTTTCATTTCCCTCAGCAACTTCATCAAGATTATTTTCCATTTCAGCAGTAAACTTAACATTCATAATTTGTTTAAAGTTATTATTTAGTGTAGTTTCTACTTCATATCCAAGTTCTGTTGGAATGAAACTTTTCCCACTTAAAGAAACATATTCTCTTTTCTTTAAAGTGTCAATAATAGTAGCATATGTGGAAGGTCTTCCTATTCCATCAGCTTCTAATTTTTTAATAAGAGAAGATTCAGTGAGCCTTGTAGGTGGTTTTGTATAATCTTCTTTTATATTTAATTTATTTAATTTTAATTTATCATTTTCTTGAATATTAGGAAAATCTCCAATAGGAAGAGAATCTTCATCTTTAAAAATTTTGTAATAACCATCAAATGTTATTTTACTAGTAACTCCTCTAAATTTAATATTTTCTTTAGAACAGATAATTTCAAATTGATCGTATTTCATAGGAGCTAGTTGGGAGATTATAAATCTTTCCCAAATAAGAGTATAAAGTTTTAATTGATTTTTATCTAAATATTTAGATAAAAATTCAGGTGTATATTCAATATTTGAAGGTCTAATTCCCTCATGAGCATCTTGAATATTTTTGTCTTTTTTTGTTGGTTTTTTCTTTTCAATTCCCAAGTATTCTTTACCATAATTTTTTATGATAAAATCCTTAGCCATATCACGAGCTTCTGTAGATATTCTAGTTGAATCAGTTCTCATATAAGTGATAAGCCCTTTATGGTTACCATTAATATTAATCCCTTCATACAAATTTTGAGCTAATTTCATAGTTCTAGAGGCTCCAAAACCTAAATAAGAAGATGATAACTGTTGTAAAGTACTTGTTTTTAATGGTAAAGGTGGATTTTTAACTTTTTTATTAACTTTAGCTTTTTCCACGTTAAATGTGCTCTTGTTAAAAGATTTAATCTTTTTAACAGCTGATTCATCTTTAAGTTTATCAATTTTTTTGTCATCAACTTTGTATAAATTTAATTTTATATTGTTTTCAAATTCACCATTAACATCCCAGTATTTTTCAGGAATAAATGCTTTTATGGAATTTTCAAGCTCACAAATTAATTTAAGAGCAACTGATTGAACCCTTCCTGCACTTGTATTAGAGGAAATAGTTTTCCAAAGTAAAGGACTAATTCCGTATCCAACAAGTCTATCAAGAATTCTTCTAGCTTGTTGGGCATTAACTTTATTAATATCAATTTTTTTTGGATTGTTAATAGCATCTGTAATTGCAGATGCTGTGATCTCATTAAATTCAATTCTATTGTTATCATTAGCATCCAATTTTAAAGTTTGGGCAATATGCCAAGCAATTGCCTCTCCTTCTCTATCTGGGTCAGAAGCAAGATAAACTTTTTCAGATTTTTTAGCAAGGTCCTTTAAAGTACGTGTAACGTCTCCCTTTCCACGAATTGTTGAATATTTAGGAATAAATCCATTTTCAATATCAACCCCCAATTTACTTTTAGGTAAATCTCTAATATGTCCAAAAGAGGCTGTAACTAAAAATTTATCTCCTAATATTTTTTCTATTGTTTTAGCTTTAGCGGGGGATTCCACAATAACTAAATTTTTTTTTGGTGCTTTTTTTCTCGCCATTTTCCCATCCCTTCAAACAAAACTATTTAAATTATATTTATAGTATATATTCTAATTATATTAGAACATACACAAAAAATCAATATTTCTTTAAAATGATTTATTTTTTTCGTCTGTATTTACCACCACTAACGCTAGCAATAGCATTTTTTATTTCCATATCTATAAGAAGTGCAAGAATGATACTTGCTTTCATACCAGTATCTATGATCAATTCATCCAAACTTTTTTCCCCAGTGAGATTATTATAAATTATTAATTCTTCCTTTGTTAAATTTAAATCATTATTTTCATAATTATTTTCCCAATTGAATTCTTTTAGTATATCATTCCCACAAGAAACAAGTTTAGCTTCAGATTTTTTTATTAAATTATTAGTTCCAATTGAAACAGGAGAATATATGTCTCCTGGAACAGCAAAAATATCTCTTCCTTCTTCAAGAGCAATTGAAGCTGTAATTAAACTTCCACCTTTTTCTTTGCTTTCAATAACTAGGATTCCCTTGGAAATTCCAACAATAATTCTATTTCTCATGGGAAAATTATAGGGTAAAGGTTTTGTACCTAGAGGAAACTCAGATAAAAGAAGACCCTTTTTAGCTATTTCATTCCAATATTTTTTGTTTTCATAGGGATAAATTATATCTAAACCAGATCCAACTACAGCAACAGTGTTTCCATTTAGTTCAAGGGTAGTTTTATGACATATAGCATCAATACCAAGGGCCAGTCCACTAACAGTTGTTACTCCAGAATTTACAAGTTCAGTTGTAAATTTTTCACATGAAATCTTTCCATATGTTGTAGGTTTTCTAGTTCCCACAATCCCAATAATTTTATTTTTTAATAAATTAATATTTCCTTTATAATATAAAAAAACAGGTGGATGGGAGATATTTTTTAAATAAATAGGATAATTATCATCCTTAAAAGAAATAACCTTAATATTTTGATTTTTGAGAATTTCAAATTCTTTATTTAGATCTAATAATCTAGAGTTATAAATCTGATTAATTTCTTCATCCTTGAGAAAAAAATAAATATTTAATTGTTCTTTACTAAGTTTAAAAATATCATTGTAGTTTTCAAGTTTCTTCATGAGATGAAGTATTGTAGTGTCCTTCAAATTAGCTAGTCTTAATCTGTACCAATCCATTTTTAACCTCCTAATTTTAATTTATATAGGATTTTTTTAAAAGTTCTTTCATTAAATTCGAGTTTGGATATAAATTTCTTCCTTCATTTAAAATTTTATTAGCTTTATTAAAATCTTTTCTAAGGATATAAATATTCCCAAGTGCTAAATAAGCTTCTTCAGAATTGCTTCTTTTTTTATACTGAGTAAAATCAGAGAGAGCTTCCCTATATTGTTCTAAGTTTCTATAACAAATTCCTCTTCCTAAATAAGGTTCACTTAAATTAGGTTCCCTATAAATAATCTCTCCATAATAATTTATAGCATCTGTATAATTGCCTAAAAATTTATTAGTAACAGCAGCTCCAAAAAGATTTTCAACAATATCTGTGTTTTTACTAAAAATCATTCTAGCTTTTTCATATTGTTTGTTTTTAAAATATTGGTTTCCAAGTAAATATATTTTTTTAGGATCGTTACTAATGCTTTCAAGATATTCTTTAAAAAATTTATTATAATATTTTAAAAGTACTACTGATTTTTCACGAATAACTATATTATTCATAATTTTTTCAATTGAGGCAATTTCTTGTGGCCTGTAATCTGTTTTTTCAGTTTTTATTAAAGGAACTACAAATTCTTTTTCTATTCTTGTATCTTCTTCAATATATTTAAATTTAAGGGAATCCTTATTATTAATTATTGAATCATCATTTAAATTAGGTTTTTCAATAGGTTTTTCTTTTTTTGTTTTAAATATATCAAAAAAAGAAAAAGCAACTTTTTCTTCTCCCATTGAAGAAGTTCCCAAAGCTATAAAAATTAATAGAATAAATATTTTTTTCATTAAATTTTAATCTCCTTTATAGTACTAATTAATTCCCCTTCATACAATCTAGTTGAAATCTCATCTCCAACTTTTAAAAGATTACATGATTTTAGAATAGTATTTTCATACCTAGTTATAGAATATCCTCTTTTAAGGGTGGTAAGAGGATTTAAATTTATTAAAGTTTCTATTTTTAAATCTAAAGTCTGCTTCTTTCTTTCTAAATTTAAATGTATAGCCCTATTTAATGCATCTTCCTTTAAAACTAAACTTTCTTTATAATTATCCAAATAATCTATAAATTTTTTAATTGTATAATTGTTTTTTAAATGGTTTAGATTATTTTCACAATTAATTATTTTATTTTTCATTAAATTTTCAAGTTGGTTTTTTCTATTGTTTAAGGTTTCAAGAACTTGAAATTTTGAAGGAATTGCAATTTCAGCACTTTGGGTAGGGGTAGCGGCTCTAACATCTGCAACTAAATCAGTAAGTAAAAAATCAACTTCATGGCCAACTGCTGAAATTATAGGCTTAGTACAGTTATAAAAGGCCATAGCAGTTTTTTCTTCATTAAATGACCAAAGATCTTCAATACTTCCTCCACCACGCCCAGCTATAATTAAATCAATTTCAGGAATTTTATCTAAAGTTTCAATTCCCTTTATAATTTCCTTAACTGATGAATCTCCTTGTACTTTAGCAGGGTAAAAATAAAAATTTAAACCTCCCATTCTTTTTCTAGCTGTTGTAACAATATCATGGAACCCAGCTCCAATTGGAGAAGTTACAATTCCAATATTCCTAGGAAATCTAGGGAGTGGTTTTTTATGATTAAAAGAAAAATATCCTTTTTTTTCAAAGTCTCTTTTTACTTTTTCTAACTTTTCATAGAGGGATCCTAATTTATTATCCTTTTCTATGTGCCTAACAAGTATTTGAAGATTTCCTCGGTTCTCATAGAATCCAACATCTCCAAAAATTGTAACTGCATCCCCTTCTTTTAAATCATTTGGTATTTTTTTTAACTTATAATTAAAAGCCACACATTTTATTTGTCCCTTCTCATCTTTTAAAGTGAAGTAAAGATGTCCACTTCTATAATATGTAACTCCAGATAATTCTCCTTTTAAAAAAAAGTTATGAAAATTTTCATTTCTTTCCACAAAGGATTTTATTAATTTGTTAAATTCACTAACCTTATAAATTTTATCTGTCATATCTCTCCTTTATTTTAAAAGTCCATTAACATTTCTTTTAATTCTAGCATTTTATCTCTTTTTTTAATAGCCTTTTCAAAATCAAATTCCTCTGATAGTATTTTAATTTCTTTTTCTAATTTTTTAATTTCTCTTTCAATTTCCTTTTTAGAGGAATAATGTTTTAAATTAGAAAATTTATTTAAGTCATTTTCAGAAATCCCATAATCTAAGTTTAATATAGTTTTAGAAATTGTATTAACTATATTTGTGGGATTAATATTGTTAAATTTATTATATTTTCTTTGAACTTTTCTTCTTCTATTTGTCTCTTCAATAGCTTCTTTCATGGATTTTGTTATTATATCTCCATAAAGTATAGCCTTCCCATTAATATTTCTAGCAGCTCTCCCAATGGTCTGGATAAAGGAACGACGGCTTCTTAGGAAGCCTTCCTTATCAGCTTCCAAGATAGCAACTAAAGACACTTCAGGGATGTCTAAGCCCTCTCTAAGAAGATTTATTCCAACTAAAACATCTATCTCTCCATCTCTTAGTTCTTTTATTATTTCAATTCTTTCTAAAGTATCAATTTCAGAGTGCATATATTTTACTTTAATTCCAAGATTAGAATAATATTCTGTAAGTTCTTCAGAAGTTTTTTTAGTTAAAGTTGTAACTAGAACACGTTGATTTAGTTTTATTCTCAATCTAATTTCATTTAAAAGGTCATCAATTTGATTGGTAGCTTTTCTTACTTCAATTTCAGGATCAATAATTCCTGTTGGTCTTATTAGTTGTTCAGCTATATTTTTTTTAGAAACAGTTGATTCGTACTCTCCAGGAGTTGCAGATACAAAAATAGTTTGATGAGATAGCTTTCTAAATTCATTAAATTTAAGTGGTCTATTATCAAGGGCAGATTTTAATCTAAACCCATTATCAACTAAATTTGTTTTTCTAGAAAAATCTCCCTTATACATTCCATTTATTTGAGGAATACTAATATGAGATTCATCAATTACAATTAAAAAATCCTTTGGAAAATAATCAATTAAAGTATCAGGCCTTGTTCCAGGTTTTTTAAAAGTAAGATATCTAGAATAGTTTTCAATTCCTTTACAATGACCAATTTCTTTAATCATTTCTATATCATAATTGGTCCTTTGTTCAAGTCTTTGAGCTTCTAGAAGTTTTCCTTGATTTTTAAAATCACTAACTTCAATTATTAAATCCTTTTTAATTTCACTAGTAATAGAGTCTATTTCACTAGTTTCAGTAACATAATGATTTGCTGGTGGAATAATAATTCTTTGAATATTTCTTTTAATTTTTTGCCCAGAAAGAGTATCAATTTCAGAGATTTCCTCAAGATCATCTCCAAAATATTCCAAACGATATCCTATTTTCATAGATGCTGGATAAACGTCAATAACGTCACCTTTTATTCTAAACTTTCCTCTTTCAAAGGAAATATTATTTCTCTCATATCTTAAATTTATTAATGAACTAATAAGTTTTTTTCTATTATATCCAGTTTTTAAATCTAATGGAATTGTAAGCTTTTTGTATTTTTCAGGGGATCCAAGTCCATAAATAGCAGAAACAGAGGCTATAATAATAACATCTTTTCTATTAATAAGTGCAGCAGTGGCAGCATTTTTAAGTCTATCTATTTCATCATTTATAGCAGAGTCCTTTTCAATATATGTATCAGTTGATTTTATATATGCTTCTGGTTGATAGTAATCATAGTAAGAAACAAAATATTCAACTGCATTTTCAGGAAAGAATTTTTTATATTCTTGGTATAGTTGAGCAGCTAAAGTTTTATTAGGAGCAAGTATTAAGGTTGGTTTTTCAATGTTTTTAATTACATTGGCAATTGTAAAAGTTTTACCAGAACCAGTAACCCCTAGCAAAATTTGGTCTTGAACTCCATTGTTAATATTATTAGTTAATATTTCAATTGCAGTTGGTTGGTCTCCTGTTGGATAAAAATTTGACTTTAACTTAAACATAGGTTCACCTCAAATAAAATTATAATTTAAAAAAAGCCAATCTATTGATTGGCAATAAGTTTAATTTATTCTTCTTCAACATTTTCAATAATTTTTAAAACTTTCTTGCTATGATATTCTTCTGCAATATCCTTAGGGATTTCATTAAAATCATTTTCTTGGTACAAATCAGCCCCATATTTTAAAAGTAATTCAAAAATTTCATCTGAATCTAATCTAGCAGCCATATGTAAAGGTGTATCTTCATCTTTGTTTTCAATATTTGGATCAGCTCCATGATAAAGCAAAACTTCAACAAAGTTAATCTTTTTTTCTAAAACAGCAAAGTGAAGTATAGTATTCCCCTTCCGGTCTGTTTCTTCAATAGTGGAAATACTGAGATTCTCTTCAAAATTTTCTAAATCATCATTTTCTAAAAACGTTAACAACTCCATTATTTATTACTCCTAGTTATATTAAAAATTATTTTTATATTTTATAGTATCTATTATACTATAAAAATTATTAAATTCAAGTATTAATAAGCTTTTTCTTCTAAAAAAAGTGGTGGAAGAAATTTCAAAATACATTTTTTACCCTTTGAAGCCTTGATTAAAACTAAGTTAGAATCACTAGATTTATTGAAATATACAAATTTAACTTCTGAAATTGAAAGACCAATATCTTCAAATTCCCTGGCAATTTCTAAAAATCTAAAACTTCTATGGACTAAAAATATCTCTCCCCTAGGTTTTAATAATCTTTTACAATTCATTGCCAAAGAAGCTAAATCCAAAGAAATTTCATGTCTAGAAATTTCTTTGTTTTTATTTGAAGATGTTTTTTTCCCATCTAAAGTCATATATGGTGGATTTGAAATAATATAATCAAAGGAATTACCCTCTTTAAAGTTATTTACATCTCCTAAAATAATTCTTATTTCATTTTCAAGATTATTTTCCTTTAAATTTTTTATAAGTAACTCAAAGGAATCCTCTTGAATTTCTATACCAGTTATATTTTTCATTTTCTTTTTTTTAGCTAAAAGAATGGGAATTATACCAGATCCACTTCCAATATCTAAAATTTTCTTAGTTGGATTTCCTTTGAAAAAGTCGACTAAAATAATAGGGTCAACAGAAAATCTAAATCCATTTTTAAGTTGATATATTTTAGTTTCATCTTGAAAGGTAGTTAAGTCTATATTTTCCATAATTATTCCTTTTCAAGTAAGTTTAAATGTTTAACATCATGTTGAGCAGGATTTTCATTTTTAATTTTTTTAGTTTCCTTTTTATTAAACTTAACTTCTTGAATGCTAAATTTAGTAATTCCTTGGTTAGGAACGTCAACATATAAAAATTCGTTTAGAGGATTTATACTTATAACTTTTCCATCACCTTTAGCAGTTTTAACATATTGATTAACAGCTGGGAAGTTTTTAAGAGCTGCTTCATATTGAGAATACTCATAATTTATACAACATAAAAGTCTTCCACAAACTCCAGATATTTTAGCAGGATTAATAACTAGTCCTTGATCTCTTGCCATTTTAATAGATACAGAACTAAATTTATTTATAAATGTTCTACAACATAATTCTTTACCACAAACACCAATATCCCCAAGGATTCTAGCTTCATCTCTAACACCAATTTGTCTAAGTTCAATTCTAAGTTTAAAAATATTAGCAAGATCCTTTACAAGATCTCTAAAGTCTATTCTTCCTTCTGCAGTAAAATAAAAAATAAGTTTTGTTTTATCAAAAGTAAATTCAGTATTAATAAGTTTCATAGGAAGTTCATGTTTTTTTATTTTTTCTTTTCCAATTTCATAGGCTTTTTTAGCTTCTTCCTTTAATGCGTAATATTTTTCAATTTCTTTATCACTTGCTTTTTTCAAAACTGGTTTTAAAGGTAGAACTAAATGTTTTTCAGAAAGTCTCATAGGAGCATTATAAACTGTTCCAATTTCTTGCCCTCTAATAGTGTCTACAATTACTTTGTCTCCCTTTTTATAAGTTTCTTTGTCATCTACAACTTGAAAATAATATCTTTTTTTTGTAATTTCAAATATTATTCCTAAAACATTAAAAAATTGTTCCTCTTGTTTTTCTTTTTTAATTTCTTCTTTAGGGATTGTCTCTGTTTTAATATTATTTGTATTAATATTAGTTTTTGTTTTGTTATTTAATTTTTTATTTATATTTTTATCAAGATTTACATGATCAGTTTTTTTCTCGTTTATATTATTCATTGGTCCTCCAATTTATATAATTCCTTCTTCTAGAAAACTAAAATAAGAATTTTTTCCTATTATAATATGGTCGATTATATTAACATCTACCATTTTAAAAAAATTTTCCATGGAACTTGTAAGCTCAATATCTTTTCTAGAGGGATATGTATTTCCAGAAGGATGATTATGGGCAAACACTATGGAACGTGCGTTGTGATAAAGAACTCTTTCTAATATTTTTCTTGGATAAATAGCACTTTTATCAATAGTTCCTGTAAATAATGTTTCAAAACTTATTATATTGTTAGAAGAATCTAAAAATAAAACTTTAAAAGATTCATTTTTAGAAAATCCAATATTATTTTTTAAATAATTAATAAGTTGTTTTTTTGTTTTTATTTGTATATTATCATTAGATTCTAATTCTAATTTTAAATTTTCTTTTTTTATTTTATCTTCAAAAGAGTAAAGGGATAAATCTCCTAATAAATTTAAATAAATAGCGATTCTTTCAGTGATATTGTTGAATTTACAAAGGGATTTTATATCAGCCTTTAAAACTCCTTCCAGTGTACCAAAATGACTTAAAAGATTTTTAGATATATCCTTAGTGTCCTTTTGAGGTATAACAAAGGTTAGTATTAATTCTAAGATTTCATAATCAAAAAATCCTTTATATCCAGAGGAAAGATATCTTTGTCTCAATCTTTCCCTATGACCTAAATAATTTTTCTCTTTCACCATAGAACATCAAACTCCTATTTTTTAAAAAGTTTATATATTTCATCAGGGGTCTTCATTGTTTTGTAAATATCCAAAGCACATTTAATCATTGGATGAGCTAAAACTGCTCCAGTTCCTT
>Ga0172377_10001422_pt1 | contig 24084 bp, 25 predicted proteins | sample Pumphouse3metaG_FD_119749 | JGI IMG/M metagenome (GOLD analysis project Ga0172377, IMG submission 119749) | Leachate microbial communities from a municipal landfill in Southern Ontario, Canada - Pumphouse #3 metaG | ecosystem: Engineered > Solid waste > Landfill > Unclassified | place: Canada... | reverse complement strand
TAGTCTACCTAAATCTTTTTTTTTGTAAAAAACCTGCGGATGTGGTGAAATTGGTAGACACGCCAGACTTAGGATCTGGTGCCTCACGGTGTGGAGGTTCGAGTCCTCTCATCCGCACCATTTGAAACTACCATAAAATCAGTTTATTCTCACTTTAAGCTTTCTTTGGGTGTCCTCTTAGGTGTCCAAAATCATCCATTTTTTATATAAGAAAACTTTTAATATTTATAATATAAAATGGTCATTGTTGTTTGTTGATTATTTAGCCTAAGTCTCGATTGTTCATTTAGAATGTAGTAGAATAAAGTAAGTTAATCGAATAAAAGATTATAGATATTTATATCTCAGTATTTATAATTGACGTAAAAATATAGAAGTCATTCCAGTAGGGATAGAGGAGATATAGTATTCTATCTTAATGACTCATCAAAAAGTGCATTTTCATGTTTAAGCTTTGAAAATATGAACATAACTACTGGTATGTTATGTATGCGATATAGCTATTAGAGAATAGTTGTATTATAATGATCTGGCATTTGTTAAAAGTGATTTTGGCATTAATTCCAAAAATAGATTCAATTCTGTCAGAGAATACCTCTTTGACAGAAGAAGATCGTGTTCTTTTAAAAGAACTTATTAATATGTTAGAAACATTTAGCAATGTTTTAAAAAAAATATGAAAATATTAAATTCAAAGGAGTATAAAATGATAAATAAACTAATTAAGGAATTTGTCTAATAGTCCACTTCTTAATAGAAGTTGATATATTCATACCGCACAAAAATAAAGAAAAGTGTTATCTCCAATATACAAAGCTGAGGAGGAGCACATCACATTAAATAACATAAAAATCTTGTAAATCTTCTAAAATTGCCTGAGAGGTTTTCCCCTCTCTGAGGCTTTTTTTTATTGCCTTTAGAATTTCACTGTAGTGAGAATAATTAAAATTCTCAAAACTTTCTTCAATCATATTATATTCATCAATAAATACATATTCTTCAGGAACTTTTGTTCTAAGATAAATTTCTGCTGTAATAAATTGTGCTAAATATCTTAATGTCTGCTCGAATGGAATAATAGTAGTAAATTCTTTTACGATTAGAGTATGTACTTCTTTAAAAAGTTCATAAATTGTAAACTCTTTTGCTAAAAGATTATTTATACTCTTGTAAATATGAGATAGTTCTTTATCTTTTATATTTTTTGGTAATTCATTATTTATAAACTTTGTAGGTGACTTTGAAGTAAATAAATTAGTGGCTATTGAGACATTTTTCTCATCAATATTTTTCAATATAAGTTCATCAAGTTTTTTATTATTTGTAAGTATAGTTCTTGAATAATTTTTTGATGAAAGAACTATATTTGTATAAAGAAAGGGATAGTATTTAAGTATAGAAGTTATAAAGTGATCTAATTTAAGTAGCTCAATATCATATAAGCCATCTGGAAGTTTTATTCTTTTATCAAATTCAAAATCATTTAGTTTTTTAAAATTAAACCATTTACTAGAAATTTCTTCTAAATTACTATAGTTTGACAATTCTACAAAATTATTGATAAGTTTCATAGTCTTTCCTATTATTTATAGATGTAAAAATATTATAAATATTTGTCAAGTTGATACTGCTCAATTTTGAGCAATTCTATTTTGAAAGATATAGAATATTATTTTAAGATTTCAGAACCAATTGGCATTTAAATTATATAAAAAGGTACCTTTTAAAATAAAAAGGAAAGTAAATGGAAAAAGAAATAAATAGATGGCTTACTCCTAAACAACTTGAGGAGTTATATGGATTCCCACTAAATTGGCAAGCAAAAGCACGCATGATAAGCAGTAATTCAGGATTGCCATATTCAAAAATAGGTCGTAAATTTATACGTTATGATAGGTATGAAATAGAAAAGTGGATTGAAAACCATCGAGTAGTTGGATATTTATTATGAAAGTTCATATAAAGCAAAAAAAGAAGAATTTTACAATGATAAGTAATGTCATTGCACAAGATATCAATATAAGCTTAAAAGCCAAAGGAATGAGCTTAATTATTGCTCATTTTCCAGATGATTGGCATTTTTATGAAGAAAAACTTCAAGACTATACAAGTGATGGAAAAACAGCCATATCAAATGCACTCAAAGAACTTGAAGTGGGTGGTTATCTTTTTAGAAAACAACTTAGAGAAAAAGGAAGATTTTCAAATAAGCTTTGGATATTTTCAGATGAAAAATTAAGTACTGAAGATTTACAAGATTTTCCCGAGATTAGAAAAACTGATATCGGTAAAAATGATAACGGAAAAACAGTAACTACTAATACTCACTCTAATAATATTACAGAGAATAATAAAAAAAACACTCAAAAAAATGGTAGAAAAAAGGCATTCTATAAATTTGTGAATGTTTTAAAATCAAATGCAGAATTGTATTCTGGTTTGTATATAGAATTTGAAAATAAAATTTACTGTTTTGAAAATATCAATGGTCAACTACTGCTAAAGGATAAAATAAGTGATCTTATTCTTTCAAAGGTTCAAGCTGAAAAGATATATCAAAAGATGCACAAATCATTTGATGTAAAAATAGTACGAGGTAATAAATGATTGAAAGTATTACCAAACTCAACCAAGAAACTCAAAATAAAATTTACGACTTTTTGTAAGGGTTAATTTACAAACAAAATTACAAATATTGCAGCTTCAAAAGCAACTGTTTCACAAACTAAAAAATACTTATAGCGATGTAGATAATACTATTTTGACCCTATCATCACTTGTTTTAGCTATTGATACTGTTGCAAAAGAATTTGATGATGTAAATCTAAATGCAATAAAACTTGGAGCTAGGAATAACAAAGCCAAAATAAAACGGCAAAAGATGCTTGGATATTGGGCAATAGTAAGAACTTTAAAGTTGGAACAAAATATGAGCTTTAGAGATATTGCAACTTACTTTAAAAAATATCATAAGCTAGAAGTTTCTTATTCCACTATTTATGAACTATGGAATGAACTAGAAAACAACACACAAATAAAGGAGAATTAGAAAAATGGCACACGATCAAATATTTACACTTAGTGATGATTTTGGAATTGAACTTACAATCATACCTGTAGCACTCAATCTTGATAAAGAGATATATCTGCTTCATATTTTTGAAGAAGATTATAGTTTGAAAAAAAAATTTATAAGAAATGAATTAGTTTTGGTAGCTAATCAGATACTAACTTCAACATTTACTGATACAGTCCATTTTATGGAAGAACTCAACCTTTTTGATACAGGTAATAATCAAAATAAATACCTTGATATTACGGAGTATAAAAGTACAAAAAATCTAAAACTTAAACATGATGGCAATGAAAATATTTTTATTTCAAAATCTGAAGCAAAAGCTATGTATAAAATTTTCAATCTGGCTTTTTTAGGATATTCAGTTGCTACTGTGCTTGAAAAAGAGTTTAGATTTGCACCGCAACAACTCACACAATTACTGCATAATCAAAGTTTATTAAAGAAGCTCACATGAGTTTCTTTAGTACTATAATCATTATTACAGCTATCTTTTCATTATTCATTGGCTATTACTTTTATATCAAGTATCTGGAAAAAATTTATTTGGAACAAGAAGAAACTAAAAAACACTTTGTTGCACAAAGTATAAAGCAAAAACAAAAAGAAAAGTTTGATAAATTGCAGAAATTAGAGAAATTGAAAGTTCTAGAACAAGAAAAACAAATCAATCTTGAACATACAAAAAAAATGAAAGAAGAAAAATTTGAGAAAAGTTTTCTTGGGGAAAAAGAACCTGTGAAATATTATCTTTATAATACAGATTTATTGGATTACAGTATTAAAAATATGTACAAAGAAATTGTACATAAAAATCTATGGATAAATGAACCTTTTCATACTAAGTTGTATGAATTTTTGATGCTTGTGAATGATAATGATTTTATGATTGTTGATCCACATTCAAAAATTATAACTATGAATACAAGAGATAAATACAATAAAATGCAAACTTCAAAAGCTTACCAAGTCTACAGCACCAAAGATATTATCAAGCATATGATATCTTACTGTATAAATGAAATTAAAAGATTTAATAAAAAAGATGCACAAAATCTTGTAATATCAATTTTTATAGTAGCGTTAAAACTATCAGTTCATTATCTATCACGAGAAGTACTGCAAGACATAATTGATAAAATGTTAAAAGATTATATTCATTCTCCAGCCATAAGAAATATAATTCAAATGATTGAAGCAAAAAATGAGAAAATTTATTTTATCCAAGAGTCCATCTATGATGCTTTTTCTGTGGTTGAAACATTACCTTATAATGATAGGGAAATTCCAAAATCATTAGAAATAAAACGAAAAATCTCACCAAAAGTTCTTCAAAATATCTAAACAGGTGTTTATTTACCTGTTTGGAATTTGTTTAGTTTTCTGTTTTTTAAAACATTTTCCAAAAAAGTCTAAATCCTCATCATTCAGATACTTTTGTGTTTAATCCCTTCAAAAAAGGAAACTGAAAAAAATATTTATCACTACCTCTTTTTTGGCTATTAAAATATCAAACAAATTTTCATGTTAAAATCACTTTAGTTTTTTATTTAAAAAGACAAATTACCTTATAGGTGGAGCTCAAGAATTGCTTACGAGTATTCTGTACCATCTTAACCAAAAGAGCGTCAAAAAGTTTTAATTTTCTTTGATTTAGAAATTTTTTGAACTATCAATAATCAAAGAAGTGTGGCAAGCTTTGATTTGCAAGTACAATTTAAAATAGACTAGTAAATTTTTACCTCTAACTGGTACTGTACGAAATATTAGCGATTTAGATGCAAAAATCGAAAAATAAATGCAGATTGACTAAACAAACTTTTGCCTATGATAGAGGCTGAAACTATCAAAACTAAAATTAAAAAGGATAAACCTGTTGAGAGGAAGCGTTTATTATCAAAGCTCACAATTAGCCAAACAAATATTTGAAGCAGGAGTTAAAAAAGAGGATAAAATCAATCCAAATTATGAGCATTATCAAAAAGTTGCAAGCTACAAAACAATGGAGAGTTACCGCTCAATATGGAACAACTTTTTTAACTATTTAAAAGAGCATTGGGGTATAAAAGATTTTGAAAAAATAGAATCACAACATATCCAAACATATATGGACTATAAAATAGAATACTATCCATCAAAACAATATCTTGAAAAAATAAGTGCTGCACTTGGTAAACTTGAAATTGCCCTAAAGCTCTTCGCTAAAAATATCCATAATGAGATTAGAGAGTATAATTTTTCAATCCGTCAAATTATTTTAGATGAAGCAATAGATTTAGAATATGTAGCGAATAACTACCACAACCGTGCATATCATAATCCTCTTCTTTTAATTTCAAATCTTAAAAATCCACTTCATACAATAGCTGCTAAAATTCAATATGAAGGGGGTGCACGAATTGAAGGTGTGGCACTTATTAAGCTTGAACAACTTGTTGGCACAAAGCTTGATAAGATTACAAATATTAAAAAAGGAATCATTTTTACAAAAGAAAAAGGGGGAAAGGAAGGTGAAGTTTTAGTATCACTTGAAACTTACAATGAACTGCAAAATTACCTATTGAATAATCCCAAGTTTAAAATCAATCGACAAACGTATTATGAAGATATAAAACAATCAGCACTTTTATCAAATGAAACACCAGAAGCTAGCCATGGTCTTAGATGGAACTTTGCAAAAAGAAGAATGCTTGAATACGCCAAAGCTGGTTACTCTTATGCCGATTCTCTTCAAGAGGTTAGCTATGAGATGAAACATAATCGGGCATCAATTACGGAGCACTATTTGGGTGGTTAAGTCTTGACAAAAAGCTGTATTTTGTATTAAGTTGATTTATTTCCTAGTATTATCAGTTCAAAATAACACAGTAGATTGAGAACTGAGTCTTAACCTAGTCCCATACTACTGTAAGCATCTATTTATTTGACTCTTTTCGTCTAGCTTTGTCTAACATATTGTCTAACTTCGTCTAAACTTTTTTTGTTTTAGACAGATGCCAAGTTCGACCTTCAGGCTCTATTTTACCGATTTTTCTCAATGCCTGAAGATTGTTTTTTACCTTATTTTTCTTTTGATCTTCGTCTAAAACATCAGGTAATTTGTCTAAAAGTATTTTTTCAAAATCTGCTCTTGTAGCACTTTTGAATTTTGCCAAATACTCTAAAATAATACTTTGGCAATATGTATCATCTATTCCTCTAAGTTTTATATACTCATCCTTTTGATTTGTATATTTCGCCACATTTGATGATATGTGTAAATTTGGTCTTTTCCCCTCGATGAGATTTTTTGCTTTTAAAACTTTAACTTCATCAGAACTTAGGCTATGACCTTTTTGCACTTTATCAAGTAAAATAATCTCTTCCAAAGAAAGTTCAGGAACACTTGCAAGCTTTAAAGCATAGTTCATGTCAAGCACTTTTCCCTCTATGGTTACTTTTACAGAGTCATTTGAAAGCTCATATTCTGGAAGTGGAAAGTATTTTTTACTTTGGATTGTAAACATCTTCACGATACCACTTCCTATAGTATCTATAAGATTTAGATTTATCATTGCTTGAGCTAAAAATTTGTTTCTATATTTTATTTCAGGTGCATCTGTTTTTAGTACATTTTCAATAGTTTGAGGGATAAATACCCCTTTGTTTGCAAAGACTAATTTTCTATCTTCAAACTCTACTACATTGATTTTCCCACCCATTGTATAGTCTTGATGAGCTATACAGTTGTTGAGTGCTTCTCTTATGATAAATGGATGGTAGCTTTCTACTTCTTGCGGAAACAAAGAGTTCCCATCCATATATCTGTATTTTAGATTTCTGATTTTGTTATAAACCGCTTCAAGACTTAAAATAAATGGGCAAGTAAAATGCTCATAATCTTTTGCGATATTGTCTTTATCTTTGAGTATCCAGCTAATCTGTGCAACCGTAGGAGATAGTAAATATTCCGACTCACTTTTACCTAGAAGTAGTATTGCTGTATTTGTGATTTTCCCTTTGATGGTTATCTTTGCTTTATTTAAAAAAGTAGTATCATCCCAAGCTTTTATCTCATCTGCTAATTTTGGATTTTTTATTGCATAAAGTTCTCGTGCTTTTTGTATCGCTTCACTTGATAGATCTTCAATGGTCGCATCTTCACATATCTGGATGCTCCAATCAAAATCACTATTTTGGTTTCTGATTCTCTCTAACTCTTCAAGATTAAGAGGTTGAAGCTCTGAGCTATCTCTTCCATAGTAGTGACCCTTCCAAGCTATAGGAAGACCAAGGGGAGCTGATGGTATTTGAAATAAAACAACTCTTTTGCCATCAAATTCTGTCTCATAAATTTCTTTAAAAGTGATTCTGTTTGTAGTATGGTTAGCAACTTCTGCTTTTAGGTTGTGAAGTGATTTTGTATCAGCTCTAAAGTTTGTACCCACGACAGTTTTATCATCTTTGATACCAAACACGAGCCATGCTTCACTTTTACCTATGAGATTTGCTTCGTTTGAAAGTGCACTAAAATACTTGCCTATCTTGTCAAAATCATACTGATTTTTAGCTTCTTTGTACTCTAAAATCTCATTTTCATCATTTGTACTTAAAAATTGCTGGAGTTTTTTATCAATATCTATCATATTTTTAGTTCCTTTATTCTTTTGGAATATCGTTAAAATATTTTGTCAATAATTTTTTTTGAAGTTCTTCACTTTCTTTTATGAATCTAATCACTCTCTCTTTGTAACCTTTTAAAATTCTATCCCCAACAAAACTTAACATACCTTTATTATTATAATATTTCAATGCTCCATCATAATTTTTTGAAGTGCACAGTGCATCTAATAATTGAATATGTTGATTATAAAACTCTTGAGGAGATAATTGTTCTATTGTAGTTGCAAGCTGTTCTTTTAGCTTTTCAGGGTCTGATGATTTACCAACTAAACTATTCAAAATTTTATCTGTTTTAAATCTTGTATACTCCATTGCTTGTTTATCTTTTGATTCTTGGATTTTTACAAAAATTTGTTCTTTTGCAGAATTATAGTCTTCATCCGTTGCATGAACTTTCAATTGTATATATTTTAATAATTCATCATCACAAAGAATATTTTCTACCTCCATTACATCAAGCGTATAAATTTGATTTCTATTCCATGCAGTAATTTCTTCAATTTCATAAAAATCTTTATCGATTATTGCTATTGCTTCAAGATTAAAAAGTGCTTTATTTTCATTAAAAGCTTTACAATAGTCTATTGCTTTTTGATGTCCACCAGTTGGTATAATTGTAAAATCTTTAAATAAAATGGAATAAAGCTTATAGTCATAACTGTCTTTTTGACCTTCACAAAATAAAATATTTTTCTTGCTTCCTACCAGTTCCACTAATAACTCTTGAGGCAATATATTATCTATTGGTATTTCAGCATATTCCCAATTAGATGGTGGAGTATATTTTTTAATCCAAAGTATTTTAGCTTGAGTTCTACCTATCGCAAAGCTTGGATTATGAGTAAGGTAAACAAATTGACAATCACTTCTTTCTTTTTCAAGTTTATCCCATAACTTATTTACAATAGCCATATTAAGATGATTTTCTGGTTCATCAACTATAATATAGCCATCTTTTTCTACCAAAAGTACACTTGCTATACAGTAAAATATATTTTTTTCACCATCACTTAATTTCATAAAATCATACTCTTGCCCAGTATCTGATTTTGCTTTTATATTACCTTGCCCATCATAATCTAATTTAATATGCAATATTATGCTTTGCCAAATATTTATTACATCTTCTAATATAGAATTTTTTCTAACAAATCCAGCTTTAGTATGATTTTTATGAGTATTATTTGCAACTTCTTGATGTTCAGCAATTAAATAATTTATCATTTGTCCAAATTCACTATTTGCTAATCCCATATCATTATAGTCTTTAAACAGTTTATCATGTGTGTGGCTTCTTGAAAATTCATTATAAGCTTGTGCTTTTAAAGGTATACTGTTGTTATTTTGAATTCCAAATGTTTTTTGAGCAGGTATTACGGCAACAAAAGAGCTGAATTGATTTTTTATGTTATTTTTTATTTGACGAGAAAAAGTGCTTTTACCAGAGCCATTAGCTCCTATTAATACTAAATTTTCATTTCTATTTTTTAATAAATCAAAAAAATTAATAATAGATAATGATTGATTGGTCGCATCCAAGTTTTGTTTTATACTTTGAATTGACGGTACAAAATTATTATAAATGTTGTGATTAACATTCATTATTTGCTCATTAGAAATAATTTTATCCATATCTAAATTTCGATTATAATTATTCAAACTTTCTAAATATTGGAATTGATGAGAAAATTGATTGTTAATTGAGAGTTGTCTGTTCAATAGTTCGATATATTTTTCCACAAAAGTTTTATCTTCTAATTCATTACTTAAATTTTCAAGTTTTTGTTTAAGTTGTTCGGTTTCAATTTTAATGATATCTTGTACTAGGTTATCCCAGTGAGTTGGGTTTTGTGAATAGCTTTGAGGGTTTGAAAATGAGAAATAATGAGCTGTAATTTTTTTTATATATTCACTATTTGTAGTCCAAAAGTTTTTAAGTTCTTCAACTTTTTCAATATATACTATTCTTTGTTTTATTTTGTTCAATACTTCTTGTTTCATATTTTTTCTCTCAACATTTATTAATTGCTTCAATGATTTTTTTTGCTAGTTTTTTAATGCCCATAGATGTGGTTAATCCCACTTTTGATAATAGTTTAGGAGAATACTCATAAATATCATCTTCACTTACATTATGCCAAACAGGTATTATTACATCTTCTTTTTTATAAACTTCTCTAACAAAAACGGTTTCAAACTCTGACTTTGCCCACTTTTCATTTTCTAAAAAGTTTGGCGACAAAATAAGAATACATTTTTTTGCTTCTTTTATACCTTTTTCTATACTTTCTCTTAAATTATCGCCACCTTTTAAAGTGTATTCATCATACCAAACAGGACAAGCTAAACTATAAAGTTCTTTTGCAAGTTCTCTAACTAACTCATCTTTATCTCTGGAATCATGTGATATAAAAGCCAAAGGTATCTCTTTCGTTGCTTTTTCTTCTGCATAATAATTATCTCTAACTATAGCATTGAATCCAAACAGTTGACCATGTTTTTGAATTTCATCTATTTGCTCTTTTGCTAGAAATTTATTTATATAAATATAAATTTGCTTTGTAAAATGAAAATCTTTAAAACGATATTGTTCAGGACTGTCCACATAACTTATTGTCTGAGATATTTCACCATCCCAATGGCATTGAGAAATCTCATTCAAACTGAGAATATATTTTATATAGTCAATTGTAGACTCCTGTGGAAAAAACAGAGACCAATACTTTATGTTTGTATCAATAACATAAGATATTTTTCCTATAACTATAACGGTATTTAAGCCATCTTGATTCTTTACTTCCCATTCACTTTGTGCACTTAATGCTTTTGCATCTGTATCAAAAAATTCTCTAATCGTTGTCATTATATAAATCCTATACTAATATTTTGTCCATGATACTCAGTACCATTTCCACATTTGTCCTCAAATTTAACTTTTGCACCTGATTGTGTTAACATTATTTTTATTTTGAAAATAGGCTCTAAGTTTTTAAAAACTACACCATTGTCATCTAGTGATATCATATAATCATAAAATGTTTTTGTAGTAGTATTTTTACCTTTTGGTTCATTTTCAAGCATATGCCAAAGTTTGTTTATATCATTTTTATCTATTGTAAAAAGATAATTCAAGCATAAATTTTTTTCATCAGTATTTGGAATTTGATATTCTAAAATTGGACTTGATGCTCTTACATTTGTCTCAAAATTCTTTTCATATAGCATAGTTTGTGTTAATTCATTAAAGATTTTATATCCACCTGATTGTTTACTTCCAAAAACTGCATTATTTATTTTTTCTTTTATATGGTAATCTACAAATATTCCACAACCAGCCCAATTTTGTTTACCTTCTTGTGTATAAAGCTCAGCAAATTCTTTACTTAAAAAAATATTTTTCTCTTCATTATATATTGCTTCGCCATATCCTATCGCTCCTCTTAGAACAAAACCGTGCTTGATAGCTTCTTGCATAAGTGTAATACAGCTCAGTAAAAATTTATTGATATTTTTTATATCTTCTATGTCATACGATATTAGTAATATAGAATCAGAAAAAATTATTGACTTATCAAAGTTTGAAACAGTATTTTCTCCATAAATTGTTTTGACATCCCCAAATATAGCTTTCTTTGCTTTATCTATAAAAGAACTATATTCACAGTATAGAGTATCTAAATCTTTTTTTCTAAGATGTTCTTCTTTAAATCCTAAAATATCAAAAAAAGCCAATAATCTATTTTTATACTTTATCACCTTACTCCCCAACCACACCAACAATCTCTCTAAAACTCTCAAGTCCAGCTTCTAAGTCATCTATAATCTCATTTGCCAAAATATCTGGGTCTGGAAGATTGTCTAAATCTGCCAAGCTTTTATCTTTGAGCCAAAAGATATCTAAGCTTGTTTTATCTCTTGTGATGATATCTTCGTATTGGAATTTTCTCCATCTTCCCTCTGGGTTGTCTTCGCTGTAAGTTTCAACTCTGTTGTGTCTGTTGGTTGGGTTATAGCATTTGATGAAGTCTTGCAAATCTTCAAGCTTCATAGGGTTTTTCTTTAGAGTAAAGTGGATATTTGTTCTAAAGTCGTATATCCATACCTCTTTTGTCCAAGGCTCTTTGCTTGCAGGTTTATTGTCAAAAAAGAGTACATTTGCTTTTACACCTTGTTTGTAAAATATCCCTGTAGGAAGTCTTAGTATGGTGTGAAGTTCTGTAGTTTTCATAAGTTCTTTTCTTACAGTCTCACCAGCTCCACCTTCAAAGAGAACATTATCAGGTAATACTACTGCGGCTTGTCCTGTAGTTTTGAGTAGTGTTTTGATATGTTGCATAAAATTGAGCTGTTTATTTGAGCTTGTAGCCCAGAAGTCTTGACGATTGTAAACTAAGTCTTCCTTTTCTACATCTCCCTCTTCATTTGTAAAAGTCATTGAACTTTTTTTACCAAATGGTGGATTTGCTAGAACATAATCAAATCTTTTCCCCTCATCGGCTATAAGAGCATCATTTGGAGATATAAAGCTCTCTCCATCTATCTCACCGATATTATGTAAAAAGAGGTTCATAAGTGCCATTCTTCTTGTATTTGCTACTATCTCATTTCCATAGAAAGTTTTGTTTTTCAAAAACTCTTTTTGTTCTCTATCTAGGTCATGATTTTTTACTATGTAGTCATAAGCTGCTAAAAAAAATCCGCCCGTTCCACATGCTGGGTCTGTGATGCTTTTATTTGGCTCAGGTCTCACACACTCCACCATCGCTTGGATTAGACTTCTTGGGGTAAAGTATTGACCAGCTCCACTTTTAGTATCTTCTGCATTTTTTTCTAAGAGTCCCTCGTAGATTTTCCCTTTTAGGTCACTTCCAAACATCGACCAGTTTTCACGATTAACCATATCTATGATTTTATAGAGTTTTGCAGGGTCTTGGATTTTGTTTTGGCTTTTTGTAAATATTTGTCCCAACATCCCTTTTGCAGTTGAAAGCTCACGAAGTAACTCACTATAATGCACTTCTAATTCTGCTCCTCTTTTCTCAGTCAAGCTCTCCCATCCATAACCCTCTGGGATATTTAGTTTTCTATTATATGGCGGTTTGCTGTACTCATCTGCCATCTTTAAAAAGAGTAAATAGGTAAGCTGTTCTAAATAATCTCCATACCCCACACCATCATCTTTTAGGATAGTTGCAAATCCCCAAACTTTACTTACTACAGTTGATGCGTTATTTGTTTCATTCATTATTTATTTCTCTCTTTTTTGATTCTTTTTATTAACTCTTCTGCACTTTCATATTCTGGATGGCTTTTGATATTTTGTAGCTCTTGCTCATTTAGAAGTTCCCCCTCAAAAGCTTTTTTTAGAATACTTTGTCGCAAGGCTTCTGATTTGGCGAGTGTTGTTTCGATAGTTTCTTCTATTTTATCGCACACACTTAATCGTGATTCTATCTCTTGGACGATTTGGTTTTGTTCTTCAAGTGAGCATAGCGGCACTAATGTATTTTTTACAATATCTGAGTTTAAATTTGGTTGCACCCCACCAGATGATTTTCTTCTAATATCTTGATAGTTTTTAATGAGAAATTGTTTTAAATATGGTCTAGTTTTTTCTTCTAATCCCTCTTGAATAATTCCTGCAATAGCTTGATTTGTAGTAGTTTCAATTAAAAGCTCTGAACACATACCACGAGTTTTACCCTCACCATATAGTGCAATCAATAAAGTGTGAATAGGAAACAATTTGATATTTGTTTCATCAAGAGCTTTTGGGGTTACATATTCATCAGCTTCTTTTATATAAAGTTCATTCAATGCCCCACTTTTTATCCAAGGGATAGAGCCATCTGTCCAGTAATCTGCATTTCCTCTAAGTGGCGTAGCACCAGTTGCTATAACTCCAATATTCTTAATTGGACAATATACCCATCCTTGAGGTAAATTTTCTTTTGTGAATGTTTCATCTTGAATTTTTTTACTTGGTTTTGAAGGTCTTTTGCCGTTTTTACCATTCTCTTCCCACTCTTTTACAGCTTGTTTCCACTTTTCAAGTTGTTGTTTGTAGTGCTCTTCACGCTCTTTTTTTATCTGTTCTAGTAGTTCATCTGCTGTTGGGAGATTGGTTTGTTTTTCCCTCCACTCTTTTGTTAGCTCTCCCTCAAAAGCTTTTTTAAGTACCGCTTGGCGGTAGATTTTGAGTTTAGCTGACACGGTTTTGAGGTTTGCTATACCGTTATCAAGTTCTGAAAAGAGTTGCTCTATTTTTGCAACGATTGCTTTTTGTTCAAGTTTGGGAGGAATAACAATATCTGATTTTTCAATATCTTGATAGTGTCTTGCATAGCCTTTATCTTTTATTTTTAGTGCAAGGACTTCTGTAAAATATTTTAGTAATTTAGGTTCTAAATGTTCTTTTGGTTCTATTACTTTTGTGCCATCTGCACCAGAAGCAAATGGAAAATTTATAAGCTTTACAATTTTTGTATGGTCTCCAAAAACAACGCAAGGCAATTTACAATCAAGTAATTTTGACTCATCATCGGTGTACCCACCAATTAGCTCTTGTCCTTGGTCGATTACAGGAATCTTGCCACTTGGTAAATATTCTTTTTGCTTTAACTTTTTATTTGAAAGTGATATTTTTTTAACAATATCTTTATATTGAATTTCTACCCAATCCTTTCTCATCTAAGCCGCCAATGCTTCATTTAATTCATCTATGATATTATTCATCTCTTCTCCAAATAGTTGCCACATTTTTCCTCGCCCACCTTGTGCATCAAACGGTGTATAATCTAAGTCATCAATCTCCACATGTAAGCTTGTAGCTATATGCTCTTTTATCATTCTTAGCCATTCCATCTGTTCTGCTGTGTATTTTAAACTCCCTGCTTGTTTTGCAAATACCCATTTTTGAAAGTTTTTATCTATGGTTAGGTCGAAGCCAGTAAGCTTACTATCTAATCCTGTGAGTCGTCGCAAAATCGATACTAGGGCTATTATCTCACTTTTTGGGTTTTGTGGATTTGTCTCTTCTAGTTGTCTGTATGCTTCCCACACTATGCTTGGAGCAAGACGAGGTTTATTTGCCTTGATGTTTGCAAGCAACTCTTTTACCATCTTTGATGTTAGCTCTCTTCTTCTATGTGGCTCATTGTAGAAGATTTTTAGTGCTGTTATCTCGTCTTTGTGTTCTTCTATGTAGTCTTTAAATTCTGTGATGATTTCATTTGCTTTATCTGTAGAGTCTTTGTCCCAATCAGCCAAGAGTACGGTATCAAGATTGACTACATCGATGATTTGTTCATGCACTTTTCTAACATTTTCAAGGTAGTCGTTTAGCTCTCCATTAAAAGTTGTTTGCACCTCTTTTATAAGCTCTTCTTGAGGTACAGTCTCTAAAACATCTGGGTCATAGACATTGAGTAGGTCTTTGATGATATGATTGATACTTTTACCACCACCGAGCTCTATGATTTTCTCTTTTTCATCTTCGGTAATTTGCTTATCTAGCCTTATAAGTCTATTTGCTAGTGAGGTAAAAAGGTCTTCATCGGTTGCTCCCATAAGTACAGCTCCTAGAAGGTCTTTCATAGGCACGGATGGTTTTCTCTCTAGTGGTCTGCTATCTGTTTTTTTAGATTTTGTAGCTCCTATCGCATCTACCACCACGAAGTGAGTTTTAACTTTTGCCATGCGTGATACTTGTTGTAAGTCATCATTGTTGATAGTTCTGCTTCCTCTTCCTATCATCTGTTGAAAATAGTTTGTACTTTTTACATCTCTCATAAATAGCAATACTTCAAGAGGCTTGATATCTGTTCCCGTTGCTATCATATCTACTGTTACAGCTATTCGAGGGTTGTAGTTATTTCTAAATTTGTTGATAACTGATTTTGGGTCTTCATCTATCTTGTAAGTTACTTTTTTACAAAAGTCATTTCCCTCTCCAAACTCTTCACGCACTATTTTGATGATATCATCTGCATGGGAGTCTGTTTTAGCGAATATTAGTGTTTTTGGTACTTCCATTTCGCCGTTTTCATCTATACGGTTTGAGAATATTTTTGGTAAGTTCTCACGATAGGCTTTGATGATGTTTCTTATCTGACTTGGGTTTACCACATCTTTGTCAAGTTTGTTAGCTGTATAAACTTCCTCTTCTTCTGTTCTCTCCCATCTTTTTCTTCGTGAAAGTTTTTCTCTTTTTTCGATGAGCTCTTTTGCCTCTATCTTTGCACCGTTTTTTGTTATTTCTGTTTCTATGATAAAAACATCATAAGGGACATTTACACCATCTGCCACTGATTCTTCATAGGTGTATTCACTTACGACATTTTCATTGAAAAATCCAAATGTTCTTTTATCTGGTGTTGCTGTAAGTCCTACGAGGTATGAGTCAAAATAGTCTAAAACTTGTTGCCAAAGGTTATAAATAGATCGATGACACTCATCTATGACGATAAAGTCAAAAGTTTCTATGCCGCATTTTTTATTGTAAACAACTGGCAACGGCTCTTTTGGTTTCCAGCTTGATTCGTTTGGGTTCTCTTCTTCGGCTTTATCGTCTAACTCTTCACCTTTTAGGATAGAGTAAAGTCGCTGAATAGTTGAAATACACACCTGTGCATCACTTGCTATATAACTTGAACTAAGTCTTTGTACATTGTAAAGCTCTGTAAATTTTCTATTGTCATCTTGTGGGACAAACTTCATAAACTCTTGCTCTGCTTGTTCTCCTAAGTTTTTTGTATCTACAAGAAATAGTATTCTATGGGCTTTTGCAAATTTTAGAAGTCTATAGATAAATGAAGCAGCTGTAAATGTTTTACCTGCACCCGTTGCCATTTGGATAAGTGCTCTTGGTTTGTTTTGTTTAAATGAACTTTCAAGGTTTTTTATCGCTTTTATTTGAGCTGGTCTAAATCCATCGGTTTCAAGTTCAGGTATATCAAAAAATCTTCCTCTTAAAGTTTTGTCTTGTTTTGACCATGAAAGCAATGTTTTTGGAGTATGAAAACTAAATATTTCCCTTGCTCTTGGTTTTGGATCTTGATAGTCTGTAAATCTAGTAAGTGCTCCCGTACTTTCATAGACAAATCTTAATGGATCGTTGTTTAGATATTTTAATTTGGCATTAGCATAGCCAGATGATTGTTCCTCTACAGTTGAGAGATTTTGACCGACTTCTTCTTTTTTGGCTTCTACAATTCCAACAGGCTTTCTATCTACAAAAAGAACATAATCCGCAGGTCCAATATCTGTTTGATACTCTTTTATGGCAATACCTACTGATTCGTTCCAGTTGATTTTTTTGGCACTTTGTATTGCCCAACCTGCATTTCGCAGTAATTTATCTATGTTATCTCGTGCTATTTGTTCTGGATTTTGATTTATATCGTTTGTATTCATAGGTTACTTCTCATCCGCAGCTTTACCACTTTTTACCCATGCATCAACTTCATCTTTTCTAAAGAGCCATTTTCTACCCACTTTATTTGCAGGCATTTGCTTTTGTTCAATCCATTTATAAACAGTATCTCTTGTAGTGTGTAGGTATTCGCATATTTCGTTGACAGTAAGCCATTTGTCTTCCATGATCGGCACCTTGAATAAAATATCATACATTTTACTCAAATTTGTCTAAGTGTAAGTTTTATTGATGAATAGTAATGAATAATTGCATCTTCCTCTAAAGAAATAGACAAAAAATTATCGAAAATATATGATAGAATCATCTGATATAAAAAAGAAAAATATGAATGAAAATATTATTTTATTGAAAGTTATCCTAAGTTAAAGAAATTCAGCGAAAAGACGGAATATGAAGTATCAGTGGTCAATTTAGACCATTTAATCATATAATTTGAGTGGCTTTTTAAAAAAAGCAATCACTCTTCTAAATATTTCACACATTTTTTTTCATTTACAAATGTTTCTTGTAAAAATTGATTGTTATAATCATAGTAACGTTGATAAACAGTTAATCCATTTTCAAAGAGTTCTTTGAGTTCCTTTTCTTTACAAATTCCCATAAAGCCTGAATAAGATAAAATTTTTACATATTGTTCAAGACCTGCTTTATGTGTTGAAGTTAATTGTTCTTTTGTATAGTTTAAAAACCTAAGATGCTGAGTCATAGTATTAGGAGAATCACTTGTAAATGCTGCAAGTTCAATTTCATTATTTAAATATATTGGATAGTTTTTATAAGAACTGAGAAATTTTTGTATTTTTGTTTCATTTTTATTATCATTTACTGATTTAAAATAACTTGTAATAAATACGGTTAATACAAATATCATTCCAGCAATTATTCCTGAAAAAAATAACATCGTAAATCGCCCTGCAAATTTTGCATTATATGTTACTGTCATAACAATAGCCGTTAACATTACTATACCATTAGCAGCTTGTAGCTTATCTCCTAAAACTCCAATTATAGCAAATATAATTACCCCAATATAATATTTCCAATTCAATAAATGAGCATTAAAAGGAGGATCTTTCTTTTCATTGGATTGAAGGTTCATATTTTGAAAATTCTTTCCACAATGTTCACAATATAATTCATTTTGAGTCTCTTTTTCACAATTTGGACAGGTCACTTTTACCCCTTAATAATAAAAATCTAATATATTAGATTGTCGAAAAAATCATAACATATTAAACTTTAATAATCTAATATATTAGGGTTATAGATGAAAGAAATTGATGCTCTTTCGTGTGATTTTTCTGAAAAACTGCATAAACAAATTGGGCAAAATGTTAAACGATTGCGAATGAAAAAAAATATTTCTCAATTAAAATTGGCATATGCTTTGGGATATAAATCAGTTTCTCCTATTTCTGGTGCAGAAATTTATTACAAAAAAAATCATTTTAATATTGAACAACTTGCTAAAATAGCCTTTGTATTAGAAGTAAATATTAGTGAACTTTTCAAAGATATTGATTTATTATAAAATTATGTTATCATATATGATAATATTAAGTTGTTAAGGAAATAAATGCAACAAGACTTTAATAAAGAGTCAAAACTATTTATCAAAAGAATTTTATTAGAAAGAGATCTTTCGTTTATTGATTTAACAGACAAGCTTAATGAAGCAGGTCATAAATATTCTTTGGCCAGTGTTCGACAAAAGATCAATCGTGGTAGATATGATTTCGCATTTTTACTACAGATTTGTGAAGTACTTGATATTCAAATAATTGCAAAAGATAATAGAGTATAATAAATGAAGTTCTATTTATTTATATATACTCTTTTTTTTCTTCCTGGTCTATTTATAGTTTCTACCCAATCAGATACAACTCTAATTTTAACAGCTATATTTTCTATAAGCTTAGGTTCACTTCTTATTTATTTGTATAAAAATAAAGATAATGAAAGAATTCAAAGGATTTTAAATATATTATTTTAATATATGTTCATATCTTCTATAATACTTTTTTCTATTCGTTCAAAAATATTTTGTGCAAAATGACTCTCTTTTGCATAATGGTCAGCTTTATAAATATTAACTTTATCCTTTGATATCCCAAGTTCTTTTTCGAGCAAAGTATAGATTGTTAAAATATCTTCCTTACAAGGCGTTGAATCCATTTCAATGATAAACTCTACATTGTTCATAATCCTATCCTTTTGAATTTAAATTATATACAGGTCTAATTCCATGCGATAAAATGAATAAAACAAAAAGAGCATAAAATCCCACAATACTTAAAATAATATAAATACTAAGTTGTACGATAGTTACTAATAATCCAATTAACATAGGCAGTTTTGAAAAGTTTATAATACACATTAAAATAATTCCTATTATTCCAATACCTATTAATAAAATTCCATTTAACCAATCACCTTGTTCCAATAAAGCCGTACTATAAATTTTATGTCCAAAATAAAAACATGCGTAAGACGCGGCAACTAAAATATAGTTGAACCAATCAAATACAATGTATTTATAATGTGTGTGAGTGTAATTATTTATTTTTTTCATTATAAGATACAACGTCAATAAGCTTATCAATCCAGCAATAATTTTAATAATCAACATCTTTCTCTCCTATATTTATATATAATATTATAATATCATATATGATAATATAATGTCAATAAAAATTATAAATAATCGTTTATTTTAGTTTGTTAAAAGTCTTAGTTTTGTAATATAAGAAAATATTTAATTTTAAGGTAAGGAAAAATGAAGAATAAAAAAAATATTATTATTGGATTAATAGGAATATTCTTATTAAACGGATGTGCTCTTAAAGAAGATGATAGTCAAGCTATGAGAGTTGCAAAACATACTTTTAATTCGCCATTTTATCTTATATATGGAGCAGGAGATTTGACACGAATAGCAATATTGGGAGCTATTTCTGTTCCAGTTAAAGCTGTTCAAGAAGTAAAAGAAAGTATTAAGTTAAATGAGTTAGAAGAAAAGGCCAATCTAAATGATGAAGCTTCACAAAGAAAACTAGGGAGTATGTATTATTATGGTAAAGGGGTAGATAAAGATTACACAAAAGCATTTCAATGGTATGAAAAATCTGCTTTACAAGGCAATTCTGATTCACAAAATATGCTAGGAATTATGTATCGATTTGGTTTTGGAATTGAAAAAGATATTAATAAATCAATAGAGTATTATACAAAAGCCATAGAACAAGAAAATCATTATGCTTTGAATAATCTTGGACATGTATATTTATTTGGAGATGAAAAAGTTGATAAAGATTATAAAAAAGCATTTGATTTATATATAAAAGCTGAACAGTTGGGTAATACTTCTGCTATGCATGCTTTAGGTATTATCTACGAAAATGGATATGGGGTTGATAAAAATAGTAAGATTGCTCTAAATTGGTATGAAAAAGCTTATCAAAAAGGACATGTCACATCAAAAAATAAAGTTGATGAACTGAAAAAATCTATTGCTGAAGAATTATAATTTATGTTTTCTTGTTTTCTTTTCTTCTTTTTTTCTTTTTAGTAATTGAAAAATTGTTGGAAGCCATAAATACAAAAAGAGTTAGTAGAATAAGGACTGATAGCTTAAATATATTTAATATTTCCATAACAATTTTCCTATAAAATAAAATATATTGTACTATTTTTTTTTGAATCTCTCAAGACAAAGATATATAATTTTAAAAGGATAATATTATGAATTATCATTTTTTAATAACAAATGAGCTTGTTTTTTGTTTTCTTTAGATACTATTTTTATAGATTGTTCAATTTCTAACTTAGGTAATTTAAATATTGTATACTTAAGTTTATAATTTTAATAAAAAGTATAAAAATGAGAATAGTGCATTTTAGTGATACCCATTTAGGTTTTAACGATTTAGATGTCATCAATGAAGAAAATATAAACCAAAGAGAAGCTGACTTTTATGATGCTTTTTCTCAAGTTATAGAGCAAATAAAAGAGATAAAACCTGACTATATAATCCATACAGGGGATTTATTTCATAGAACTAGTCCAAGTAATCGTGCTATTACTTTTGCCCTAGAGCAATTTAAAATCATCAACTCTTTCAATATCCCATTTATCCTTATTGCTGGGAATCACTCAACTCCACGAACTAATCTTAGTAGCCCCATTTTAAAAATATTTGAAAACTTTGAAAATATTTATGTTTCTTATAACCAACAATACAAAAAAATAGAATTTGAAGATATTGTGTTTCATTGCCTACCACATATGAATGATGATACAAAAGCACTTTCTCAAATAGAGCTTTGTGAAGAGGGAATTGAGACAAGTAAGAAAAATATTATGATGATGCATTGTTCAGTTGGTGCCTGGTATTTAATGCAAGAGTTTGGAGAGTGGGTATATCCTACAGATAAAGAGTATATATTTTCTAAGATGGATTATGTAGCTCTTGGGCATTGGCATGGTTTTGGAAAAGTGGCTAAGCATGAAAATGTTTACTACAGTGGAAGCACGGAGCGAACAAGTCTAAATGACAAGCGAAACTCAAAAGGGTTTGCCCTTATTACTCTTGAAGATAACTTGAGTGTTGAATATAAAGAGATTAAAATAAGACCGATTTTAGAGTTTGTTATAGACTGTGAAAACTTAGAAGTATCTATTGAAGCACTAGATCTATCAAATATCAAAGATACTATTTGTGAGGTAAAACTTACAAACCTAACAACTATGCAATCAATCGATATAAATACCGCAGATATTAAAAAGATATTTGAGCTTTCAATGTATGTAAATGTCAAAAGAGAGTTTAAAACATCGAGTGATATGAAAACTATCGATGATATAGAATCACTCTCATTAGAGGATTACTTTATAGAGCATATCAAAGAAGATAGTAAATCTGAAGAGTTTGATAGATTAAAAATAAAGGTGCAAGAGCTATTTAGCACTTACGAAGAGGTGTACAGTGATACTGAATAATCTTGAATTAATCAACTTTAAAAAGTACACCCAAAAAAGCTTCTCTTTTGAAGAGGGCTTAGTAGGGATAATAGGTAAAAATGGAAGTGGGAAATCTACTATATTTGAAGCGATTTTGTTTGCTTTATATGGTGAACTCAAAACTAAAGGCTCAAAAGATCTAATTAGAAATTCAAGTGTAAGTGAAAAAGAGCCTGTTATTGTCTCTTTAGAATTTGAATTTGATGGGATTACTTACAAAGTAATAAGAGAATTTAGAGGAAAAGCACTATCAGCAAATGCAAAATTCTATAAAAACGAAGAGCTTATCACAACAGGTGCAAAAGAGGTAACAAACTCTATAGTAAAACTTGTAAAGATGAGTAAAGATGCTTTTATGCACACTCTTTTTGCTTCTCAAAAAGAACTAACAAGCCTTAGTAACCTAAAGCCTGAAGATAGAAAGAAGATGATTAGAAAGCTTTTAGGATTAGAAAAAATTGATGCTATTGAATCAATGCTAATTGAAAAAAGTAGAACTCTTAAAAGAGAGATAGATGCTTTTAGAGAGGTATTATTAAGTAGTGATGAGATTATTGCTAAAGAGAGTGCAATAAAAGCTCATAATGAGAATAAGACACAAATCAATGCAAACTTAACAACAAAATCAAAAGAGTTGGAAACTCAAAAACTAAAAGAGATTGAGGCTAAAAAAGAGTTAGATCTTTTACAAAAGACAAAAGAGCAAAAAACAAAGTTATTAAGTGAGCTAGAACTTATTAAAAACACGTTAGAATCTAATAAACAGCAGCAAACAAAACTTTCATCTGAGCTACTAGAGTTACAGCAAAAACAAAAAGAGCTAGTTGCATTAGAGCCTGTAAAAATTGAGTTTGAACAGTTGCAAGTAAAATTAAAAGAGCAACAGCAATTAAAAGAGATACAACTTAAAAAAGATGGGTTAAATAAAGAGCAAAAAAACTTGCGAGAGCAATACACAAAAGCTAAAAATGATATTGCTGCATTAGAGATTGAAGTAAAAGACTATGCAAATCTGCAATTAAAACAACAGCAAATTCAAGCAAAAATGACAAAGCTTCAAACGAGTATCAAAGAGCAAGAAGCCCAAATAAAAATTATCAGTTCATCAATATCTGGTGAGCAAAAACTTATCGACATTACAAAAGCTCAAATTGTTCAAATTCAAGATATCGGTAAAGGCTCAAACTGTCCAACTTGTACAAGACCACTTTTAGAAGAGTATGACAAAGTAATTGCAAATTTATCAAGTACCATACAGACTTTACAAAAAGAAAAAATCGATAAACAAACTCTTGAGTTACTAAAAATTGAAAGTTCAAAAGCAACCCTTGATAAACAAAAAGAGGAACTAGATAAACAGCTTCAAGAGTTAAATAAACAAGTTACAATTATTGAAACAAAACAAAAGGACCTAATAAAAGCAAATGGTTATTTTAAAGAGGTAGAAACAAAAGGTATCCAAAACAAAAAAGAGCTTGAAGAGCTTTCAAAATACTCTTATGATGAAAAAATTCATCAGGACTTGATGGTAAAAGAACAAACTTTAAAACCAAAATATGATGAGTATAAAAAACTTCAAACACTTATCCAAAGAGTTCCAGTACTTCAAAAAGAGTATGAAGAGATTAAAAAAGCTATTGAGCAGAATTCGACAACGTTTTTAAACAAAGAAGTTGAAATTAAAGCAGTTGTATATGATGAAGTTAATCATAAAACAAAACTTGATCAGTTTGCTCTTCTGCAAAAGCAAAAAGATGAGTTAGCAACTATTATCAATGACTTTAAAGTGCAAATCGCTTCAATCGATGGAGAGATAAAAACACTTCAAGCTTCACTTGATACAAACAAGACTCATCAAGCAAAACTAGTTACTAAACAACAAGATTTAAG
>Ga0172377_10001421_pt1 | contig 24122 bp, 26 predicted proteins | sample Pumphouse3metaG_FD_119749 | JGI IMG/M metagenome (GOLD analysis project Ga0172377, IMG submission 119749) | Leachate microbial communities from a municipal landfill in Southern Ontario, Canada - Pumphouse #3 metaG | ecosystem: Engineered > Solid waste > Landfill > Unclassified | place: Canada... | reverse complement strand
CGTATTTCTCAAGGGAGGCAAGGGCGGACTCGGAAACTGGCATTTCCGCTCTTCCACGCGGCAGACGCCGCGATTCGCGCAGCCCGGGCAGGAAGGAATGGCGATGCGGGTCGGCGTGGAACTACAGATTATCGCCGACATAGGTTTGGTCGGATATCCGAATGCGGGTAAGAGTACGTTGCTCAACGCGTTGACAAACGCACAGGCGAAAGTGGCCGGATATCCTTTCACGACGAAAATCCCCCAACTTGGCATGATGCGCTATGACGGGCGGGATGTGATCATCGCCGACATTCCCGGCTTGATCGACGGTGCGAGCCAGGGGGCGGGCATGGGGATCAAATTCCTCAAGCACATCACCCGTACGCAGGGATTGGCGTTCTTGATCGATCTGTCGGACGAACGATACCTCACCGCCTATGATTCCCTTTGCAAGGAACTTTTCACCTTCGAACCTGCATTGCTGGATAAACCTCAGGTGATTGTCGGAACGCATCTCGATGCGGAGAGCGCGACGGAACATTTGCAGGAGTTGGAAAAGAAATATCCTGAGAAAACGATTGTTGGCATCTGCGTATTTCTTGAGGAAGGAATCACCGACATCCAGAAAGCATTCATTCATCTGGTGGGGGAAGCAGGGAAAAAGCCGGACGACGCATCCTCGTTCACCACAAGAGTGGATAGGGACGCAGAGTATCGGGAGGAACCGTAGGGTGGAAGCAAAACGTACGGCGATGGTCGGCGGAAGTTTTGATCCTGTGCATCGCGGGCATCTCCATCTGATTCATACGGTTCTGACGCGTACTGATTTTCGCAGATTCGTTTTTGTTCCCGTTGCGGTAAACAATTTCAAACGGGAACATGTACCTGCGCCGGCTGTCGATCGACTTTCAATGCTCCGATTGGCAGTAGCGGCGTATCCCGTCTTATACCCCGACGATCCCGAGCGCGAAATCATCGTGGATGATTGCGAGATTCGACGCGGGGGCGTTTCCTATACGGTGGATACGGCGAAGGACCTTTCGAATCGGTATCCGTTGCTCGGAAGGCTGGGGGTCGTTCTGGGAGACGATTTGCTTTCTGGATTGGAAGGCTGGCGCGCGTACCGTACACTGAGGGATTTGGTGACGTTTGTCGTCATCCGCCGTTCTCCACGCGGGATCATTTTCCCGACAGATGGGAAAGCCGACGTTCGGTTTGTCGGCGGGGATGTATATCATGACAGTTCATCGGAGATACGGGACGAACTCGCCGCTTTGGCATCCGAGGAGCCGATGCCTCCTTCGGTGAGGTCGATGATGGTAAAGGAGGTGGCGGACTATGTCGAGACGCATCGATTGTACCGAGTTACGGACGGAAATCTGTAAGTTGGAAAGTCCGCACCGTTCGGAACATAGTATCAGCGTCGCAAAGACGAACGTCATGCTGGCGCGTCGCTACCGCGAAGGAATTGACGAAACCGTTTTGACCGCCACTGGCTTGTTGCATGATTTATGCAGGGAATGGAGCGATGAACGGTTGTATGCTTTTTGCGAGAAGCATCACGTGGAACTGGAACGGGAAGAGCAGGCATGCCCTTGGTTGTTGCACAGCCCTGTTGCGGCCGGGTTGCTCCGGGAAGAAGGGTATCCGGAAGAAATGTGCGTCGCCATTCGGTGGCATACTCTCGGTTCCGTTTCCATGGGACGGTTGGGGTTGATCGTCTTCATCAGCGATTACCTTGAACCGCATCGCACCCACATTACGGAAGACGAACGCAGGCAATTGCTTTTGCCTGATACGTTGGAAGGGGTCTGTCTTGCGGTTCTCACGTTGCAGGACGCATACTTCAGGGAGAAAGGCAGGTGCAACGCCGCGGTGACCGATACTTTGGAGCGATTTCTGAAGGAGGGAGGCCGGCTTTGAGGCGGATTGTGTTTCTGATTGTATCCTGTCTGCCGTTTCTTTGTTCTTGCGCTTCTCCCGCCTCCCGCGCAGATTATCTTTTTTTCGGTGATGATGCGGTTGTCCTTGTGGAGCGAGGGGATCTTCTTGTCGTTGTTGACGTGCCGGCAGGAATCGCCCAAAGGTACGCGGCGTACAAAGGGGTCGAAGTCAGGCAGGCGCTTCCTTCCTTGTTTGCGCTTCCCATCGGAAGCATCGGTGGTGGTTCCGAGGAGGATCTTCGGCGAATACGCGGACTTTTTGCCACCATTGCGACGGAAATGGGGGCGAGGGACGGAGTGCTTGCCCTTAAGGGAATCGTCCCTTCCATGAAGAAAAGCACGTTCGGATCCACCTTGGACTCGTTGGCGGGAATGGCGGGGCTATGGGATAAGATGGTGGACAAAAGTGCGTGGCGCCATTATGATGTGGCTCGTTTCCTTGATGGGGAAACGATCGATTGGACGGTACAGGAGCCATACTTCAGGGTGTGGCTGAACGGAGCCTTGGAAGAAGGCGGAAGGAGAAATTGATATGATGCCGGAACAGACGGAGAAGAACGCAAAGGAAATCGCCAAGTTTCTGACGGACAGCAAGTGCCAGGACGTAGTGGTCCTTGACGTGAACCCCGAATGCAGTTGGGCCGATTGCTTTATTATCGGTACGGTGAACAGTACAGGACATCTCAATGGCGTCGTCCATGAGATATGGGACGAGCTTACGTCGCTTCAGATGACGGTGAACAACCGCCATAAGAGTCCCGCAGGCGACGGTTGGACGTTGATAGATTGCGGGGATATCGTCATTCATTTGATGAGTGCGGAACTGCGGGAATTCTATTCGTTGGAGAAACTCTGGGCGAAGAAAGTCGACGGGTGATCAGATCAACCGTTTTTCCTTCCATTTGCCGTTCTTGAACCGGATAATGAAACACAAGGCTCTGCAGATCCAGTCAATGTACATGCCCATCCAAATGCCGTTCAGTCCCAGCCCCATGGTGGTGGAAAGGAAATAGGCGAACACGACTCTGAACCCCCACATGCTGCACATTGAGACGATCATGGTGAATTTGGCGTCGCCCGCGGCTCTCAGGTTGTTGGGCAGTTCGAATGATGTCGGCCAGATCAACGCGGTGAACAGCATGCATTGTTTCAAGACGCTTACGGCGATATCCTTTGCTTCCTGACTGAGATTGAACCAGCTGACTATCGTCGGTGAGAACGCATAGATTGCCAGGGAAGTGATACCCATGTACAAATATGTTTTCCAGAGCAGTTTTTTTGCATAGTAGGACGCTTCGTCGGTATTGCCTGCGCCTACGCATTGCCCCACGACGGTGATGGCGGCGAGTCCCATGGCATTTCCTGGGATGTTGGCGAAGCCTGCTACCGAGTTGCAGATGGCGTTTGCGGCAAGACTTGCCGTACCGAGGCCTGCAATAAAGTTTTGTACCAACAGCTTCCCTATCTGAAACACCGAGTTTTCCACGCCGCTGGGTATTCCGACTTGGAGGATTTTGGAAATGATCATCCTGTTCCAATGGAACGGAAACATGTCGGAGAGGTAAATCTCGTTCTTGTCGTTTCTTAGCAGGATCGTCATCGCGACCGCGGATACGAATCTGCTGGCGAGAGTGGCGATTCCCGCGCCGGCCACTCCCATGTGCATGCCATAGATCAGGATGGCGTTGCCCCCGATGTTGATGATGTTCATCAACAGACTTACCTGAAGGGATACCTTGCTGTTGCCCATAGAGCGGAACAACGCCGCGGAACTGTTATAGACGGCAAGGAACGGAAAACTTAGGATGATCCAAAAGAAGTAGATGACGGAGTTGTCCATTACCCCTTGTTCGATGTGTCCGAACAACCAACGAAGAAACGGACGACGGATCGGCAGAAGCAATACCACCAGGATGAGGCCGACCACCAGCGAAAGATTGTATAATTGTCGTCCCGCCTCACATGCACTCGCCCTGTCCCTATTGCCAAGGTACTGGCTTGAGACGACGGCGCCTCCCGTGGCAAAAGCGGAGAACAGTGCGATCATCAACTGGGAGAAGGCATCTACGAGACTGATCCCCGAGACGGCGAACTCCCCATTGACCGACACCATCACCGTATCGGCCATTCCGATGGTCACGGCGAGAAAGGACTCTCCCACCAGCGGAAGGATCAACCGTCTGAGATACTCATCGGAGAACATTCTTTTTCTTGGACTGTTTTTTTTCTTGCACACGGTTTCAGTCTGTGGTGAGCAGCCCTTCGTCGTTGCTGAATTCCTTGTTTTTAATGTTTTTGAACAATTTGACCAATCCTTCGACGCTCAGTTGCTGCTTGGCGACTCCCGCGAAATCCAAGACGATCTGACCTTCGTCCATCATGATTAGCCTGTTTCCGTAATCGATGGCGAACTGCATATTATGGGTTACCATCATGGCAGTGAGATGATAATGCTGGATATACTGTGTCGTCAAATCCATTACCGTTTGGGCGTTTCGGGGATCAAGGGCCGCGGTATGTTCGTCAAGGAGAACCATCTGCGGCTTGCTCATGACGGTCATCAACAGCGTCAATGCCTGCCGTTGCCCGCCGGAAAGCAGCCCGACATTGTCTTTCAATCGATCCTGCAGGCCTATTGGCTTGAGTAATTCACGGAACTCTTCCCGTTTTTCGTTGGTAAGACTGATGCGAAGCCCTTTCCTTCCTTTCGTAGATGCGGTGATCAGATTGTCCTCGATGGACATGCTCGCCGCCGTTCCCTTGGTCGGATCCTGAAAAATCCGTCCGATGGTGAACGCCCGTTTGTACTCCGGCATTCTGGTAATGTCCCTTCCGTTCAGTGTGATCGTTCCGCTCGTGACCGGGATCGTGCCGGAAATCAAATTGAAAAGCGTGGTTTTGCCGCTTCCGTTCGATCCGATGATACAAATGACATCACCGTCATTCACTTTCAGATCGAGATCCTCGATGGCGAGTTTTTCGTTGACAGTCCCCGGATAGAAAACTTTGGTGACATGGGATAATTCAAGCATTACTTCGCCTCCACGTTCAAGTTGTTTTGTTGGTGCTCCGCGGTTCTCGCGAGCGCCTTTTTGCGGGCTTCGTTGTCGGAAGCCTTGCTCCTCGTCGAGGCCACGAAAAGGCTGATGATGACCAGAACGCCGGTAAGAAGCTTGAAATCGTTCGGTGTGATGTGGATCAGATATCCGTATTTACGGCCGAAGAACATCAGTGCCTTGTACATAATGGCACCGAAGATCGCCCTGAGCGTGAGCAAATGGATTTTGTTGCTTGAGAAAAGGAATTCCCCGAGCATGATTCCCGCGAGTCCCTGCACGACCATGCCCTGTCCGAGGTTGGCGTCGGCGAACCCTTGGTACTGCGCGAGCAATCCGCCGGAGAGGGCGATCAAACCGTTGGAAATCCCCAATCCAAGCAACTTCAAGTTCTCGGGATTCATTCCTTGGCTGATGACCATCTGTTCGTTGGATCCCATGGCCCCGATTGCAATGCCGATGTCGCACCGGAAAAACAAATCGAACAATCCCTTGATCAACAAGACGACCAGAAGAGTACCGAGGAGGCTTGCGTACTCCTCGGGGAGAAACGAGAAAAACGAAGGCAGTTCCGTATACAGTGTCTTCACCCTGAGAAGCGGCAGGTTCGCCTTGTTCCCCAATATCCTCAGATTGATGGAATACAGCATCGTCATGGTGAGAATGGAGGCGAGCAATCCAGGAATGTGCAGTTTGTTGTGGATTGCGGCTGTTGTCATCCCACAGAGAACGCCGCAAAAGAACGCCACGACCAACGCCACGAAAATCGACGTTCCGTGGGTGATGCAGACCGCGGCGGCGGCGGCCCCCGTTGCAACCGATCCGTCACACGTTAAGTCGGCCATATCCATGATCCGGAAGGAGATCAGGATCCCTAGCACCATGATGGCGAAAATCAATCCGTCAACAAAAATTCCCTCAATCATCAGTGAACCCCTTACAGAAAAAACCGTCGGCAATAAGCCGACGGCACAATATTACAAACCGGCTCGGTTATCGGTCACTTCTCAATCTTTTTGCCATCCTGGATCAGGACGGCGGCCATGTCGAGATACTTTTGATCGATAGTATATCCGAGCTTCTTGGCTGTATCAAGATTGAACCAGAGTTCAAAATCCTTTGGATCGGTCAAATAGACTGTTCCAATGTCTTTGGGGGAGATTCCTTTCAATGCTTTTTCCACGACCTGACCGGTCGCTTTGCCGACACTGTAATAGTTGAAACCCCAAGCGATCAGGAAGTTCAGTCCATTGACGCCGCTCGGATCGGCGCTGAAAAGCGCTTTTCCCGCTTTGTTGCACACGTCGTCGATGGATGGCAGGGCGGAGATGACGGTGTTGTCCGTCGCAATGTAGACCGCGTCGACACGATCGATGATCGACTGAGCGGCCATTTTGACTTCGCTGGAGTTGCTGACCGCGACGGTGACGAACTTCAAACCGAGTTTCTCACAGGCAGCCTTGGCGGATTCCATCAGAACGACGCCATTCGCCTCCCCCGACGCGTAGACGTTTCCGATGGTCTTGCATCCCGTTACGTCGACCAGCAACTTGATTTGGCTTTCGACAGGATTCGCATCTGAAACGCCGCAGACATTGGCAGCGGTCAAGCCCGCGCTCGCGGGATCTGTAACGGCGGAGAAAACGACGGGAGTCTCGGAAAACACGTTCGCCAACGCTTGGGCGGACGGGGTGGCGATGCCGACGACGATGTCGTCTTTGTCGCTTTTGAATTTCTGGGCGATGGATGCTGCGGTACCGACATCGCCGTTGGCGTTCTGTTGGTCGTACGTGACTTTCAGATCAGTGGTGGCAAGATAATCCATCATGCCTTTTTCCGCGGCGTCAAGTGCCGGATGAGGCAGAAGTTTGGAAATACCGATTTTATACACTTTTTCTCCGGAAGGGGCTTCCTTGGACCCTTGGGCGCACAGCGGCAGAGCCAACAACACGACGACAGCCAACGTTGCGAATGCTTTTTTCATGAGATTCCTCCAGAATATGCTTGTCCGTTACTATACCGGAAAGCAATTCATTTGTAAATCAGTTTATGCACGACGGTGAATATTAATTCACAAATTATACACTGTTACTTGTTCGTCACCTTTACGTTGTCTTTTATTAGGTAAGATGCTTTTTTCAACATATCCTCATCGATGTCGATGCCAAGGTATTTCGCGCTGTCGAGATTGAAAATCAAATCGAACTGCGACGGATCGTTGAAGAAAATCGCGCCGATGTCCCTTGGCTTCTCCCCGTTGATGACCCGTTCGATCACTTTGCCGGTTTCCACCCCCACCGTGTAGTAGTTGAAACTCCAACTCATGAAGAAGTGGGTGTTCATGCTGGAAGTGGTATCGCTGTTGAACAACGGTTTCTTTGCTTTGTAGCATACTTCGTCGACGCTTGCCAAAGCGGAAACGACCGTATTGTCGATGGCGACATATATGCCGTCGACGCGATCGATGATCGACTGAGCGGCCATTTTCACTTCCGCGGAGTTGCTGACGGCGGCGGACACGAATGCGATTCCGTTCGCTTCGCACGTTTTCTTTGCGACTTCCATCTGGGCCACGCCGTTTGCCTCTCCCGATGTATACACCATACCGAGCGTCTTGATGTGGGCGACTTGGAAAAAGGTTTTTAGCTGCAGGTCAATAGGGTTCATGTCGGAGACACCGCATACGTTGGTATCCTCCGTCTTGTCGTAGTTGGCGACGAGACCCGCCGCCAGCGGATCGCTGATGGCGCCGAAAATCACCGGGCGGTCCTTAAACACTTGGGCAAGCGCCTGAGCGGGCGGGGTGGCGATGCCGACGACAATATCCCTGTTGTCGCTTTTGAATTTCTGGGCGATGGCTACCGCCGTGGAAATGTCGCCGTTGCAATTCTGAAAATCATAACTTACAGGGAGGTCCGTAGTGGCAAGGTAATCCTGCATGCCTTTTTCAATGGCGTCGAGAGCCGGATGGGAAACCATTTTCGAAACACCGATGGTATATGTTTTCCGATTGCTTTCCACTTGGGGTTGGGCAAAAACGAGGGGCAACGCAAGAGAGAGCGAAACGATGATCAATATGCTTCTTTTCATAGGAACATTCTCCTTATGAGAAAATACTGTATATAGTAACACCTGTTTCTGTCAAGTATCTCTCTAAAGAAACAACTGAATCTTGAAAAATATTTCGAAACGGAAAAAACTATTCGTTGTCCTCGTCGGACTCGACTTGTTCGAACATTTTCTCTTCGGTGGCATCTGTATCGTCGCCGATGACATCGTCCCCAACGTTTTCCTCTGTCTCTCCATCGTCGGCGAGAATCAAGTGGTCGGGCGTTTCCTGGTCTTTCAGAGGGTCCTCGAGAGCTTTTGAGCGCTCTTCCATTTTCTCGTCCTCGTCCTCATCGATGGAATTGAAGTAACGGTCCTCTTCCGGATTGCAATCGTCGTCGATGATCGGATGCGTTGTATACATACCGTTTTCCCCCACGAAACACACCTTAGGGAAAAGGTTCTGGCTTGTCAACGGTTTTCAGATGATGGTATCCTACCAGAAGAGTGAGGTGTGTATGAGGAAAAAAAGCGGATGTGTGGCGGTGCTGGCTTCCTTGGCGATCGTTTTGGCTTCCTGCCAGAGTACCGTGACCGTCAAGCACTTGATGCCGGCTACGGTGAATATGGGGAGTTACCGCACCATTGCGGTCGCTTCGACCGATCTGAGCGCCTCTACGTTAAGTTTCTATCCGACATGGAGCATCAGTTTTGACGATTTCGGGTATCACTTCTCTTCCGGATATGAACGCAACAGCGCCACGCGCGCTGCGGTGATCGCAACGGATTCATTCACCAAAACGATGCAGGAATCGGGCTTCTTCACCGTACTCCCTCCTTCCGAGACGGACAAGTATCTGGCGCTCGGAGACGATGGATTGGCCTTGCTCAAGCAGAAAGGGGTCAAAGCGATCGTTACCAGTTCCATTTCATATCTCGACCTGGACGAGGAACCCTATTCGGAGGACATCGTCGAGTATCGGACCAATCCCACAACAAAGACCACAAGCAAGTGCGTGGTCGGACGGAAATACTATATTTCCCAGAAGGTGACGGTGTCGTTTACGTATTTGGTTCGGGACATTGAGAGCGGCACGATTTTGGCAAGTGATACGTTCACGGGGAAACGGAGCAGAGAGACAGAAGTTGCCCGCCGCGTATTCAAGGGAAATTCGTTCGTGGACGAGAAACTCTACTCTTTCGCCTATGCGCCCTCGGTGACCGACATGATCTCTTCGATCCTTGACGGCTTTCAAGAGAAGATTGCCAGGAAGTTGATGCCGTCATGGCAATACAGTTCCGTTGCGTTGATGGACAACAAGCCGAAGAACGCCAATGTCAAGGATGCCTATCGTCTCGCCGATTCAGGGAAGATCGAGGAAGCGTATAGAGTTTTTGTCGCCGAGTGGGAAAACAGTGGACACGTACCGTCCGGTTATAACGCCGCGTTGATGCTGGAAGCGATGGGCAATCTTTCCGACGCCGTGACGTTGATGCACCAAGTGGCGAATGAAAGCGGGGATGGGAAGGCGTACACCGCCCTTTCCCGAATGCTTTCCGCCCAGAAAGAACAGGAGGAAGCGCAAAACCAGATTCAGGGGACGAGTCACGACGGAGAATCCGGCGTGACGACCACACAAATCATTACGGGGAACTGAAACGATGAAAGGTACAGGGAATCCGCAGATCATCATCTATACGGGAGACGGGAAAGGAAAGACATCCGCGGCTATGGGGCAGATGCTCCGCGCCATCGGCCATGGGGGAAAGTGCGCGGTGGCGCAGTTTGTCAAAGGCGATCCCGCGAAACTGGACTGCGGCGAATGGAAAGCGGCGTGCAGGCTCGGCGTCCTTTGGAAAGACTTTGGTTCCGGCTTCACGTGGGAAGGAGACAACAAGGAGACGAACAAGATGCTCTGTCTTCAAGGATGGGAGCAGGCGAAGCGTTGGATATCATCGGGAGACTTCGACATGCTCGTTCTCGACGAGTTCACCTATGCGTTCACGTTGGGATATCTCGATGTGGGGAATGTCGCCCAGTGGTTGGATGACCATCATGGGAAAAAAGGCTTTCCGAGCCTCGTAATTAGCGGGAGAGGGTGTCCGCAAGAACTGGTTGCCATTGCCGATATCGTCAGTGAGATCAAAGAAATCAAGCATTCGTTTTCAAAGAATGGGCGAAAACCGCTTCCCATGATCGAATTCTAGGCCATCATTTGTGTTTGATAGCCTAAAACGGTCGCGACTGTTGATTATTCTTTTCCTTTTTCGCTAATCTGGGTATAATCTCAGACAAGGAGCGGGTACATGGGGTTGGTGGACATGCACTGCCATCTTTTGCCGGGAATCGATGATAGTGAGGTTCCGGCGGATGGTCTTGCCCGGGTGCTGGAGATTTACAAGGAATGCGGTTTTTCCGGCATTGCGTTTACACCGCATATTTACAATCCTTATGTGACGACAAGAACGGAGATACTGAGGGAGACATGGGAAAAAGCAAAGGCGTTGGCGGAGGAAAAACACTTGCGTGCTTATTTGGGGAGCGAATTGTTTATTGGCGCGCAAACGTCCATCAAATCCATTCCCATCGCCGGTCGGTACGCGCTTGCCGAATTTCCCACCACCCTTCCGATGTCCGGATGGTTTGAACGTCTGGGGTCATTGGTCTCTCAAGGAATGATTCCGCTCGTTGCCCACGTGGAGCGATATACGTGGCTGACGGTGGACAGCGCCGATTTCCGACGGATTAAGGATCTCGGTTGTCTGATCCAAGTGAATGTCGGTGGGGTTCTGGATGGCACGGCTCTGCCGTATTTGCAGGCGGATGTCGTGGATGTGATGGCTACGGACAACCATGGTCGGGATGACAAAACGCCGACCCAATTGGTTGCGCAGGTGGCGAAATGGCCGAACGTGGTTTCCCGGATGGAAGCACTCGGTCTTTAGGAGGGAAGCATGTTAGTGGACATGACGATTGCCAACTTCAAATCCGTGAAAGAGGCCCAGACGATTTCGTTCGAGGCCATCAGGGACAACAGGTTGGATGCGTCGAAGACAGTGGAGGTCAATGAGAAACTCCGACTCATCAGGACGGCCGCCATTATCGGGCCGAACGGTGCGGGGAAAAGTTCGTTTGTCAGGGCGCTGGAGGCGTTGAAGTTCGTTGTCACGGCACCGGATAGTACGGATAATCCGTTGAAGATCCTTGCCGGAACGGCGTTTGCTTACGATCCTGAGTCCAAGACGGAACCGGCGACGGTCGTAATTCGCGTTGTCTTGGAGAAGGGAACGGGAAACGACGATTCAGTCATCGCCCAGTACAAACTGGTCGCTGACAACAATCGGATCTACGAGGAAAGCCTTTATCATATCATTGGACGGTCAAAGAAACTGATGTTCGAGCGGAAAGTCGATGATGCCGCGTTGCTCGTCGACTCGGGGAAGTTGACCTACCGGTATCGGTGGGGCAAGATGTACCGGGGTGAGAAAAAACGGCTTGTCGGGAAAATCGACGGGATGCATTCTTTTCTCGGCGCCGCCGCCCGTAAGGGCGGAGAGACTTGTTCGAAGTTGTACGACTGGATCGACGTGAAGCTCAACCTCTTGCCGATGGGCGTTTCCCAGGCGAGTGAGAAATATCTGGTCGAACAGTTGTCCGAGCATCCCGACTGGGTCGTGCAGTTGAAGAATTTCCTCTGGAGCATGGACATTACGGACATTCGGGACATCCGCATCAAGGATGACAGGGTAATTTTCATCCATACCAACGTGACCCAGCACTATGCCTCGTATTTCAGTACGGAAAGCCTCTCGCTACGCAGGTTGTGCTTGATGGGAGTTGCTTTTTTCGAAAGTTTTACCAAAGGGCGTACGCTGGTCATTGATGATTTCGGTATGCTTCTGCATCCGAACGTACTGTGCCATGTCGTGGAAATTTTTGAGGAATGCGATAGGAATTTCGGTTCTCAGATGCTGGTCGTCGATTGCAATCCGAGCCTTCTTCGTCCGGGTTTGATGCGTCGTGACGGCGTGTACTTCGCGGAAAAAAACAGCGAGAGCGCGACCGTCTATTATTCGCTTGCCAACTATAAATACTCTCGCAGCAAGGACAAGACATCCGCCCAATACATGACCGGCGCATTCGGTGCGCTTCCTTTGTTGAGCGAGTTCAATTTCGTTGATGCGCAGAAAGGCAAGGAGGTATGATTATGGCACGAAAGAAAGTAACGAAAAATCCCCTCAGCACCATTCTGATCGTCACGTCGAACCAAGCGAATGCGTTGTATTTTTCACAGATGCGGAAAGACTGCCGTTTTTCCAACATGAACGTACAATGTGAAGCATCCGCGAAAAATCTTGATGATTTCATCAACAAGACGGCCAGACGGCGTAATCATGGCGGCTTTACGGTCGCGTGGGCGGTCTTTGATTTTGCCGATCTGAATCTTAAGGTCTCGGATGTGAAGGAGGCGATGCCATTGGCGCAACGGAAAAAGGTCGGTCTTGCATGGAACAACCCGAACCAGAGCCTGTGGTATCTGCTTCATTTCCAAACGCCGCGCGGCATTGTCACGGATGCGAAGGTGTTCGAGACTGCGTTGGGAAGCTTGATTCCGAATTTCAAGGAAACTCCGGAATACTTCCTTACCGATGGACTGACGTTGCATCTTTCCCTGTTCCCTGACAAAACGAAAGCGGCAAACAACGCCAGCATGTACAATATGATGGCCGAACGGGAGACTGGCCTTTCGGCGACCAACATGATTCCCTTGATCAACGATATCTCAAGGATTTGCGGGCAGGCGGATATCACCCACAACCAGAGACAACTGAAGTAGTCCCGTGAGTGGTGTTACGTTGTTCATTTATATGCTCGCCTTTGCCATGGGGTGCATGACCCTGGCATTGGCGGTTGTATACCAAATTCAGAAACCGCATTCGTGGACACAGCTGTTTATCGTCTGCGTCTCCAGCTTGATGGGGGGCATGATGCTTTCCGCGCTTCGGATGATCGCCAGCGTGTTCATGAAAAGCATCGTCGCCAAACGGATCGTCTCGATCATCATCCAGTCGACCATCACGGCGAACGTAGTGTTTCTCGTCTCGTTCATTCCGTATTTTATCACGTGGGTCATCGGGCATCCGTGGAAGAATCCCTATAAGGCGTTTTTCTTCACGCTTTCCAGCGTGTACTTGGTCGCGGGGATTCTGAACATCATCTGGCCGAGACTGGCGTATTCCAATCTGATGGAGATTCTGTTCGTCGTCGTGCTTTCATTCTGCCTGATCGTATTGACGAAGAATCTCAATTCGATCGAAGAAAAAGACGTCAGGGCCGTGTGCATTACCATTATGATCGTCAGTGTCGCCATGTTACCCGCCATCGGCGCGACGTTGATTTTCCCCAAAATCCGTACGTTGATGTATGGCATTTATTTTCTCGCGTTCTCCATCACCGTGATGAGTTACCTGTTTGTCTATTTCTCCAAGACAGGGAGGGATGCGAAGGCGGGCAAGAACAAGGAACTTTCCTTGCAGGATCTTTCTGAGTATCATATTACTGAGCGTGAGTTCGCTATCATCCGCTTGATTTCCCGGGGGTTCACCAACAAGGAGATTGCCGCCGAGTTGGACATCAGCGTCAATACGGTGAACAACCACGTGGCGAACATTTTCGCTAAGACCAAGGTACGGAGCAGGATCGACCTTCTCAACCTGCTGAAGCAACCGTGGTGAGGAGGATGCGATGCATATTTCCTATGATGTTCCCGATTGGACGCGGGGTTTCTATCAAGATGAAAGTCCGGTACGTAAATGCGCCCGTCCGTGGAAGATGATTCATCAGACTCCCGGTGGGATCGCCGTCCTGTTGTGCCATGGGTATACCGGCTATCCCGGGGAATTGATTCGGCCCGGCATCGACCTGTACGAGGCCGGCATGGATTGCTATGCGGTTCGTTATCCCGGACACGGAACCAGCAAACAGGATTTTCAAAGAACGAACGCCAAGGACTGGCTCGGCACCGCGGAGAACGCCTATCAGGATATTGCTTCCCGATATCGTAAGGTGTATCTCGTCGGGCATTCGATGGGCGGGGATATTGCGATTTTGCTTGCATCCAGACATTCCGAGGTGAAAAGAATGGCGCTTCTCGCTCCGGCGTTGGTAATGAAATCGCTGTCCACCAAACGGGAAAAACTCAAACTGGAGATCGCTCAGGTATTCTTTCCCAAGGAGATCAAGGTCGATTGGAAACGCGATGCGGAATATCATTTCCTTTACGAAGGGGATCCCGACGACGATCCCTATCTGGGGAGCCAATACTGGTCGTATCTGTTTCCGCGGAAAGTATGGCAGTTAAAGGAACTCTCGCGTATGGCGATTACTGCTCTCGCAAGCGTCAGGGCGGACACTTTGGTGCTCACCGGAGGGCGAGATGCCGCAGTCGACCAATGCGTCGGTCCGATGGTGGCAGGCAAACCGTTTGGGGACAACAAGCATGTCCATCTTCCCGGGGCGACCCATTTGATTCCCTATGACAAGGATCAGCAATCCCAAGACGATGGGATGCAGGCGATTGTGAAGTGGTTCACCGCATAATGGCGTCGTCGTTGTTGCCTTAAGAGTGTTTTTCGGATACAACTACCTCACAAGGTGAAGGAGATTTCCCAAGATGGAAGTTCGTGTGAGGTATGCGCCTTCCCCAACCGGTCTGCAGCACATCGGAGGGATTCGGACGGCGTTGTTTAATTATTTCTTCGCCCGCGCAAACGGGGGAAAATTCATTCTGCGCATCGAAGACACCGACCGCGAGCGATATTCGGACGCTTCGTTGCAGGATTTGTACGACACGTTAGCGTGGCTTGGCATCACGTGGGATGAAGGTCCCGTCGTCGGCGGTCCGTACGGCCCGTACGTGCAGAGCGAACGGACAGCGGTTTATCAGAAATACGCGAAAATGTTGGTCGATATGGGAAAGGCGTACTATTGCTATTGTACGCCCGAACGTCTGGAGACGCTTCGCCAAGAGCAGGTGGCGAGTCACAGCGAATATCAGGGATATGACCGCCATTGTCTTCATATTTCCGATGAGGAAAGGGAAGAGGCGATCGCCAAGGGCATCAAACCGGTCATCCGTCTGATCGTTCCCACCGAAGGGAAAACGACGTTCCATGATGTGTTGATGGGCGACATCACCCGCAGAAACAGGGATGTTTCCCCCGATCCCATCCTGTTGAAAAGCGACGGATTCCCTACGTATCATCTCGCCAATGTGATCGACGACCATTTGATGGGCATCACCCACATCATGCGGGCTCAGGAATGGATTCCTTCCGGACCGCTTCATATCCTATTGTATCAGGCCTTCGGGTGGGAGCCGCCCATCTACTGCCATCTTCCGATGGTCATGGGCAAAGACGGGCAGAAACTGTCCAAACGCCACGGTTCGACTTCCGTACGGGATTTCCGCGAGAAGGGATATCTTCCCGAGGCGTTGACGAATTATGTCAGCTTGGTGGGATGGTCGTACGACGGACAAAAGGAATTCTTCTCCAAGGAAGAGCTGGAGAAGGTGTTCAGTCTTGAGAAGATCAACAAAGCGCCGGGCATTTTCGATTACAAGAAATTGGATTGGTTCAACGGGCAGTATATCCGCATGTGCGATGAAGAACGCCTTAAGGGGCTTCTCGTCCCGTATCTTGAGAAAGCCGGATTCTTCTCCAATCCTCCCACCGACGAACAGAGACACAAGTTGGATATTCTCACGCCGGTGGTCAAGGAGCGGATGAAAGTACTCTCCGATGTGGTGGAGCTGTCCCGCTTCCTGTTCACCGACATCAGCTATCCGGACAAGGAGACGTTCTGCGGAAAGGGCGTCGATCTTGCCGTTACGACGACAGCGCTCGAAAGAGGCGCAACGATTCTGGAGCAAGGACTGAGAACCGGCAGGGCGGACGAGGAGATCGAGGCCGGACTATTGGATCTTGCAACGGAGCTGGGCGTGAAGGTCAATGGCGTTTTCATGCCCATCAGGGTTGCCATCACCGGTAGCCAAATCAGCCTGCCGCTGTTTGATTCGATTCGCTTGCTTGGGCAAGAGAAAACATTTGCAAGACTCGGAAACGCATTGGCGTTCCTGAAAAAGTAAAGAGAGGTTTGGTATGGCGGAAGTAACATTGGACAAAATCGTATCGCTTTGCAAACGGAGAGGGTTTATCTTCCCGTCAAGCGAGATTTATGGAGGGCTCAATGGCGCCTATGACTATGGTCCTCTCGGAGTGAATCTGAAAAACAACATCAGGGATTTTTGGTGGCGCGAGATGACCCAGATCCACGATGACATCGTGGGGATCGATGCATCCATTCTGATGAACAGCCAGGTGTGGAAAGCTTCCGGTCACGTGAGCAACTTCACTGATCCCATGGTCGACTGCAAGGTGTGTCACGCTCGTTTCCGAGCCGATCAGATTGATCTCAAAGGTCCCTGCCCGAACTGTGGAAACAAAGGGAGTTTCACCGAACCGAGAAATTTCAACCTGATGTTCGTAACGCATATCGGTCCGACCGCCGACGACGCCAGCACGGTATACCTCAGGCCGGAGACCGCGCAGGGCATCTATGTGAATTTCAAGAACGTAGTGACCAGCGCAAGAATGAAGGTTCCGTTCGGTATCGCCCAGGTCGGCAAATCGTTCCGCAACGAGATCACGACGAAAAACTTCATCTTCCGTTCCTGCGAGTTTGAGCAAATGGAGATGCAGTGGTTCTGCAAGCCCGGTACGGACGATACGTGGTTCCCGTACTGGAGGGAGCAACGCATGGCGTTCTATGGGAAAATGGGCATCAGAGTCGATCATCTGCGTTGGCATCAACACGGCCCCGACGAACTGGCATTCTATGCAAAGGACGCTTATGACATTCAGTATCTGTTCCCGATGGGATGGCAGGAGTTGGAAGGCGTCCACGATCGTACCGATTACGATCTTACCCAACACCAGAAGTTCAGCGGGAAGGATATGAACTATCTCGATCCGATGACGAATGAAAAGTACATTCCCTACATTGTGGAAACGTCGGCCGGTCTCACCCGCAACGTTCTGATGGTGTTGAGCGATGCCTATGAAGAGCAGCAACTTAAGGACGATACCCGCGTTGTGTTGCATCTTCATCCTGCCATCGCCCCGATCAAAGTAGCGGTGTTGCCGCTCCAGAAGAAGGATGGTCTCGCCGAGTACGCCAGCAAGCTGGAGCATGATCTGCGTCACTATTTTGTCACCGATTACGACGTAAGTGGAGCGATCGGGCGCAGGTACCGCCGTCAGGACGAAGTCGGCACGCCGTACTGCGTCACCGTCGACTACGATACGCTGAAGGACAATACCGTGACGATCCGCTATCGCGACAGCATGGAACAGAAGCGGATCAGGATCGAGGATATTCCTGCCGAAGTCGCGAAAGCGGATGCGGCATACAAAAGGGTGTGACGATGAATCAAGCATTACAAACGCTCCAGGATCGGGGCTTCATCAAGGATTGTACGGACATGGACGGGTTGTCCGATCTGATGGACAAGGAAAAGGTGACCTTCTATGTCGGTGTGGATCCGACGGGTCCTTCTCTTCACATCGGGCATATGGTGCCGTTCTTCGCCATGCATCATCTGCAGCGTGCCGGGCACAACCCCATCGCGTTGGTGGGTGGGGGGACCGGGTTGATCGGGGATCCTTCCGGCAAGACGGAAATGCGAAAAATGTTGACGTTGGAGCAGCTCCGCGACAATTGCGCACATATTAAGGCCCAATTGGGGACGGTGGTGGATTTTTCCGACCATCCGGCGGACGGCACAGGAAAGGGGAGGATGCTGAACAACGCCGATTGGCTTGTCAATCTGAACTACATCCAGTTTCTCAGAGACATTGGGCAGTATTTCTCCGTAAACAAGATGCTCTCTTACGAAGGGACGAAACAGCGCTTGGAGCGGGGGCTTTCTTTCATCGAATTCAACTACCAACTCCTGCAGAGTTATGATTTTTATGTGCTCAACAAGAACGAAGGGTGCAGGTTACAGCTTGGCGGTGCCGATCAGTGGGGCAACATCACCGCAGGGATCGACTTGATCAGGCGTCTGAACGGACCGCAATGTTATGGGTTGACGTTCAACTTGATTATGCGCGCGGACGGTAAGAAGATGGGAAAGAGCGAGAGCGGGGCCGTATTCCTCGACAAGAAAATGTACCCGGTCTACGATTATTACCAGTACTGGAGGAATGTCGCCGATGCCGATGTCATCCGTTTCATGAAACTGTTCACCTTCATGCCTCTGGACGAAATCGCCGAGTATGACCATCCGAACCTAAACATCAACGACGCCAAGGAACGACTCGCCTACGAGCAGACGAAAATCGTGCACGGACGGGAGGAGGCCGACAAAGTGCGTGAGGCCGCAAGGGCGGTCTTTTCCATGGGGGGGAAAGCCAGCAGGGACGGAATGAAGAACATCACCGTAGAGAAAGCGAAGCTTGATTCCGGCTATCCGGTGTTGGAGTTGTTTTCGGCAACCGATTTGGCCGACACCAACGGCGAGGCAAGACGCCTTGTACTGGGCGGTGGGGCGTCGATCAACGGAAGAAAGGTTGATGATCCGAAGACCGTCATCGATGCGTCTTGGCTTGACGAACGAGGGGAATTGATCCTCCGGGCCGGCAAAAAACGCTTCTTCCGCGTACTGGTGAAATGACAAAGGGAAGACGGATCGTCACGATCCGTCTTCTTTCGCACGGGCATAACGAGAAAGCCTGGTCCACGACCAGGCTTTTGTCGTCTTATACATACCCTTGGGCGAGCATCGCATCAGAGACCTTGAGAAATGCCGCAATGTTCGCACCGTCCACGAAGTTGTTCTTTGCCGAATACTTCACGGCACATTCACTCATGTTCTTGTAAATGTCCCGCATGATATGTCTGAGCCTTTGGTCAACCTCGTCCCTGCTCCAGGAGAGCCTCTCGCTATTCTGGCTCATTTCCAAGCCGGAGACTGCGACACCTCCGGCATTCGCCGCTTTGGATGGGATGTGAAGGATGCCTTTTTCGCGGTACACTTGTTGCGCCTCGATGGTGGAGGGCATGTTTGCACCCTCCGCAACGAGTTTTACGCCGTTTTTTGCCAGATGGCCGGCATCTTCTTTGTTGATTTCGTTCTGTGTCGCCGCGGGAAACGCATAGTCCGCCTTGACATCCCACAGGGGGTTGCTTGTCGCCTTTCCGTCGTGGGGGATGTAGGTGCATTTGGGGAAATGTTCCGCGTATTCCTGGATTCTTCCGCGCTTGACGTTTTTCAGTGTTTTCACGAACGCGAGTTTGTCGGCATCGATTCCCTCAGGGTCGATCAACACGCCGCTGGAGTCGGAAAGCGTGACTACCTTCGCCCCAAGTTGGAGCAACTTTTCCGTAGTGTACTGCGCGACGTTTCCGCTGCCGGAGACCAGGCAGGTTTTTCCCTCCAACGACATGCCTTCCCCTTCGAGTACCGCTTGGGCGATGTACACCAGCCCGTAGCCTGTCGCTTCAGGCCGGATGTTTGATCCTCCGAAACTGGGGCCTTTCCCCGTGAGTACGCCGGTGAACGTATTGGTGAGCCGTTTGTATTCGCCGAACATATATCCGACTTCACGTCCTCCTACGCCAATATCGCCGGCGGGTACGTCGGTGTCAGCTCCGATGTGCCGGAACAGTTCGGACATGAAGCTTTGGCAGAATCGCATCACTTCCCCTTCGCTTTTGCCTTTCGGGTCGAAATCTGCGCCTCCTTTCGCTCCCCCCATGGGAAGTCCCGTCAGACTGTTCTTGAAAGTCTGCTCGAAGGCAAGGAATTTCAGGATGGAGAGATTCACCGACGGGTGAAATCGAAGCCCTCCCTTGTACGGGCCGATCGCGCTGTTCATCTGGATGCGAAATCCCCGGTTCAGTTGGAGGACTCCGTCATCGTCGATCCAGGGGACACGGAACATGACGATGCGTTCCGGTTCGACGATCCGGTCGAGGATTTTGTGATAGACGATCTGCGGCATGTCGTCGACCACTTTGTCGATCGAATTCATAAAAGTGACGACAGCCTGCTGGAATTCGGGCTGGTGTGGATCCTTTTGGATCATGTTGTTGATGATCTTCTGTGTTGTCTCATGCATTTGGGTACTCCTGACTTTTGTATAAAAATACAAAAATATGCATGAAGTATAAGAGAAACGGAACGACGGGTAAAGAGTGATTTTCCCCAAGGTTTTTTTGCAATGGGGATGATTCTGCGTTTTTTGCATATGGCGAACAGGATTGACTTACAAAAAACGCAACCACATTGATGATGATTGCGTTTTTGTGAAACATAAAAAATTTTTACTTCAGTCTATCGGGTCTTGACGTTTTCCCAGATCTCATTGGTCTTTCGCATGGTTTCTTCCATATCGATCCCAAGGATGCGCCGGTGTTCCATCACCAACTTCCCCTGGCAGAATACCGTATCCACGTCACTTGCCTGAGCGGCATACACCAGAGCGGAGAACGGATCGTTCAACGGCGTCATGTGGGGGCTGTGGATGTCGACGATGATGATGTCCGCTTCCTTCCCCGGTTCGATGGTTCCGATCTGAGGGAAACCCAGCGCCTCGGCTCCGTTTTTTGTCGCCATTTCAAGGACGCGGTAGGGAGGCAGGGACGTGATGTCCATCGTCGAAACGGTGCTGACCAGACTCGCGACGTGCATTTCCTCGAAAAGGTTTTGGTTGTTGTTGCTCGATGACCCATCCGTACCGATACACAACTTCACGCCGGCCGCGCTCATCTTTCCGAGTGGTGCTATCCCACTTGCAAGTTTGCAGTTGCTCGTTGGATTCGTCGCCACGGCCGCATCCAGTTGGGAGAGCCGGGATATCTCTTCCTCCGTGAGATGTACGCAATGGGCGAGCAGGTGTTTTGTCTTTGCAAAGTATCCGATGGAATCCAAATACTCTAGCGGCGGAACCCCATGCGCCTTTATGCAATCGTCCACCTCTCCTTTCGTTTCTGACAGATGTGTGTGCAGGAGAGCGTCATGTTCCTTCGCCCAATCATGGGCGTACCGGTAGGTCGCTTCCGAGCAGGTGTAGATCGCATGCGGCGCGACGGCGAGTTTGACTCTTCCCCCACTGCGTTCGACTTCCTTCCTGCAGGCGGCGGGCTTTTCCGCCAAGCGCCGTTTCGTGTCGTCGATGTCTCCGAAGAGCGTAAGTCCGATGGAGGCCCGAATGCCTCCTTCATTTGCCGCCTGTGCGGTTTTGTGTTCACTGAAATACATGTCGTTGAACAATGTACAGCCGCTTTGAAGCAATTCACACACGCCAAGCCGCGAGGCCCACAGAATGTCCTCGTCGGTCAGTTTCGCTTCGATCGGCCAGATGTTGGACAGCCACGCCATCAGATTGGGTTCAGTGTCCTTGAAGTTTCGCATCAGTTCCATTGCGAGGTGGGTATGGGCGTTGACCAACGCCGGCATGACGATCGATCCGGCCGCATCGATGATCCTGTCGGGATGGAACGAGGATGGCGTGGATCCAACGAAGGCGATTTTCGTCTCCGAAATCCCCACATCCCCCTGTACCGTGTACGATTTTTGGGTCATCGGAATGACCAGTGCGTTTTTCACTAACGTATTCATACATAAACGATACCACTTCATCCGGAGCTGTTCAACGGAGTCCTTGCAGAGCGGTTTTCATTCATGATACGTTCGATGCATAACGGGGGTGCATATGCATGATGCCAGTCGTTTGGTCGACCGAACGCTCGAACTTAGAAAAGAAGTACAGACGCTTTCTTTTGGGGATTCCCTGTACGTGTACGATCCTCTCGTTTATGCATGGGAACCGCACAAGCTATATTTGGAGAAATGGTGCACGCATCCGGTGGACATTCTCCTGCTCGGAATGAATCCGGGGCCATTTGGCATGGCGCAGACCGGGGTGCCATTCGGAGAGGTTGCGTCCGTGAGGGATTTTTTGGGGATTGAGGCACCCGTGGGAAAGCCGGAACGAATGCACCCCAAACGCCCCGTCATGGGGTTTTCCTGTCCGAGAAGCGAAGTAAGCGGTCGCCGGCTTTGGTCGTTTCTTAAATCCCATTACGGGACGGCCGATGCCTGCTTTTCCCAACTGTGCGTGATGAACTATTGCCCGTTGGTTTTTATGGATGCGGGCCCGATGGGGAGGAATGTCACTCCGGACAAGTTGGAACGGGTGATGCGTGAACGGCTTGACGGCATGTGCGATTCTTATCTTGCCGACACAATTTCCTATTTCCAGCCCAAAGCGCTGGTCGGCATAGGGCAGTACGCGAAAAAAAAACTTTCGCCTTTTTCCCAAGGAAGGATTTTGGAATCGTTTATTCATCCCAGTCCGGGGAATCCGCAAGCGAACAAAGGTTGGGCGGAAAAAACCGAAGATACGCTTCAGTCTGTGATCGCCCGTGTGCAAGAGGGAACCACCCGCTCGCGTTTTTTGTAAAGAGGGGCAAAACACAAGCAATTGTTTTATTGTTTCTGGACATTGGCGTTTCAGGAAAGATATAATCGGCATATGGTATGGGATGAGGTACTTCTGGCTCCCGCCAAGGTGAATCTTCACTTGGCTGTCGGGAGGCGGCGGTGTGATGGCTATCACGACATAACATCCTTGTTCTGTAGGGTTTCCCTTTCAGACGAATTGCGTTTTTCTTGTCAGCGGCAAGAGGAGCCGTGTGTTGTGGTATCCGGCCTAGGGGGTATCTGCCCTCAGGCAACGGATACGATGACGAAAGCCGCATGCGCGTGGATGAAGGAAAGCGGGATACCCCTCGCGGTTCAGGTGGATTGTACGAAACATATCCCGACAAAAGCGGGGCTGGGAGGTGGTAGTTCCGATGCGGCCTCCGTGTTGCTCGCCCTTGAGAGAAGATATCCCATCGGAAAGGATCGATTGTTGTCCGTGGCCGCCAGCGTTGGTTCCGATGTGCCTTTTTTCCTTTCTGAAACAGGATGCGCCTACGTTTCTGGTCGGGGGGAACGTGTGCGGCCGTTGCCTGCGCGTGGGTTGTATGGGACCTTGGTGATGCCGGAGGGTATTTTTTTCGCCACACAGGATGCATATCGTGCATTGGATGGGATCGTTCGTCCTCCCGCACCATCGGAGAATGCGGTCATCGAGGCGTTCTTGGCGGGAACCGCCGCATATCGGAGCGTATTCCGCAACGATTTTCTGCTGGTTGCTGAACGCTATCCGGTATACGGAGAGTTGTCGCGGCTGTCGAATGACTTTAATGGATACGGTTCGTTGTCCGGAAGCGGAGCGTGCTGGTTTTTTGTGAGCGAGGAGAGAACGGAGGCCTTGCGGTTCCAGATGTCGGTACGGAACCATTTGTCATGTGGGTGGACATGCATGGCGGAGGTGGTCGGTGATCAGGGGGGGACATTTTGTTAGTTACGGAAGTTCGGATAAAGAAACTTGCGAAAGATCATGAGAGCAAACTGAAGGGATATGCTACGGTGACATTCGACAGCGTGTTGACGGTGCATAACATCAGGATTGTCGAGGGGAAGGATGGCCTTTTTATCGCCATGCCCAACAGGAGACTTGGCAACGGGGAGGTTAAGGACGTCGTGCATCCTATCGATACCGGATTTCGTGAATATCTCAAAAAGTGCATTATCGATGCGTATAACGCATTACCCGATGAGGATGCTGGACAAAGCGGCTGATTTACGATAGGCTTCATAGCGTTTCCGTTGGGAAGTAGCCAAGTGGTTAAGGCTCTGGTTTTTGGTGCCGGCACCGGGGGTCCGAGTCCCTCCTTCCCAGTCTATGTGTGAAAGGGTTTGAGAGGATATCGTTGATGTCCTGCCCATGGTAATTGGTTCAGGCCAATGAGAGTAGTAAGGAGTCTATCATGACGAAAGAAGAAAAAGAGCTTACCGCCCAGTCCAGGACCGAGGATTTCGGTTCTGCTGGGAGTCGCCGTGTTGTCCGTGCGGGAAGAATCCCCGCGGTCATCTATGGCAAGAACAAGCCGGTTCACATCACCCTTGATGCG